>Ga0209992_10003272_pt1 | contig 13795 bp, 15 predicted proteins | sample 2SBtaG_2_FD_182564 | JGI IMG/M metagenome (GOLD analysis project Ga0209992, IMG submission 182564) | Deep subsurface microbial communities from Kolumbo volcano to uncover new lineages of life (NeLLi) - 2SBTROV12_ACTIVE470 metaG (SPAdes)... | ecosystem: Environmental > Aquatic > Marine >... | reverse complement strand
AACGGTCTATGATAAAATCCGCAACCGCATCGACAAACTGCGCCTGGGCGATCCGCTGGACAAGGCGATTGACGTGGGAGCGATTGTCGATCCCAAGCAGTTGCGTGCGATTACCACGATGGTCACAGAGGGCCTGAAAGACGGCGGCACCGCCTATGTGGCCAACACGCCTGTTCCCAAAGGCGGCTGTTTTTACCCGCCAACCCTGATCACCGATTTGCAAACATCAGACCGCCTGATGCAGGAAGAAATCTTTGGCCCGGTGCTGGTCGCCATGACCTTCCGCACCCCTGCCGAGGCTGTGGAGTTGGCCAACAACACGCGCTATGGGCTGGCCGCATCAATCTGGACCGAAAACATCAATCTGGCGCTGGACATCGCGCCGAAAATTCAGTGTGGCGTGGCGTGGGTCAATTGCACCAACCAGTTTGACGCCGCCGCCGGGTTTGGCGGGCGACGCGACAGCGGATTTGGCCGGGAAGGCGGACGCGAGGGGCTGTTTGCCTATACAAAATCAAATGCAAAAGCCAAACCGATTGCCCGGATAGTTGCGAACGCGGGCGCAGATACGCCCGGTGCCGCCGATCAAACGATCGACCGCACGGCGAAACTTTTTATCGGCGGCAAACAGACGCGGCCCGATGGTGCCTATTCCCGGGCTGTCTTTTCACCCAAAGGCAAATTTCTGGCCCATGTGGGGATCGGCAACCGCAAAGACATCCGGGGCGCGGTTGAGGCGGCGCATAAGGCCAAAGGCTGGGCCAAATCCAGCGGCCATCTGCGGGCGCAAATTCTTTACTATATCGCCGAAAATCTTGCCGCGCGCACGGAAGAATTCGCCGCGAGGCTAAAATCCATGCTTGGCGGCGGTGACGCTGCCGCCCGGCGCGAGGTCAATGCCAGTGTGGAACGCCTGTTCACCTATGCCGCATGGGCCGACAAATACGACGGTGCGGTGCACAACGTGCCCATCCGCGGTGTGGCGCTGGCCATGAACGAACCGGTGGGCGTCATGGGCTTGATCTGTCCGGATGAATCACCGCTGCTTGGGCTGATTTCCTGCGTCTCCCCGGCGATTGCAATGGGCAACACTTGCGTGGTTGTGCCCTCGGATGCTTACCCGCTGGCCGCCGCCGATTTTTATCAGGTGCTGGACACATCCGATCTGCCCGGCGGCGTGATTAATATTGTCACCGGCAACCACGCCGAACTTGCCAAAACCCTTGCAGAACATGATGACGTGGAAAGCCTGTGGTATTTTGGCTCTGACGATCTGTCAGCGAAAATCGAAAAAGCCGCCGCCGGAAACCTGAAACGCAGTTGGGTGAACAACGGCTGCGTCCGCGATTGGAGTGCAGCCGAAGGCCCGGAATTCCTGCGACAGGCGACCGAGGTTAAAAACATCTGGATCCCCTACGGCGAATAACCCGCTTTTCATCTTTGCCAAAATACTCAATAAAAACGCCCCGCAGGGGCTGATCTCATGTCCCGCAGGGACACCGCTTGACAACATCTCTTGGCCTTTGGTGCAACACCCTGTATCTGGACACAAACTGAGGGACTACACATGTCAAAACGCCTGTTCGCCGAATGGCTGGGAACGCTTTTTTTGTTGGCCACGGTTGTCGGCTCTGGCATCATGGCCGAGCGGCTGGCGGGCGGAAATGACGCCATCGCCCTGCTTGGCAACACCATCCCCACCGGCGCGATCCTTGTGGTTCTCATTTTGGTTTTTGGCCCCATATCCGGCGCGCATTTCAATCCGGCGGTCACGCTGGCCTTTGCCCTGCGCCGTGAAATCACCATCCCGGAGGGCCTAAAATATGTCGCTGCCCAAATTCTGGGCGGCGTCATCGGCGTATTCATCGCCCATTTCATGTTTGACAATCCGATTATTGATCCCTCCACAACCGCCCGAACCGGTGCCGGTCAGTGGCTTGGCGAATTTGTCGCCACCTTTGGCCTTGTGGCAACCATCCTTGGGCTTGTGCGCACAAGGCCCGACGCCATTCCCTTTGCGGTTGGTCTTTACATCACCGCCGCCTATTGGTTCACGTCTTCCACGTCTTTTGCCAATCCGGCGGTGACCATCGCGCGTGGATTTTCTGACACTTTCGCGGGGATCGATCCGGCGCATGTACCGGCGTTTGTCGTCATGCAGCTACTTGGTGCGGTTGCCGCAACGCTGGTCTTTGGCTGGTTGCTGAAAGCGCGCTCCGAACCTTAGGCTGCTTCGGGATAATCCCGAACGAAAACCAGCTGGCTTTCGTCAGATAATTTCGGCTTGAAGCCGTAGCCGCCAAAATCAAAATCTTTCAACCCCGCCACCTGATCAATGCGCTTTTGCACAATAAACCGCGCCATCGCGCCGCGGGCCTTTTTGGCAAAAAACCCAACGACAGAGCGCTGGTCGCCCTGTAATTCCATGAACACCGGCGTCACCACCGGCAGTTTCAGCGCCTTTAGCGGCACGGCGGAAAAATATTCATGCGACGCACAGTTCACCAAAGTTCTGGCGCCGGTGGTTGCAGCAATATCGTCCAGCTCGTTTGCCAGTCGGTCACCCCAGTATTTATACAGCGACCTGCCGCGCCTTGTGGCAAGACGGCTGCCCATTTCAAGGCGGTAGGGCTGAATGCGGTCCATCGGTCGTAACAGTCCATACAGACCCGACAGAATGCGCAGATGGTCCTGTGCATAGGCCATTTCATCCGCGTCAAGCGATGCTGCTTCCAGCCCGATATAGGTATCCCCGGCAAAGATCAGCGCCGCCGGTTTGGTTTCGTCCTCGCCGGGGTCTTCCTGAAACGCCTTGAACCGATCCTGATTGAGTTTCGCCAGAGCTTTGGAAATGCTCATCAGTTTTTGCAGCCTCGCCACGCTTAAGCGCCGGGCGGTGTGCGCAAGACTGACCGCATCGGCCTGCCGGTCCGGCCATGTTGGCGTCAGTTTTTCGTCTCCCGGCCCGAAATCCAACCGCTTGGCCGGTGAAATCACTGTCAGCATGAACGGCTCCCTGAATCTTAACCTGCGGCGGACCTTTTGCGCCGCCGGAACATCCAGGGAAACCTTAACAGAAAATAACCGGCCAGAAACCCCAAACCGGCGTGGGCAAATCCGGCAAATGTAATGGGCAGCGCCGGTTGATAAATGCCAAGTGCGTCGCGGGCGATGCCGTTGTCCCGCTCGCGCACAAAGACCAGCAATTGATCAAAACCGTCACCGTTTGTCAGTTTGGTGTAGTGCCGCTTCAGATAGGCCTCGCGGGTCATAACCTGCGCAATGCTTTCGCCCCGGTCCTGAAAGAACCTAACGCCGGTGGCGGCATATTCCGCAACCGCCTGTTCCACAGTTTTGCCATTGTTTGCCGCGTCAGACCGAAACCCGTCGGCCACGGTTTTCAACTCGTCATACGCGCCGCCAACCCGCTGGGTATATTGTTGCGAAAACTCGGGAAATTGCGAAAGACTGCCCGCCAGAGCAAGGCCAAACGCCAACGGAAGCACAGATTTAAACATTTCAACGCCCAATCAAAAGCGCCCCCGCCGACCTTATAGGCCACAATCAGGCGTTTTGCAAAATTTCCAGAAAAACATCGCCAAACCGTTCTGCCTTTTGCGGCCCTAAGATGCGGTTAAGACCGCCCATATCGGCGCTTGGCATGGCGGCGATTTTGGCCAGCATCGCAGCCGAACAGCTGAGCGGTTTGTCAGCACCACCAGCCCCACGGGCCAGATCAAGCTGGGCCGCCTGCAAGCGATCAAACCGGCTGGCGCCGTCCTTGCCCGCCAGTTTTCGGCGTGCCGGATGCAGCTGGTCTGCGGCGTTACCGTTTATCACGCCAAGGAAAACCGTACCAAATTTTTCCCGCTTTTTCTCTCCCACCCCGCTTAAACGCGAAAACTCATCCAGATTGGTCGGCTTATGGCTCACCATTTCAATCAGTGTTTTATCCGGAAACACCACATAGGCAGGGGCACGCATGGCTTCCGCCAGTTCCCGGCGTTTGGCTTTGAGTGCGCTCATCAGCGGTTCATCCTCCTCGGCCACAATCGCCCGCACTTTTGGCCCTGGCGCTCCGGACGCAACGATCGTGTCCCGCCGCAGTTCAATCTTTGCCTCACCCCGCAGTATCGGCCGTGCCGCCTCTGTCAGGCGCAGCGCGCCGTATCGCGCCACGTCCGGGCGGATCAGATCATAGCCCATCATCTGCCGGAATATCGCCTGCCACGCGCCTTTGCTTTGATCAGCACCAACGCCAAAGGTTGGCAACCGGTCATGTTTGCGCTGTATTATTTTGTCAGTGGGCACACCGCGCAGGATGTCAATCAGATGACCGGCGCCAAAGCGTTCCTCGGTGCGCAAGATGGCTGACAGTGCCTTGCGCACCGCTTGCGTGCCGTCAAACAACTCCGCCGGGTCGACGCATAAATCACAATTGCCGCATTTTTCCATCTCATCGCCAAAATACCGCAACAGCACCCGCCGTCGGCAGCGCCGCGCCTCGGCCAGCCCCAGCAGGGCGTTCAGGCGTGCGTGATCGGCCTCTTTACGCAAGGGTGGTGCCAGCCCCTCGTCAATTTGTGCCCGGCGCAGGCGCACATCGTCAGTGCCAAACAACGTCAGCGTGTCCGCAGGCAATCCATCACGCCCGGCGCGACCGATTTCCTGGTAATACGCCTCGATCGATTTTGGCAAATCGGCGTGGGCCACCCAGCGAATGTCAGGCTTGTCCACGCCCATGCCAAAAGCGATAGTGGCGCAGACGATCAACCCGTCCTCGCGCGAGAACCGGGTTTCAGCGATGCGCCGGTCTTCGGCGTCCATCCCGGCGTGATAAAACAACACGGTGTGACCCTCTGCGCGCAACGCCTGCGCCAGCGTTTCGGTTTTGGCCCGCGACGCGCAGTACACAATCCCCGCCTGCCCTTTGCGCAGCGCCACAAACCGCAACAGCTGATCGCGCGGTTTGTCCTTGGGTTTGAATGCCAGATGCAGATTGGGGCGGTCAAAACCGTGCAGAAAAATCTGTGGCGGGGTGTCGTCAAACAGCCGGTTAACGATCTCGGCCCGGGTTTCAGCGTCAGCGGTTGCGGTGAAAGCCGCCATCGGTACTTTCAGGGCGCGGCGCAGTTCACCCAACCGCAAATAATCCGGCCTGAAGTCATGCCCCCACTGAGAAACACAATGGGCTTCATCCACCGCGATCAGGCTGACGTTGATTTTTCTGAGCATCATCAAGGTGCCGGGATTGGCCAGCCGTTCCGGCGCCATATAGAGAATTTTCAGACGCGCCTGTTCAAGGGCTAAAAAAACCTCCTCGGTTTCCTCGTCGGTGTTGCCCGACGTCAGCGCACCCGCGCAGATACCCAGTTCGCCAAGGCCGCGCACCTGTTCGCGCATCAAAGCGATCAGGGGTGAGATCACCACGGTCACGCTGTCCAGCATCAGGGCCGGCAACTGAAAGCACAGCGACTTGCCGCCGCCCGTTGGCATGATCGCCAAGGTGTTTTTACCAGCGCAAACCGCCGCGACGATATCCAGCTGTCCGGGGCGAAACCGCTCAAAGCCAAAAACCGAATGAAGGATGTCCGCCGGGGTGCTCATTAGTCAGTTATTGTTCTTACTGCTTCGTTAAAATGACAATCCCATATTAAGAATCGGTGAACAAGTGGCCATTCGCAACCAAAACAATTGCACCACCGTCCGCCTTTCATCTTTGCAAAAATACTCAACCCCGACGCACCCCTTGGGCGTCGTCGGGTATTGGATATTTAAGCCGTAAAGAAGCCGAAGTTTTGGTGCGCCCAAAATGCGTGAAAGGCTCAATTATCCCTGTCGGAATTTGTTAAACTCAGAATATGCACCCAGGTTCCGCCGTACCGGCGAACGTCCAGCATATCAAATCCTATGGGCGCTGATTGTTGTGAATTTTCCTCCCACACCGCCAGTGAACCGGCGGCCAAAGCCCCGCAGCCTTGAAGTACCGTCAACGCAACCTGACCCATGTTTTTGCCATAGGGAGGATCCAGAAAAACCAAATCAAACGAACGATCGGCGTGGTTTTTGAACGTCAGCGCATTGTGCCGCAGCAACGTGACGCGATCCTGCATATGGCACAATTCAATGTTCTTTCGGATCAAACCGGCGGCCACCTTGCCGTCGTCTACAAATACAACATTCTTTGCTCCCCGGCTGAGGGCTTCCAGCCCCAGCGCGCCGGTACCGGCGAACAGATCCAAAACCAACGCACCGCGCACCGGATCACCATAGCCGCCGTTGATCAGCAGGTTAAAGATGCTCTCGCGCACCCGGTCGGATGTCGGGCGCAGATGGGCGGATGGCTGACCGCTGCCAACGACGCTAAGGCGCAAGCCTTTGAAATCACCGCCGATAATCCGCACAGCCACCCTGCCTATGGAAATCCGATACCGGGTCTATAGCAGGTCTTTTATATTGCCGTCACCATCAGCGACCTGTGTTTTATCCGGTGATTTTCCCGCCTCTATCAATCGCTTGCCGATCATATAGGCGCGGGCGTCATTCATGGCGTCAACCGCCAGCAGCGTGTCGCCCAAGAAGTACCAAAAGGAAACCGAGGTTGCGGTTTTGCGGGTGACGATGTTGTCATAACCGGTATTCAGCCCGGCAATCTGCAGTTTCACGTCATACTGGTCAGACCAGAACCAAGGCCGTGCGGCGTAATCCTTGTTTGCACCCAGAATGTTTTCGGCCACCAGTTCCGCCTGATCAATGGCGTTGGGCACGCTTTCCAAACGCACGCGACCGCCCCTATAGGGAAATGACGCGCAATCGCCCGCCGCCCAGATATTTTTGGCACTGGTTTGGCCCCGGGCGTCGGTTTTGATGCCGTTTTCTATGGCCAGCCCGGCGGCTTCTGCCAGATGGGTGCAAGGCGAAATGCCAACGCCGACGATGGCGAAATCGACGTCCAAAACCGCACCGTCTGACAGTTTTGCACCCGCAATCCTGTTTTCGCCGGTCAAACGGTTCAAGCCGGTCGCCTCTAATATTTTCACCCCGTGGGACTGGTGTAATTCGCGAAAGAAATCAGAGGTTTCGGGTGCTGCCACCCGCTGCAGGATGCGGTCTGCCATTTCAACCAGCGTCACCTTCACGCCCAATTTGGCGGCGACCGAGGCCGCTTCCAGCCCGATATATCCACCGCCAACCACCAGCAACCGTCTGCCTTTGACAAATTCCGGCGCCATCGCGTCTACATCGGCCAGTGTGCGCACGCCGTACACGCCCGGCAGCTCACCACCAATGGCCGCCGGAAGGTGGCGCAGGTCTGATCCGGTGGTCAGGGCAAGCTGGTCATAATTTATCACCTCGTCACCAACCAATATTGTGCCGGCAGCTGGATCAATTGCGGTGACGGCAGTGTCGACACGCAGCCTAATTCCCAAATCATCGTAGAATTTTTCCGGCCGCAGATACAGCCGTTCGCGGGTCATTTCGCCGGTCAAATAAGTCTTTGAAAGCGGCGGTCGCTGATAGGGTGGCTGAGGTTCGCCGCAAAACAGCGTGATGTCACCCTCAAAGCCCAGATTGCGCAGTTTCACCACCAGCGATGAGCCCGCCTGCCCGCCACCCACAACAACAACATGCGTCATAATATTGCCAACCCGGTCAATCTGTTTATTCATTGTGGCGGACCCTATAAGGATAGGGCGATCAACGACAACTTAGAAAGCGTGAGCATATGGCAATTTCCGTTGGTGATCGTTTGCCGGACGCGGTTTTTACACAGTTTACCGGGCAGGACGTCAAGACCGCAGAGGTCCCGGACCTTATGGCCGGGCAGACTGTCGCAATGTTCGGGCTGCCGGGGGCGTTTACGCGAACCTGTTCTGCCGCGCATCTGCCGGGATTTATGGATGTGGCGGAGCAGTTAAAGGCAAAAGGTGTGGACAGGGTGATCTGCCTGTCGGTCAACGATCCGTTCGTCATGCACGCCTGGGATCTGGCGACCGGTGCTTCCAAGGCTGGGGTTGAAATGTGGGTTGACGCGGATGGGTCGTTTACCAAAGCGATCGGGTTGGACTTTGACGCGCCACCGATGGGATTTATCGGGCGGTCCAAGCGGTATTCGGCCCTGATTGTGGACGGGGTTGTGACAATACTGAATGCCGAAGTCAAACCCGGGGTGTGTGAACTGAGCAGCGGCGAGGCGCTGCTGGATCAGATCTGATCCGGCCGGTCGCCCATCAAATAACGCGGCCCCGCGCCATATTGATGTGCCCGGTCCTGTGGGTTGTACAGCGCACAGTTTTTCAGGCTTAGACAGCCACAACCGATACAGCCGTCCAGATTGTCACGCAGTCTGGTCAGGGTTTCGATTTTGGTATTCAAAGCGGTGCGAAACCCGCGGCTGATACGCGCCCAATCGGCTTTTGTCGGTGCGCGCCCGTTGGGCAGCCTTGCCAACTCGTGGCTGATCTGCCCGATCGTGAAGCCAAATTGCTGGGCGATCTGAATGAAAGACAACCGCCGGATGTCGGCCCGCAAAAACCGGCGTTGCCCGCCAATGTTGCGCTCTGGAAACAGCAGGCCTTTGGTTTCATAAAACCGGATGGCGGACACCGACATGCCGGTGCGTTTCGCCAATTGACCTATTGAAAGTGTGGAACCCGATGCCATGTAAGTTGCCCTCAAAATAATCCTTGACCTAAAGTTAGGTTTAGAAATTACAATGGTTATTGTCAAACGGGATTGAAAGGATAAGACGATGACTGAGGCATTTCTGGAACACGCAAACATCACGGTGTCCAACCCAAAGCGCACAAGCAAAATGCTGTGTGACATCTTTGGCTGGCATGAACGCTGGCAGGGCGAGGCGATTGACGGCGGGACGTCGACCCACGTGGGGGCAAGCGGCAGTTATCTGGCGATCTATGCGCCGAAAAATCTGAAGGACGGTGCGGTCAACAGCTATACCACGGTTGGCGGGCTGAACCATGTGGGCATTGTGGTGGAAGATATTGACGCGACCGAGGCAAAGGTAAAGGCTGCCGGACTGACGCCCGGTTCACACGCGGATTATGAACCCGGACGGCGGTTTTATTTTCGCGACGCGGATAATATTGAATATGAAGTGGTGAGCTACAGCAAATGAGGCTCTGATCCGGCAGGTCCACTGCTGTATTTTACCGATTTCTTACCGTAAGAACCTGATTTAAAACCACAAAACTGGTCCAATTTTCCGGTGCACCGGCGGGCCGATCGTCCGGTATACCTATGGACCAGTCGGTCAGTGCACCGGTGGACCGATCGGTCGGAGTACCGGTGGACCAGTCGGTCGGTCCAGCGGGGTCCCGGACAAATGTTACAGCACCATATTTGGCTGCCGCAAAAGCCGGGCGATGGACGCTTATGGTTTCATGGCATCACCGGAAAGACTCCGCCGGATATCGGGCCGGAGAATTAAACGTGCCGCATACGAAAGCAACGATTTGCGCCTGTTACGGCGAATGCTGGCAAGGCAGCCGGAATAACGGATGACGTCCGGCAAGGACAGCCGGAGTATGCGGTCCATACCCCCGTGACTCCATTGCGCGCGGCTGAGGTTTTTGAAACGCCGTGCTGAGACCAAACCACTGAATTTGGCTGCACAGATCAACCCCCCGCCAGCAGGTCCATCCTAGCGGCCAGTTTTATGTCCCGCCCGGACAGCCCCTCCACATCGTGGCTGGTCAACAGGACCTGTACCTTGTTGTAAACATTGGACCATTCCGGGTGGTGGTTCAGTTTTTCAGCCCAGATCGCCGCCTGTGTCATCCAACCAAAGGCCTCGACAAAGTTTTTGAACGCGAATTCCTTTTCAATGGCGTCGCGGTCGCCGGCCATTCGCCAGCCGTTTTTCAAAAGCGGCGCAAGTTCAGATTGGCGTTCGGCATCGGTCAGCTTTTCTTTCATGGTCAAGTTTCCCCTGGTCTTATGCGTCGGTTTCATTGGTCACGTTTTTGAACGGCCCATAGCTGGTCAAAATTTCGATATCCTGATCCACAGCGGACCCTTCAGCGGCCAAAAACTGTTGCACGGCGCGCTTAAAGCCGGGATCAGCAATCCAGTGCAGCGAATGGGTTTTTACCGGCATATACCCGCGGGCCAGTTTATGCTCGCCCTGCGCGCCTGCTTCAACGCATTTCATCTGGTGCTTGATGGCAAAATCAATCGCCCGATAATAACACACCTCAAAATGCAAGAACGGATGATCCTCGGTGCAGCCCCAATAACGGCCAAACAGCGTGTCCCGCCCGATCATGTTCATGGCACCTGCCACCCAGCGCCCGTCGCGCTGACACAGGATCAGCAACACGTCGTCGCGCATGGTGTCCTGAATGTGGTTGAAAAATTCCCGGGTCAGGTACGGTGTGCCCCATTTGCGTGCGCCGGTGTCCTGATAAAACTGCCAAAACGCATCCCAGTGTTCCGGCTGAATATCGTCACCGGTCAGTTGCAGGATTGTGCCACCAAAGGCCTGCGCTTTTTGCCTTTCCCGCCTGACGGCCTTGCGTTTGCGCGAGGATAAATCGCGCAGAAAGGCCGGGAAATCCTGGTAGTTTTGATTGAGCCAGTGAAATTGCTGGCCGGTTCGTTTCAGCAGGCCCATCTGTGCGCCGCTGCTGGCCTCTGACGCTGTGCAATAGGTAATGTGCAACGACGACAGCCGGTTTTTTTCGGCCACCTGTACCGCGCCCTGGATCAACGCTGACTGACCTTCAGCCTCAAACCCAGGCCGGGTCAATAACCGCCGCCCTGTGGCGGGTGTAAAAGGTACGGCGCCCTGCAGTTTGGGATAATACTGCCCGCCCGCCTGCTGATAGGCATGGGCCCAGTTGTGATCAAAAACATATTCGCCTTGTGAATGGTGTTTGGCGTAAAGCGGCATCACGGCGATGACCTGCCCGTTTTTCCGCGCGATCAGGTGGCGCGGCGACCAGCCGGTTTGCGGGCCGACAGAGCCGCTTTGTTCAAGGGCTGCCAGAAATTTATGGGTGGTAAAGGGATCAACCGGGCGGTCAATTGCGGCTTCGGGACAGGCGCAGGCGTTCCAGTCTTCAGCGGTGATCTCTTTCAGATCTGCGATGACGCTGATCTCAACCTCGGCACCGGGCTGGTCTAGCTCATTCATTGAAACTACCGAAAATCATTGCAGGTACATGCGCCACGTTGCAGGTCAGGTCAATGTCGCTGAAAATTAGGCAGGTAACCTTCAAACGTGATGTTGTCAGCGATTTTTCTTGCCGCCGTTTCTTCGGCTGGTGATCTGACTGTCCAGCATATAACCGGTGTGCCGCTGTTTTTGAGTTCTGTAACACGCGGCATGCCAAGATGTTCAGCGCCATGCGATATAAACGCGGCGTCAACGCGGGCAAAATCAGGAATGTGCCGCAATTCCGCCAGCCGTGCGTTGGGAATGGTCGGCCAGTCCTCTTCCGGAAAACCGGACGTCACCAGCCCGCGTGGGGTGTTTGGTGCGATTTGTGCCATATGCGCCATCGCGTGCGGGTTATAGGACATAATGGCCACCGGGCCGTGGTAATGTGGCAAAAGATCCGCAACAGCCTGATCCAGCGGTCCGGTGTTTGGTCCCATTATACCGTCCTGATCCTTAAATTCGATCAGCAGGGGAACCCGCCCGTTTACCAGTGAAAAGACCTGTTCAAGCGAGGGAATTGTCTCGCCGCTGCCCAACAGCGTTAAGCGCTGCAGGTCTGCAAGGTCTGTTTGCGCAACCGCGCCTTTTTCTTTTGTCAGCCGCTCAAGCGAATAGTCGTGAAACACCACCGGCTGCCCGTCTTTGGACACTTGCAGATCAAGTTCAATGCCAAAACCAGCGGCAATCGCGGCTTCAAAAGCGGCCATCGAGTTTTCGTAAATTCCGGCGGTGGCGTCATGCAATCCGCGGTGGGCAATTGGTATTCGCAGAAAATCAGGATGCAACGTCATCAGCTGATCTGGAAAATGCCTTCGATTTCAACGGCAACACCCAGTGGTAAAGACACACAGCCAACGGCCGCCCTGGCGTGGGTACCGATGTCGCCCAGCGCCTTTGCCATAAAATCCGAGGCGCCGTTGATCACCTTGGGATGCTCGGTGAAATCAGCCGTGCAATTCACAAATCCGCCAAGTTTCACGACTTTGACAAGACGGTCCAGATCTCCGCCGCAGGCAGATTTCACCTGCGCCAGCAGATTGATTGCACAGACCTTAGCTGCGGCCTGTCCGCTTTCAACGTCCATGTTATCACCCAGTTTTCCGGTGATCAGGGTTCCCGCGTCCATTGAAATTTGCCCGGAGACAAACACCAGATCACCCGAAACGACGAAAGGCACATAATTGGCCGCCGGTGCCGGAGCATCAGGCAGGGTGACGCCCAGTTCCGCCAGTTTTGATTCTATTTTCCCGGTCATCGGATCGCCTTTGTTTTTGAAACCTTGCCGCACGCTAGCCCGAAAAATCAGAACTGGAAACCGCTAATTTTGCCCGTGCGAAATGCCGTTGGATTCTGTGAATTAATCCGCTAGATGTTGAGGATCGGTGACTTTATTGTTGATGAATATTTGGTGTAACGCTTGCGCAAATTACGGAACTTTCTGCCAACCGCAGCCGCATTAATTCTGCTATTGGGCGGTTTGTTTGCCTGTGCGCCCGCACCGTCGGTATCGACGATCAATGACCCGCTGGAGGCCCAAAACCGCAAAATCCACGCGCTGAACAAAAAGATGGACACGGCTTTTGTTGGACCGGCGTCAAAGGCCTATGGGTCCGCTGTTCCGGAATTTGCCCTGGACGGAATTGATAATTTTGCCAACAATATTTCCCTGCCCGGTACGGTGGTAAATGATCTGTTACAGTTGGATATTGAAGACGCGGCGCTGAACACATTTCGGTTTGCCATGAACACAACCATCGGCGTTGGCGGATTGTTTGACGTGGCCGGGCACAACGGATTGCAAGAGCAACCCACCGATTTTGGCGAAACCCTGCATGTGTGGGGCGTGCCTGAGGGACGGTATCAGGAATTGCTGTTTTTTGGCCCAAGTACAGAACGCGACACCGTGGGTCTGGTGGTTGATTTTGCACTTGATCCAGTCAGCCTGCTGGTCCCGGCACCGGAAAAATACATAGGAACCGGCGCAAAGTTGCTGGGAAAATTCAGCAGCCGACACCGGTTTTCCGGTTTTGTTGACTCTGTGTTATATGAAAGTGAAGATAGTTATGCCCAAAGTCGGCTACTTTATTTGCAAAGCAGACGCCGGGATTTGCAGGGCGAATTGACTGACGCTGATTTAGAGGACCCCTATGCCGAATAACATCAACCTGTTTCGCCGCGCCACGTTGCTTGGTGCGGTGGCCGCCGTTGGTTCCACCGTTTTGCCGGGCACCACGTGGGCGATTAGCAATGAGGCCGCAATTGATTTGATTGGCCGCATGATCGCCGAAATTCACGGCGTCATCAATTCAGGCAAATCCGAGCCCCGGATGTACAAGGATTTTGAGAAGGTTCTGGTGAAATACGGTGATATCAACATTATCGCCCGCAGCGCGCTGGGTGTTGCGTGGCGCAGTGCGTCCGGCAGCCAACGCAGCCAGTTCACCAAGGCGTTTCAGGGGTATATCTCGCGCAAATACGGCAGTCGCTTCCGCGAGTTTATTGGTGGCAAGATCGAGGTTATCAGCTCCAAGCCGGTGAAAAGCGGTTTTTTGGTAACTTCAACCGCCACGCTACAGGGCATGGATCCGTTCATCATCGAATGGCAGGTTT
>Ga0209992_10003271_pt1 | contig 13796 bp, 12 predicted proteins | sample 2SBtaG_2_FD_182564 | JGI IMG/M metagenome (GOLD analysis project Ga0209992, IMG submission 182564) | Deep subsurface microbial communities from Kolumbo volcano to uncover new lineages of life (NeLLi) - 2SBTROV12_ACTIVE470 metaG (SPAdes)... | ecosystem: Environmental > Aquatic > Marine >... | reverse complement strand
CACATATAACTGACACTAAAGATATTGCCAAACTATCAAAACAACATCGACAATCTTATTAGCAGTACTATTGATGGGTCGCCATTTGCCACAGGAGTTGTTAAATTTATGACAGGCAGAACTGATTAGGAAGGGTCTGCACAAACACTTCTTGATCTGCTCGAAAGCGATTACATAGACACCAAAATAACCAGTAAGAAGAACTGGATACAAACCCCTAAAAAAGTCATGAGCGAGCTTAGACGCCATTCACCTGCTTTTAAAACTGTTGGTATTGATGTAAAAACAAAACGAGAATCTAGCGGCAACGTTATCACCATCACTAGACTAGACAACTACCACAATCTTAAAATCGCTTCATAAAAGATATTTAGGTTAATTTATCTACATTTGCTACATCTACCGCATCAAGGTGTGGCAATCACCTTTAAATAATGTAGCACCATCAGGCTAGCTACATATCAATAACACTGATACATATTAATTATGTAGCAAATGCAGGTTATTTACCAAAAAACTTTTATCTAAAGTAGATAAAAGTAGAGATTTATCTTTATCTTAGTAAATACAATAAAAAATCAACTTCATTTCATCATTGGAATTACTTCAAACAGGGTCGATAAAACCAAGGGGTCGGATTTATCTTGTTTCTTGGGATTTAACAAAAAATTATTACCTACACCTGCAGCTAAACCCGCTTCAATATCACTAATTTTATCACCAATCAGAATAGAACTACTTAAATCTAGATTTAGCTCTAGTTCTGCTTTTAGAATCATTCCCGGTTTTGGCTTTCTGCAATCAGCACCTTTTTTGTAATAGCCAATACCACCTTCAAGATGAAATGGACAAAAATATACAGCATCAATTTTCCCGCCGTGTTTGACAAACTTGTCTTTCATCCAGCTCATCAATTCATAGAAATCAGTTTCACTATAATAACCTTTGCCAATACCTGCTTGATTGGTTATAACAACAACCATGAATTTTTCTTTTTTTGCCTTTTCAACCAATTCAAATATACCGTCAACAAACACAATATCATCTGGTTTATACACATACCCATAATCCACATTAATTACGCCATCACGATCTAGAAAAAGTGCACGATTGGCTGCCAAAATTACAATCCTGCCAATTCAGTTTGGGCAAGTGCGTAATCAACTGGCACACCAATATCAATGAAGCGGCCTTGCATGATGAATCCGTCAAGCCTTATATTCTGAAGGTTTTTAATGAAAAACTCAATTTCTATGGAAAAAGGCTGTCCTAGAGGAAATTCATCTAATCCATCATTTGGAAGCACATAACAGCCTGCATTAATCAAACCTAAGCCAGACTGACCCTTCTCAAGAAAAGCGATTACACGACCATCACTCATTTCCACTCTACCGAAACGAGCAGTATCAGGAACCTCGCGTACTACAATCATGGGGTTATTATTTCTTTGCCACAACTTCTCTAGCTCATCAACTTCAAGCTCAAGATAAGTATCCCCATTAAAAATAAAAGCATGATCTTCCTCGCAGTGCGCTAATGCTGCACGAATCGCCCCTCCAGTACCTAATGGCTGGTTTTCTACTTCATAAATTAATTCCATTCCTAGATAATTATCACCAAAATGTGAGCTAATTTTTTCAGACATAAAACCAAGCGATAAAATAACCCTAGAAAAGCCTTTAGCGGCCAACATAGAAAGCAATATTTCGAGAAAAGGTCGCCCTGCAACAGGTGCCATCGGTTTAGGTAAATCAGGCACTACCTCTTTCAAGCGAGTGCCGAAACCGCCTGCCAATACAATTGCCTCCATCAACTAGGCGCCTTAAAAATTGCATTTTCAACCAAACCGCAAAGGATGTGACCAATGACCAAATGCCCTTCCTGAATCTTAGGCGTATCACTAGAGGGAATCTCTATCAAATAATCACAGAGGGACTGCATAGGCCCACCACGATTTCCCGTGAGTCCGATACAAATTAACCCTCTTGCACGAGCCTCTTCAAAAGCACACGTAATATTAGGCGATATACCAGAGGTAGAATAGCCAATAAATATATCTCCCTTATTACCATGTGCTTGAACTTGACGAGAAAAAAGTTTCTTATAACCATAGTCGTTACCAATAGCTGTGAGTATTGATGTATCAGTAGTCAAAGCTATCGCAGGCAATCCAGGTCGATCAATTGCAAAGCGGCTCACAAATTCTCCAGCTATATGCTGTGCATCTGCCGCACTGCCTCCATTACCCGCTAATAGAATTTTTCCATCCCGTTGTAATGATTTAATACAAGCATTAGCCGCCTCTTGCACGGTTAAAATCAAACCTTCATCAGCAAACATTGCAGACATGACTTGTTGCGCCTCATCTATCTGGACTGAAATATACTGCTTCATCCTATTCTCCATGTTTGTGCGCCATGTTTAGTGAAGTGGCAGTTACTCACCTGCCCATTAAATCTTTCAAGAGCTCTAACAACATCCATACGTTTCTCTGGGGGCACAAAGAACATCATGAATCCTCCGCCACCTGCGCCAGAAACTTTGCCAGCCATGGCGCCAGCGTTAATTGCAGCGTTATATATTTCATCAATATGTAGATTAGATACTGTTGTTGCCGAACGTTTCTTACTTTCCCAGCCTTTACGCATTGAAACTACTATTCCATCAAAATCGCCTCTAAGTATGCACTCCTTCATAGTCAAAGCCTCATTCTTAATACCGTGCATCGCTTCTACAGCATCAGTTAATCCAGATTTCACATTCTTACTTTGATCCTCAATAATCTTGGCAGATTCACGAGAGACACCTGTGTAAAATAGCAATAGCGAGGCTTCTAGTTCACATATAATCCAGTTCTTAATTCGTAGTGGATTAATAACAGCACGCTCATCTGCATAAAACTCCATAAAATTAAAGCCACCAAAGGTTGCTGAATACTGATCTTGCCTACCACCTTGCAAGCCACAATCCACACGCTCAATTTTAAAAGCCAAATGTGCAATGGTGTAATCATCCAAAGGTAAGTTCAGTAACTCAGAAAAAGCACTAATCATTGCCACCACCAATGTAGATGAAGAGCCTAAACCAGACCCTACAGGCGCATCACAAAACGTACTTAACTCCATCGAAATAGGCTTTCCACCGTTGTAATGCTGGATCATATAGTTATAGACCACCTTGTGCAGATCGAGCTTGCCGTTCAATAGTAACGGCTCATCAACAGCCTTAACCTTTTCTGTCTGCTGATCCGTAGCCACAAAACGTACCACTGACTCATCCAACGTCTTAATAACCGCATAGGCATAACGATCAATGGTGGCATTAAGGACATACCCACCATGAATGTCGCAATAAGGGAAGACATCGGTACCACCACCGGCAAGACCAAGGCGAAGTGGAGCGCGTGCTCTTACTATCATTATTTATATTCCAAATTTTTCATACCAATACAATAACTCATCCAACTAATCACCTATTCAAAGGTATTTTTCCTTTAGCAATCTCATCTCTCCAGTGATTCAGTAAGTCACTAAACATCTGTCGAACTGGTATTTCTGGTTTCCAGTTAATAACAGATTTTATTTTTGAATTATCAAACATTTGATAATCAGCATCAATTGGACGCAACCTATCAGTATCAGTCACAACTTTAATATCTTGTCGTGTACTCATACTCAAAATAAGTTCAATAACTTCAGGAAGTTTAAAAGCTTCTTCCCCAGCAATATTGAAATAGTCACCACACTTAATATTTCCTTTCTCACTTTCCTCAAGAAGCATAAAATAGGCTTTGACCGCATCCCGAGCATCTTGAAAAGTTCGTGTGCTCGACAAATTACCCACCTCAATAATGGGCTCCTGCAATCCAGCCTCAATCATGGCTATTTGCTTGGCAACAGTGCTCTCAAAAAAAACATCACTCCGCCGAGGACCAGAATGAGTCCCCATTCTTGTTATAAACGTTCGTATCCCATAAGCTTCTCCGTAAAATTGCCCCAGATAATCCGTTCCAATTTTGCTAATACTGTAGGGGCTCGCACCATGAAAAGCAGTATATTCTGCTAAAGCTACGCCGGGTTTTGCCTTGCCATACACCTCACTTGATGAGCACACATGCACAACAGGATCATATCCATCATTTTCCTTAAGTTGCCGAATGTTCTCAAGAAGATTCGCCGTGCCAATAATATTGGTCTGCAACGTCTCAATTGGAATATTGAACGATGTTTTAGGATAGGATTGTGCGGCTAGATGTGAAATAAACTCAGGCCTCACATCTCGCAACATTCTTGATATCGCTGTCGAATCGTTCAAATCGGCATAATAGATGCTAATTCTCTCATTCTTATTAATTCTGTCAGCCAAATGATATAAATTATCCATTGGCTCCTGCCAACGCATCATCCCAACCACATCATAGTCTGTGCTTTCCAATATGTAATCCGCTAACTGCGATCCTACCTGACCAGTTATTCCCGTTATTATTATTTTTTTACTCATTTGACTCCTTAAAACTTAAAAATCGATATTAATTCAACTAGCCTGATACAAATTCTATTTTCGCTGCATCAAGCAAACTACGAGCTGGTTGTCCAAGCAACTTGGACAAAATTGGTGATGTCATTGCAATAATTTTAGGTCGATTCTTAAAAAACGCTTCTTCAGGTTCTGTTACCTTAAACCTCAAACTAGGGATTCCAGCACTCTTCAAACATTCAGCGAAATCTATTCTTGAAAGTACTTCAGGTCCACCAAAATTAATCACTTGTTGTGGAAACTCGTCCCAGCGTTCAGCCAGAGCAAGAGCGCCATCAACAACATCATCACGATGAACAATTGCCCGATAAAAGGGATGGAATAGATCCGCTTCCTCTCCACGTTCCTCGCATCCGATCAAATACTTAGTAAATTTATCTTCTCGCGAAAACACATATGAAAGCCTGATAGATTTGAAGAGTGGGTTGCCTAAAAAACGTTTCTCCACCTCATGCTTCATTTCGGCATATTCTCCCGATGGATTGCTTTCTGAGGATTCATCAAATGCATCGCTACGTTCGCCATAGACCGTGTCACTAGAGAAAAAAACTACCCGCCCACCACGACCCATCACCTTGGTAATAAATGCTGATGTACCTGTCACATTCACCGCCCAAGCGCGGTCATGTTCATTAGTGCAAATATCAGGAGCAGAAAGCGCAGCAGTTAAGAAAATAACACTATCGGGACCAATAATCCTGTAGTCAAAATCAGAGGGAGAATCAAGAAGGAGTTGGAGAAAGCCACTTTTACCGGTAGTAGACGTTCCACATGCAGAACAATATATCTTTGCCTTACTCAACAATGCATTGCCCAGATACCCTGTCGCGCCAACAATAAATATTTGATTATTATTCATGAAGATGTTCTGCAAGCCTCAGCGCCAAAGCCACAATAGTCAGCGTTGGATTAGAGTAACCAACAGTTGGAAAAACACTGGAGCCACAAACATAGACATCATTGACACCAAATACTTTTAAATTCTTATCTACGACGCCAGCAAATAAACCATAAATAAAATCTCTCCGACTTAAGCTATATATCAATTTTTTTTTAGTCACTGACAACTCCTACTGTCATTCAACAATGTGTTACTCCAAATTAGTTCGTTCATATTCCTCTCCTATTCTCACCGTTTACTTGCTCGAAAAACAATCTGACCACCACCAAAATGCCCAAACTCTGCTGAAATATAGGTATCCACGCTCACACCTGAAAACCCTGCTACTTTCATCAGTTCCAATATATCCCAACCGAAATCTGTAAATACGAGCGAGCCATCTGCTGAAACTGGATTGCCATGGTAGGCTTCAGGCAATAGGTGTTCCACTTGGCCGTTATCAAGCTGTGCACGAATGACCGATTCATCCATGCCGCTATGAAATGGAATCGTTGCCAACATTACTCCACCAGATTTAAGCACACGAGCGCACTCAGCAAATGCTTTTACGGGATGAGGCACATGTTCAAACACATCGTTACTCACAATCAAGTCAAGTTGTGAGTCAGAGAAACTTAAGTTTTCAACATCTTCGTGTCGAATACCTTTTACGATTGTTCCCCCTTCATATTCATAGCCGAGATATTCACTGCCAACAAGGTTATGCTCTTTGAATTTTGATATTGCCCAGTTGTAGATAGGGGTAACCTGCTCCATAAAGTAAACATTCTGATTTTTATTGTTAGATAGATTTTGGTTTATTAAGGTTGCAACAAGGCGCTGTCTATTATTCATTCCACATAATGGACACTCCATACGTTCACGCCAGTTAGGTATCCAGCTATTAGTGTTACGTTGCCCGCCAGATTGCATATCCACCAAAAAAGGCACCTTTTTATTACATGGCACACAGAAACCATCTACTGTAAACGCTTCGGCGTTAGCAGCAGCAACTAGCTGCTTCTCAATAGCTCTAGTTTTGGTTATCTCTTCGCCTTGCAAGAGCTGTTCGTACTCTTTTCTATTTTTAACTGAGGCAATAGACTCAAGAGTCTTTTCTGTTGAAGGTTTTGCTTCTGAGCCATTCCATTCAGAATAAAGAGTTAGAGTATATACATTGCGTGTTACGTTTAGGCTCAAGTCAGCAACAATAGCTGCCAATATGCTCCACGCTGCTTCCGATCCCCATGCTTGGTCTGCAAACATAACCCCATTTTCGCTTATGCGACTCCATAATGATTCATCTTGGTAAAGATTTGCAATAGTGCTGGCAAAATCTTCTGCACCATCAGCCACGAGGATATCTTCGCCATTATTAAGTGACATTCCTTCTGCTGCCAATGATGTCGCTACAACCGGCAAGCCTACTGCCATAGCCGTACCAATTTTGCCTTTGATGCCAGCCCCATAACGTAGTGGCGCAACTGAAACACGTATTTTGTCGAGAAATGGCGTAAGGTCTTCAACAAAACCAGTGATGATAATGTCTTCCGATGCTAGTGCTTGTATGTCAGCTGGTGGCTTGCTACCTACGGCATAGAAGTGTATCCCTGGTAGCTGTTTACGTAATAAGGGCATAATTTCGGTGGCGAAGTAATGCACCGCATCCACATTGGGGGTATGTTGATAGCCCCCAACAAAGACGATGTCTCGGCGATCAGCAAAGGTTTTATTTGTCCCTGGTATATCCATGATCAATGGAAACACATGCAACTTAGCATCTGGCAGCATAGGCTGAAGAAGTTCAAGTTCAGCAGTACTATGTACAATGCATGCGTCAGTAGCACGAATTACTGCTAGTTCACGTTGCTTCATTTCATCTGCCGCTTTTTGTTTAGCCATGCTTGATTGAAGTTCGGCTTCACGCGACATCCGCAGGAAATGCAAGTCAACAGTGTGGAAAAGCACCTTTACTTTTGGGCAAAATTTCCTAATAGATTTTAGATGACGTTCAACGACTCCCGGCCGGAATAAGAAAGCTAGATCGTAGCGATTTTCATATTCTTTCAAATGCTGCTCAACACTGGTGACATAAGGTGCATATAGTACTTCAATACCTGCTCGTTGCAATGCTGTGGTGTAATCAGGCATGTAGAGGAAATTGTCTTCAGGGATGAAGGTGACCTGGAAATTCATTTCTCGTAATAATAACAAGAGATTGAATACGGTTACCGAGCCAGCATCTTGATTAGGCATAGGCGTGCAGTGATCAATTACCAAAACACGGCGGGTTGAGCGACGATCTTTTGCATTGTCTGCATCTACACCTGGCACCTGGTGTGCTTGCAATCGTTCTTGCCAGCGTGTGAATAATTTTTTGCTGTTATCTATTTGGTATACTTTGGTGCCTTGACTTGTGTCCGTCCCAGAAGTAATACCTTCATAGTGGATAACGGTTGATAGAGGTTGGTAAATTACCCGGTAGCCTTTGTCTCGAATTTTAAGAGCAAGGTCAGAGTCTTCACAATAGGCTGGTAGATAATGCTCATCAAAACCTCCTAGCTCACCAAAAAGTGTCTTAGGAATCATTATAGATGCGCCTGAACAATAATCGACTTCTCTGGCGTAGTTGTAGATGGGAAGTGCTGGTTCTTGAAATCGGCCAAAATTCCATGCACTGCCATCTTGCCATATTATACCGCCAGCTTCTTGCAATCGCCCATCGGAGTAGACTAATTTGGAGCCCGCCAGTCCAGTACCAGGAAACTCACTAAAAGTGCGTAGCAGTTCATCTAACCAGCCGCTGGTGACTTGGGTGTCGTTATTCAGAAAGTAAAGGTAGTCACCTTTAGCTTCACTTACTCCAGTATTACACGAGCGTATAAATCCCTGATTTTGTTCGTTACGTACTAAGCGGATGCCTTTAACTTTTGACAATACATCAAATGAGTTATCTGGCGAACAGTCATCGACTACGATTAGTTCAAATGCTGCTTGTGGTAAATTATCTATGATGGATGTGAGACATTGTAACGTATAGTCAATCTGGCCATAGATAGGAATGATAATCGTAACCAGCGGGCTATCAGAGGTGGGGATTACTAAATCAGCTGAAGAAATAAGCGTAACGCCAGGTTCCTCGTTGACAGGCTTTTTACTAACACTCTCGTCGGAAACACTTAATATTGGAATTGTCTCAGGGTGACTCCCTGATGCTTGCAATAGCTGGGGGAATGTTTTGGCAAGAAACTGTCTATGCTTTGCTTTGGTTTTATAGTTAAGCGGTAGTGATTGATACACTCGCTTTGATACCTGCAACATTCCTTTTGTATACCGTTTCACTTGCCAAATTGGTGATGAGACCCAACACCATGCTTCACGTAAGGGTAGCGTTATACGCCATGAATTACTTCTTGTTACGGCCAATAACCTAGCACGTTCTTCTTTGAGTTCGGCATCAAGACCTAATGCCCACACGCCACGACGCACTGTTTCATCCGTTAGGCTTTCGACTTGCTTATTACGTTCGTAGGCTGTTAGATTGAGGCTTTCTATCTGCTCACCGCGTTCAGCAGCGGTTTGCTTGAGACTTTCGATCTGCTCATCTCGCTCATGAACAGTTTGGTTCAATGCGTCTATCTCATCATCTCGCTTAATGACTGTTTCATCCAATTTAAAAATCTGTTCATCGCGTTCAATGGCAGTCTGATTAAGGCTTTCGATCTGCTCATCTCGCTCATGAACAGTTTGGTTCAATGCGTCTATCTCATCATCTCGCTTAATGACTGTTTCATCCAATTTAAAAATCTGTTCATCGCGTTCAATGGCAGTCTGATTAAGGCTTTCGATCTGCTCATCTCGCTCATGAACAGTTTGGTTCAATGCGTCTATCTCATCATCTCGTTCAGCTACAACACCCTTAAGTGATTGAGCCCATTTTGCAAATCCGGTGTAGTGTTTTACTAAATCAAGATTATCTGGATAAAGTACTGACATATCTATACTCGGTAAATCATCAGTATTTTTTCCACAAAATGCCACAAAATACACTGGATCGACCAAATGACCAGCGTTTGACTTTAACTCTGCCCCATCATCCCGCCAAGCACGAAATGAATTTTGACTGCCTTCAAGTGGTTGAATCACAGATCCCATCAACATACGTTGGCCAAAATACTGTCTGGCTGGAAATTCTGTCTTCAATAATTCATCAAACTCTATAAAATCAAGTTCTTTGGCATGAAATTCATTATGCTCGCCACTCTCTTCAGAGTAGATAGGGCGATTCGGAGAGGAGATAACAAGAACCCCATCCGGTCGCAGTACACGTCTTATTTCTGCAAGCATCTGAGCTTGCTCAGCCAAGTGCTCAATAGTTTCGAAGGAAACCACTACATCGAATGAGTCATCAGAAAAATCCAATGCCACAGCATTCCCCGTGCAAAAATCCAAATTTGTTTTTTTGTAAGTAGTCGAAGCGTGCTGCACAACTTCCTCGGAAATATCCACACCAACAACTGAAGCGGCAACATCAGCCATAAAAGATGATCCATATCCCTCACCGCATGCCACATCCAAAACATTTTGTCCTTTGACTACATCTAACACTGTTGCATAACGATGATAATGTTCTAAACGGACTTTCCCTTCTTCGGAAGGGATATATCGTTCACCTGTAAATTTCATTCATGCTCCTTTATTTTCTGGCTACTATGGCTAATGCTGCCGGGTATTCAAGTGAGTAAATTTCGCACGATCGAAAGCCTGCTTTCAGTACAGTTGCCCATGCATCCGCACCAAACTCTGTACAAACTACTTGGTCATTCGCAATAACTCCCGACTGACCATGATAACTTGGAGAAAGACCTGTGCGTGAGCGGCTCATACGATCAACAATAATTGGAATAGTAAAAATACACTTTCCATTCTTACGTAAAACACGATGACACTCCGAAAGTCCTCTCTCGGGATTGGGGACATGCTCCAATGTATCAGAATGAATAACCAAATCAAAAACACCTGACTCAAACTTAAGATTGGTCATATCGTACTCTGGGTATCGCACGAGCCGATGATTAGGCAATACTTTTAAAGTAGGTGACAATCCACCCGCCTCGTTGATTTCCAACACTTTAATTGTTCTGCCTGCATTTGATTCCGAAAAGTTTTCTAAAGTCCCTGAAAAATCGTATGTACTTAAAATTGCATCGGCAAGCACCATTGATCTAAGATTGTTACCACATGCCGTGCAACAAAAACCTTGCTGCCGATTCACATAATCAACTTCACTAGATGACAACTGCCAATCATTAATGAGTTTTTGCCAAAGCACTGTATTAAGCAAAAAGTCTACCCCACCGCAAATTGGACATGAACCAGAAAAAAGATTCATAATTGCCCGTCCAAAGTTATTTTCTTCATTGGAATCCCCATTAGACCGAAACAAACTGAACTCGCATGTACTCGGACTATCAGAGCATCGTGCAACCAGTGGTGCTGCACATGATTATCTTGTGTGCCCTCAGCAATCGCGACTGCAACACTGTAATCTTCAGTAGGCAACATGGGTAAACGAAACTCAAACCTCGCCGTGAACTCGCAACCTTGATTAACCTCTTGTGGATTGTTTTGATACACCAGAAAAGTATTGTCAGCGAAAAGTACTTGACCAAGGCGATCTTTGAATTCAAAGCCTACAATGGGCTGAAAAATATCTTTATTGGCCATACACCGTATATCCAAAATAATATCTTCACCCCCAACTACCCATGATAAAGGCGTGCCACTCTGGTCAAGTAATCGCACAGATACGATAGTTGCATCACCAGTACCGAAAGCCGCTTGGTCAGGTTTGAATTCAAAAACTTCAATGTCATTACGCAAGGTAGATGAATTTATAAATGTCTCCCTCATGTCACGATATTCTTCTACCTGATTATCTGAATTATTAGTTTCGTCAGTTAAAACGCCATCGACTTTTTGATCTGTTTCGTAGACTGTGGAGAGGTAGTGCTCAATTACCTGTTTTGGTATGCCAGACTTAGCAACTTGTCCATTTCTTAACAAAATAGCCTTATTGCATAAATTGACAACTGCACCTGTATCATGGCTTACAAATAACACCGTGCCTTCTTTCATAAAACCGCGAAAAAATCGCATGCACTTTTGTGTGAAAAATGCATCACCCACGGCTAACGCTTCATCCACCACCAAGATATCCGCATCCACATGAGAAATTACGGCAAATGCTAATCTCACCATCATGCCACTGGAATAGGTTTTGACTGGCTGCTCAATAAAATCACCAATGTCGGCAAAGGTTACAATGTCATCAAAACGCGTATCGACCTCTTCCTTACTTAGCCCAAGCACCGCAGCATTCATATAAACATTCTCACGGCCTGTGAATTCTGGGTTAAAACCAGAGCCAAGTTCCAGCAAGGCTGCGATTCGTCCATTGGTTTGAACGCTTCCACTGGTAGGAAAGAGAGTTCCACAAATAATTTGCAATAAAGTGGACTTTCCTGAACCATTACGTCCAATAATACCAACCGTTTCGCCTTTTTTTATTTCAAAAGACACATCATTTAATGCCTTAAATTCATGGAAATATTGTTTTGGCTGTTTACCAATCATTCGCTGTAGTCTAGGTGCCAGCATTTGTTTAAGTCGATCTTTGGGAGCATCGTAAATTTGATAGTATTTACTTAAGCCTTGAACGCGAATTGCAAAATCATTAGAGGACATCTGCAAACCCCTTGCGTGTTTTCTGGAACCAGGCATATCCTGCCCAAGCAATAGCTATTGCTATTAGCATATAAATTCCTAGGCCAGACCAGTTTGGCAAGTGTCCATAAATAAGTACTTCACGAGATTGCTCAATAATAAAGGTAAGCGGGTTTGCCAAAATATAAGGGTGATACTTTTCTGGCATGGCTGATAATGGATAAAAAACTGGGGCTAAAAATAACATTACTGTAGTAATAATTCCGATGGTTTGCCCTATATCCCTGATGAAGACCCCTAATGAGGCTAATATCGATGATAGCCCTAGAATAAGAATTATCAAGGGTAATAATACTATTGGCAATAAAACAACGGTCCAAGGTAAATAGAAATTTATCGCTGCCAATATAAGTAGTAACACAAGAATGCTGACCATGCTATGAAATAAAGCGGCAATCAAACTGATTGCAGGTAAAACTTCCAATGGAAAAATTACTTTTTTAACATAATTAACATTACTGACTATTAAGCTAGGAGCGCGATTAAGTACTTCAGCTAACAAGCCGTGCACAATCAAACCCACAAATAGTATTAAAGCAAAGCTGGTTTTACTATCTCCATCATCTATCCCCCAGCGTGCTTTAAAAATAACGGAAAATACAAATGTGTAAACTGCTAACATTAGTACGGGGTTAATGAACGACCAAAACAACCCTATGATCGAGCCTTTGTAGCGTCCGGTTACCTCTCGCCATGCCATTTGTTTGATTAATTGTCGATGCTGCCAAAGACTCTTTCCCAATGATACTGGAGATATTGGTTGCTCTGCATGCGGATTCAAATAAATACCTCCGCATTATTTAATAATGCACCTTGTTTATCTTTTCCAGAAAGCTGAGGTTGCTCCTGAAATGTCCAATCAACCGCTATATCAGGATCATTCCAGGCAATACAGCGTTCATATTCTGGTGCATAAAAATCTGTTGTTTTGTATAAAAAGTCGGCTGTTTCACTTAACACTACAAAACCATGACCAAAGCCTTTTGGCACCCATAATTGTTTTTTGTTTTCTGCCGATAGTTTTTCGCCCACCCACTTGCCAAATGTTGGCGAATTCTTCCTAATATCAACCGCAACATCAAATACCTCTCCTTGAGTAACACGCACAAGCTTGCCTTGTGCTTTTGGTGGTAATTGATAATGCAACCCTCTTAACACGCCTTTGGTGGATTTAGAATGATTATCTTGTACAAAATTAACGCTATATCCAACAGCCTCTTCAAACTTCTTATGGTTAAAGCTTTCAAAGAAAAAGCCCCTCTCATCTGTGTAAACAGTTGGCTCGATTAATATTACTTCAGGTATGGCTAGTGGTGTTGCTTTCATGATTAACCAGCCTCCTTTAACACTTGCATTAAGTATTGCCCATAACTATTTTTGAGCATGGGTGCGGCTAACTCTTTAAGTTCGTCATTAGTAATCCATCCTTGGTGATGAGCTATCTCTTCAGGACAGGCAATTTTTAAACCTTGGCGATGCTCAATTGTTTGTACAAACTGATGTGCCTCTAGTAAAGACTCATGTGTACCAGTATCAAGCCATGCATACCCCCTATCCATAACCTCAACAGATAGTTGGCTATCTTCCATATAAA
>Ga0209992_10003269_pt1 | contig 13797 bp, 9 predicted proteins | sample 2SBtaG_2_FD_182564 | JGI IMG/M metagenome (GOLD analysis project Ga0209992, IMG submission 182564) | Deep subsurface microbial communities from Kolumbo volcano to uncover new lineages of life (NeLLi) - 2SBTROV12_ACTIVE470 metaG (SPAdes)... | ecosystem: Environmental > Aquatic > Marine > Volcanic... | reverse complement strand
TCTGGTGACTTTTTATCTATTACACGCGACAACGAATTTCACTTAGAGCCGACTTCATTTGTGCTTGCAAATGGTACGCAAGTAGAAGTGCTTGATACAGGTGTTATTAAATTCACACCTAGTGTACAAACAACAAAAGATATTGTTTTATCAAGTGCGGTGCATGGAAATGAAACTGCGCCGATTGAAATTTGTGATGAACTAATTCAAAACATTATTTTAGGCAAGCTAGAACTTAAGCAACGCGTGCTGTTTATTTTTGGTAATCCAAAGTCAATAAATATTGGTGAGCGATTCGTAGATGAAAATCTAAACCGTTTATTCAGTGGTTCACATAGCAAAGGCGATATGCAAAATGCAGAAAGAGATCGAGCGAAAAACTTAGAGGTTTATGTTTCTAATTTTTTCAATGAGGTTGAAGCAGGGCGTTATCGTTGTCATTATGATTTACATACAGCTATTCGTGGTTCAAAAAACGAGAAATTTGCTGTTTATCCGTTTTTGAACGGCGAGCCTTGGAAAAAGTCGCAGCTCCAATTCTTGCTATCATGTGGCGTTAATACTGTACTAATGATGGCAGCACCCGCAACGACATTCAGTTATTTTTCTTCAAATGAATTTTCTGCTGATGCGTTTACGATAGAACTGGGTCAGGTTAAGCCTTTTGGTGAAAATGATATGGCTCGTTTTGAGAAAACCAAACAAACACTTGCTGCATTAATTAGCCAAAAAGAAGTTAAATATAAGAAATTTAATTCTGAAGACTTTGAGGTTTTCGAAGTGTATCGAACGATTAATAGAACCCAAGAAGCATTCAGTTTTACATTCCCTGACACTGCAGTGAACTTCACAGGCTTTGCAAAGGGTGAGTTGTTAGCTAATGACGGCGAAAAGCAGTATTTTGCAGAAGTTGAAGGAGAAGCCATCATTTTCCCAAATGCTAAAGTCGCACTAGGTCAACGTGCATTATTAACCGTTATTCCTATGGAAATTAATAAAAATTTCATCTAAGCCACTGAATTAAAAGCTAATGACATAGCGTATCCTTATCCTTTTAGTAATATTTATGCAAATTAAGTGTTATTCATCTATGAACAGTTGAATAACACTTTACGTTAACGTAAAGTGTCGATAGGTTTAATTTAAACCAATTGCATAAATCGCAAAGATTATTCATAAAACTACACAGCGAAAGAATAATTACATTTAGTAGTTATTTACATGCAAATGGATAATGACAACAAGAGAAGGTAGGTTATGATTAACCCGAATAACATATCTCTAAATATCAGCCACGCGCTGGAATTTATTGATGGCCACGCACTGAATATTCCCACTTTAAAAATTCTCGGTGACAATGGTGAGATCCTTGATGGTGCAACCGCACCAGAGCTAGACAAAGAAACAGCATTAAAAATATATAGCACTATGCGCTTCATTCGTTTACTTGATGAACGTATGCAGGCTGCACAGCGTCAAGGTCGTGTTAGTTTTTACATGCAATGTCTTGGTGAAGAAGCAGCAGTCACTGCAAGTGCTGCAGCGCTGAAAAATGATGACATGATAATGGCCCAATACCGTGAGCAAGCAGCGCTTGCTTATCGTGGTTTTAGCTTAGATAACTTTATGAATCAAATGTTCTCAAATGAACTTGATTTAGGCAAAGGCCGTCAGATGCCAATCCATTATGGTTCAAATGAACTCAATTATATGACCATTTCTTCACCGCTTGGCACGCAAATACCGCAGGCCACTGGTTATGCGTATGGCCAAAAGCTAAAGCATATCGACGCAGCAACAGGTGAGCTTGCCTCTGAAATTGAGAATGTCACAATTTGTTATTTTGGTGAAGGAGCTGCGTCAGAAGGCGACTTCCATGCTGGTTTAAACATGGCCGCAGTGCATAAAGCACCGGTTGTTTTTTTCGCTCGTAATAATGGCTACGCGATTTCAACACCAGCTGATGAACAATTCAAAGGTGACGGTATTGCAGCGCGTGGTGTAGGTTACGGCATCAAGACTATCCGTGTTGATGGTACCGATACACTGGCTGTTTATGCTGCGACTAAAGCTGCACGTAAAATAGCCACAGAGCAAGGCGATCCAGTATTAGTTGAAGCAATAGCTTATCGACTTGGTGCACACTCGACGTCTGATGATCCATCTGGTTACCGCAGTAAAGATGAAGAAGCTGAATTCAGAGCTGCTTGTCCAATTGAGCGATTCAAAAAGTGGTTATTAAAGCAAGGCTGGTTAAACGAAGCAGAAGATGAAGTGGCAAAAGATAAGATCCGCGAAGAAATTCTTGCTGCATTAAAGGTTGCTGAAAAAGTACAAAAACCAGCGCTAGAAGAGCTAGTTTCTGATGTATACGACTCGCCAATTCCTGCGCTACAAAAACAATACGAAGATTTAAAAGAGCATATCAGGCAACATCCAGAAGCTTATCCAGTGACTGCAGGGAGAATCAAATAATGGCTAAAATGAACATGCTACACGCCATTAATTCGGCGCTAGACATTACCATGGCAGAGCATCCGCAAGCGTGTATCTTCGGTGAAGATGTAGGTTATTTCGGCGGTGTATTCCGTGCAACCTCAGGTTTACAAGAAAAATACGGTAAGCACCGTGTGTTTAATACACCTCTAACTGAGCAAGGTATCCTTGGTTTTGCAAACGGTTTAGCAGCCTTTGGTGCGCCTGCGCTGGCAGAGATCCAGTTTGCTGATTATATCTTCCCTGCATTTGACCAAATTGTGAATGAATCTGCCAAGTTTCGTTACCGCAGTGGTAATGAATTCAATGTTGGTAATTTAACTATTCGCACTCCGTATGGTGGTGGTATTGCAGGTGGTTTATACCATTCACAATCTCCTGAAGCTTATTTTGCGCATACACCAGGTTTAAAGCTCGTTGTACCTCGTAACCCTTATCAAGCTAAAGGTTTATTACGTGCATGTATAAAAGACGACAACCCGGTTATTTTCTTTGAGCCTAAGCGTTTATATCGTGCTTCAGTCGGTGAGGTACCTGAAGAAGATTATGAGATTGAACTGGGTAAAGCTGAGGTTGTGAAAGAAGGTTCAGATGTCACGCTTCTCGCTTGGGGTGCGCAGATGGAAATCATCGAGCAGGCTGCAGAGAAAGCAGAAGAAGCGGGTATTAGTTGTGAAATTATTGACTTACGAAGCATTCTGCCTTGGGATGTTGAAACCATAGCTAAATCAGTGATTAAAACGGGTCGTTTGGTCGTTAGCCACGAAGCACCTATCACTAATGGTTTTGGTGCTGAGATTGCTGCAACTATTCAGCAAGAATGTTTCTTACATTTAGAATCGCCGATTTTACGAGTATGTGGTTTAGATACACCTTACCCTCTGGCACTAGAGAAAGAATACGTTCCAGATGCACTTAAAGTGTTCTCTGCGATTAAAAAGTCGGTTGAGTTTTAAGGATTAGACATGTCAAAAGAATTTATTTTACCAGACATTGGCGAGGGCATTGTAGAGTGCGAAATCGTTGAATGGTTAGTTTCAGTCGGTGATGAAGTAAAAGAAGATCAACCTATCTGTGATGTTATGACCGACAAAGCCTTGGTACAAATTCCTGCAGTACATGATGGTGTGATTACACAGTTACACTACGAAAAAGGTGAAATTGCTAAAGTACATGAGCCACTTTTTGCAATGGATGTAGCGGGCTCAGTTCCTGCCGGAATAGCTAATGACACTCAAGCGTCATCAGACACTTTGGGCTCACATCTAGAAGACTTTATCCTGCCTGACATTGGTGAGGGTATTGTTGAGTGCGAAATTGTTGAGTGGTTGGTCAGTGAAGGTGACACAATTGTTGAAGACCAAGCTGTGTGTGACGTAATGACTGACAAGGCACTAGTGCAAATTCCAGCTAAATATGATGGTGTTGTTGAAAAGCTTTATTATCAAAAGGGTGAAATTGCGCAGGTTCATAGCCCTTTATTTCAAATGCGTCTAGCTGGTGGCAATGTTCAAACTTCTAAAGCTGAAATTAAGCCAGCTGCAAAAGTTGAAGCACAAAATACAGCAGTGAAAACGCAATTACCTAAAAATGGTAAAGCAATCGCGTCTCCAGCTGTTCGTCGTTTAGCGCGTGAGCAAGATATCGATATTAATTTGGTGCCTGGCTCTGGTAAAAATGGTCGAATTTATAAAGAAGATATTGCTCGCTTTGTAAATGGCGAGACTGAGCAACAAGCAGTTGTTGAAACCAAAGCAGTTGCAACAAACACTGTATCAGTTCCTGAGGTTACTCAAGTTGTTACTTCAGGAGGTACTCGTGTAGAGCCTATTCGTGGCATGAAAGCAGCAATGGCAAAACAGATGGTTGCCTCGGTTTCGACTATTCCGCACTTTACATTCAGCGATGAAATCGACTTAACCGACCTAATCTTGCTTCGCAAAGAGCTTAAAGAGCAGTATGCGAAAGAGGGCATTAAGTTAACCATGATGCCATTCTTTATCAAAGCACTCTCGCTCGCGATTAAAGAATTCCCGGTTGTTAACTCGCAAGTAAACGACGACTGCACTGAGCTCACATATTTTGATGACCATAATATTGGTATGGCGGTTGACTCTAAATTAGGGTTATTAGTGCCAAATATCAAAGGTTGTCAAAATAAATCTATAGTTGATGTTGCTCAGGAGGTGACGCGATTAACTGATGCAGCACGAGAAGGGCGTGTTTCACCAGATGATTTGAAGGGAGGCACTATTTCAATTTCGAATATAGGTGCAATTGGTGGCACAACAGCAACACCAATTATCAATAAGCCCGAAGTAGCTATTGTTGCATTGGGTAAATTACAGCACCTTCCACGCTTTGATCCACAAGGTAACGTTGTATCTCGTGCAATTATGCAAGTCAGTTGGTCTGGCGACCATAGAGTGATTGATGGTGGCACAATTGCTAGATTCAATAACCTATGGAAAGCTTATTTAGAAAACCCTGCGAAAATGATGATGGCGATGCGCTAAGTTATTTTCAACTCATATTTTTTAAAGCCCCGCCCAGTGTGGGGCTTTTTGTTAATAGCCACTTTACGTTTTTAATCTAATTCTACTTTGCTGACATCTCGTTTTTGTACCTATTAGCCCTATATTTATATGTAAATGTATATTTTGTTACATATTCCAGTTAACAAAAGATCGAATAAAATATTGTATACAATATAAATTGTATGTATTGTGTTACGCATCATTATGAAAAACGCAAAACTCACAGGAGTAGGACAACTCATGAAGTACAATAATAAAAAAGGTAACTATCTTAGGAAAAGCCTTGCAGCTACTGCAATTGCAGCGGCATTAAGCTGGCACGCGCCAACGTTAGCTGTAGATGGTAGCAGTATCGTTAAGGGTCATATCGAAGCCAGTACGGGCTCTGATATTATTGGTGCAACATTGACTTTCAAACACAAAAGCAAAGGTTTGAAATATACAGTGACTACAAATGCTGAAGGTGAATATTTGTTACGTAATGTACCTGTCGGTACGTATGACGTAACAATCGTAAAAGATGGTTACCAAAGTGTACTACAAGAAAATGTAAACGTTACCATTGGTCAATCTATGATCATTGATGCACAAATGTCGCAAGCTGGGCAAAATATTGAACGCATTGCTGTAACAGGTGCTTCAATTCGTCGAGTTGATTTAAGTAACTCTACATCAGGTGTGACATTCAGTGATGAAGAATTAAACATGATGCCTGTAAATACTGGCTTTGAAAGTATTGCACTGCTTGCACCGGGTACGTCTGCTCCAGGTGGCAGCAGTTTTAATGGTGCATCAAGTTTTGGTGGTGCGTCATCAGCTGAGAATGGTTACTACTTCAATGGTTTAAATGTTGCTTCAATCAAAACAGGTCTAGGCTCAATTCGTTTACCTTGGGAAGCAATTTCTCAAACACAAATTAAAACGGGTGGTGTGAGCCCTGAATTCGGTGGCGCTATGGGTGGTATCGTAAACGCGGTATCTAAATCGGGTGAAAATGATTTTGATTTTGGTGCTGAAGTACGTTGGGATCCTTCAAGCCTAGAGTCACACCATGACTCTATCTACCAGAGCAATGGCACTATTTCTACCAATAACCAACGCGATGAATATGACTTTAAAGAGTTTCAAGTATGGGCTTCAGGCGCTTTAGTTGAAGATAAATTATTTGCCTATGCGTTATTTTCACCACGCCGTTCTGATGGTGAAGGTGCAGGTCAAACAACTTTCAGTTCAACATCAACAGAAGAAGATCGTTGGTTTACTAAATTAGACTGGTTCATTAATGAAGATCATTCATTTGGTTTCTCAGCTATGAATAACAAACGTACTTGGGATACAACAAACTTTGTATATGATTGGCTAACGAATGTCATCGGCGATCAAAAAGGGGTTGCTGCACCAGGTGAAGATGGCGGTAAAGTTTTCAGTGTGAACTATAACGGTTACTTAACAGACACTATGTCGGTGTCTGCTGTCGTTGGTCAGGTTACTGAGAATGTTGAAAATGTGGTTGCATCGACAGATCCTGGCGTATGGGATTCTAGAAATGGCTGGACAACACTAAGTCAACACACAACCTCAACTGTATCTGAAGAGGAATATGTTCGTGAGCAAGCGCGTGTAGATTTTACGCTTGATTTAGATGAGCATGCATTGCAATTCGGTATCGACTATAACAAAGTAAAAGTAAAATTTAGCTCAGGTCAAAATGGTATCGGTGATGGTATGGGCTGGTGGGAAATCAAAAACGCAGGTGTTGATGATATCTCAGGTGCAGCAGAAGGTGAGTCTTTCATCGAAAGACGTGTAAGAACACGTGATGTAGATTCTGATTCAACTTCAATTGCGTTCTATATTAATGACACTTGGCAAGCAACTGACAACTTAGTGCTTAATTTAGGTCTACGTTATAGTGAATTCGAAAACACGGTAACAGATGGTCGTGCATACGTTGATATGAAAGACCAAATTTCGCCTCGTCTTCAAGCAATCTATGACTTACATGGTGATGGTACAGCTAAAGTGTTCGCAACATTTGGCCGTTATTACCAACCGGTTTCTGCAAACATGAATATCACGCAAGGCTCAGCGTCAGTTGAATGGTTCGAATACCATGAAATGGGCGATGTAAATGCAGATGGTACACCAGTACTGTTAGCTGATGGTTCACCAAGTCGTGGCGATATGTTACGTGACCGTCGCTGGCGTCAACGTGGTATTACTGAACCTGGCCTTATCGCTTCTTCAAGCTTGAAACCTATGTATTCTGATGAAATCACCATTGGTTATCAGCAGGAAATTTTTGACACTATGTCAGCGGGTGTACGTGTGGTTCACCGTGACCTAGGTCGCAGTGTAGAAGACACAGATGTAGGTCCTGTACTTGCGAAGAAATTGGAAGAAATGGGTATCACAGATAATGTGGGTCAAGGCTCATATTATGTGTTGAACAACCCAGGTGAAGCGATTGAAATGTCTTATGACTTTGATGGCGATGGTACAGTTGATGTCATTAACTTATCTGCTGAAGAGCTATCTTTACCTGCAGCAGTACGTAAGTACACAGCGGTTGAGTTCACTTTAGATGGCAACGTGACGGATGATTTAAGAATTAATGCATCTTACACTTGGTCTAAAAACTACGGTAACACAGAAGGTCTAGTTAAAACTGATAATAACCAGGCAGATCCAGGTTGGACGACTTCATACGACTATGCTGACCTAATGGACCATGGCTACGGTAACTTACCAAATGACCACCGTCATGCATTCAAATTTTCTGGCTCGTATAATATCACGGATAACCTAATTGCCGGTTTAGTTGCTCGTACTACTTCAGGTCGTCCGCAAAGTTATTTCTCAGTACACCCTAAGAATGTCGATAGTTGTGCAGAAGGTAACCCTTGGGACGCATGTATCAGTCGTTACTATGATCATGCCTCACACTATGACGAAAATGGTAACCCTGCACCTCGTGGTAGCGCAGGCACACTACCATGGGTAACGAATGTTGACCTTTCAATGTCATATTTCACAGAGCTAATGGGTAATGAAGTATCACTGAAAGCCACTGTTTATAACTTATTAAATGCTGATAGTGCATTAAACATCAACGAAGAGCGTACTCGTTATGGTGATGATGGTATTGAATTAAACCCAGACTACGGCATGGTGACTAGTCGTCAAGCGGCTCGCTATGTCTCACTGACTGCACGTATGGTTTTCTAATCTCCCTGAAAATACCCGTGCGCGCTGAGCGAAGTACCTACGCTCAGCCTTCACCCAATGCCAAGCTTGCTTGGCATTTTTCGATCTAAGGAAGTTTCATGTCAGATTTTATTAAACAATTAGAAACACTAAACATTCAGTCTTGGACACAAATAAAGTGCATTGATATGCATACAGGTGGTGAACCGCTTAGAGTAATTAAAAGTGGATTCGCACGGCTTAAAAGTAAGCGAATCGTCGATAAACGACTTGAATGCCTTGAACTACAAGATAACCTACGTACTGCAATTATGGGTGAGCCAAGAGGTCACTCGGACATGTATGGTGCTTTAATTACTGAAAGTGAAAGAGCAGACAGCGACTTTGGTGTGTTATTTCTTCACAACGAAGGGTATAGCACTATGTGTGGTCATGCCATCATTGCACTGTCAACATTAGCGGAAAAATCAGGCCACTTTAGAGAAAAAGAAGCACTTAAAATTGACTCACCAGCGGGACAGGTAACTGCCTACTATAGGAATGGGCAAGCGTATTTTGATAATGTCGCCAGTTTTGTAGTGAAACTCGATCATCAAATTAATCATCCTGCTCTGGGGTCCTTTACAACTGATGTTGCTTTTGGTGGTGCCTATTATGCTTACGTAGATGCAGACAAGCTTGATATCTCGTTGTCAAAAGCAAATGCCGCTAAATTATCTGAGCTTGGTGAAGAAATTAAAGCTTTAGTTAACGACTCTTTAGCGCTTTCACACCCAGAAGATGAAAGTTTGAGTTTTTTATATGGTGTGATTTTTTACTCGTCTACCCAAACTAAAGACAAAGAAAGCCATAGTAAACATGTGTGTATATTTGCTGATGGTGAACTTGATAGAAGCCCAACAGGAACAGGGGTAAGTGCAAGAGCCGCAATACTTCATGCTAGAAAGCAAATCAACGTTGGTGACAAAATTTCCATTGAAAGTATCGTAGAGAGTAGTTTTGATGTAACAATTCAAAAAGAATCACAATTTCATGGTTACAACGCTGTAATACCACGAGTATTTGGCACTGCATATATCACTGCATTTTCTAATTTCGTTTTAGAAGACTCAGATCCATTCAAACATGGTTTTTTCCTAAAATAACCCGCTCTAATCACCCAGAACGAAAATTAAACTTGAATATATGGAAAATCGAATATATGATTTTTCATATATTTTAGGTTAACAGTTTTTTCTTTAAAACTAGAAATCACATTTTCAAGAAAGTTGACCATAATCGATGTGTCTTCGTTTAATTTCTGGGAGTAAACATGAGTATAAAAGTTGGAATAAATGGCTTTGGCCGTATGGGTCGCCTAACTATGCGTGCCTTATATGATACTGCAGGCATTGAGATCATTCAGATCAATGACCCAGCAGGCAATGCAGAAACACTAGCGCACCTGATGAATTTTGACTCGGTACATGGTCGCTGGAGCCATGAAGTGGATTTTGCAGGCGATACTATGGTTATCAATGGTTATACTATTTCAGTTACTCAGAATAAAACCATCGAAGCAACTGACTGGTCAAACTGTGATTTAGTGATTGAAGCGTCTGGTGTGATGAAAAGCAAAGCTAAACTTCAAGCTTATTTTGATCAAGGTGTTAAGCAGGTAGTCGTGACTGCGCCAGTAAAAGAAGAGGGTGTATTGAACGTCGTGTATGGCGTTAACCATGATTTATTTGACGTTGAAAAGCACGAAATCGTAACAGCAGCATCTTGTACAACGAACTGTCTAGCGCCAGCTATTAAAGTATTACAAGACAAAATTGGGATTGTTCACGGTTCTATGACGACCATTCACGATATCACCAATACACAAACGATTCTTGATGCACCACACAAAGATCTTCGTCGAGCAAGAGCGTGTGGTATGAGTTTGATCCCAACAACAACGGGCTCAGCGACGGCGATTACACATATTTTCCCCGAATTAAAGGGTAAGCTAAACGGTCATGCTGTCCGCGTACCACTGGCCAATGCATCAATCACAGATTGTGTATTTGAAGTAAGTCGTGCGACTACTGCTGAAGAAATCAATGAATGGATGAGAGAAGCGGCAGAAGGAGACTTAAAAGATATTCTAGGCTTTGAAACTCGTCCACTTGTGTCCATTGACTATAAAACAGATCCAAGAAGCAGCGTTGTTGATGCGCAATCAACCATGGTCGTGAATGGTACGCAAGTAAAAATGTATCTCTGGTATGACAATGAATGGGGTTATGCAAATCGTACTGCGGATCTAGTTCGCTACGTCATTGAACAAAAGTGGGGATAATCTAGATGTTGTCCAAACTTTCGGATGACATAAAACAATATTTACTTATCACCAGTAATTATTGGGCGTTCACATTGACCGATGGTGCGCTCAGAATGCTGGTGGTGTTGTATTTCCACCAGCTTGGCTACAGTCCACTTGAAGTCGCCATGTTGTTTTTGTTTTATGAATTCTTTGGTGTTGTGACTAACTTAGTCGGTGGCTGGCTAGGTGCGCGACTTGGTTTGAATAAAACCATGAATCTGGGTTTATCTATACAAATCTATGCTTTGGTCATGCTGGCTATTAACCCAGAGTGGTTGAGTGTCGCTTATGTCATGTGTGCACAGGCGCTATCTGGCATTGCAAAAGATCTCAATAAAATGAGCGCCAAAAGTGCCATAAAAAAATTGGTTCCTGAAGACGCTGATGGTGTTTTGTATAAGTGGGTGGCTATTTTAACTGGCTCTAAAAATGCGCTAAAAGGTGTCGGTTTCTTTCTAGGCGGCTTGCTTCTGACCTTGTTTGGTTTTCAAGGCGCGTTATGGTTGATGGCTAGTATGTTGACACTCGTCTGGCTATTAAGCCTGTGGCGATTAAAAGCAGACTTAGGTAAAAAGAAAGCAAAACCTAAATTCACTGAAATGTTTTCAAAAAGCGCGCAGATCAATCGCCTTTCAGCTGCGAGATTATTTTTATTTGCAGCAAGGGATGTGTGGTTTGTTGTTGCTCTGCCAGTTTATTTTGTTACTGAACTAGGTTGGCATAGTAGCACAGTTGGCACTTTTATGGCTGTCTGGGTTATTTTGTATGGTTTAGTCCAGGCGAACGCCCCAAAAGTAACTGGTCGAGATATGGCGTTAACCCAGAGTAAGCAATCCGCGCTGTCATGGGTGACAACCCTTGCAATAATTCCTGCAATGATAGTGTTAGGTTTAGATTCAAGCTTCTCATCTGAGTTAATTCTTGTAGGTGGTTTACTTATCTTTGGCGCTGTATTTGCAATTAACTCATCATTACATAGCTACCTCATTGTTAGATGTGCAGACAGTGATGGCGTATCAATGGATGTGGGCTTTTATTATATGGCGAATGCAGCAGGGAGACTGACTGGTACTATATTGTCAGGTGTTGTGTTTCAATATTATGGTTTAAGTGCCTGCTTGTTAGTGTCTTCTTTGATGTTAGGCATCGCCATAGTGTTAACTAAACGACTTTAATCTCTTTTGAAGACCCAGAAACTTACATACTGGGTCTTAATTTTCTCCTTCTATCCATTATTATCGTCTAAAGTTACTTTAGGTTTGGTAATGATTGGTGTGACGTTGAAACAGTTTAAAACCATCACTTTATTTCTATTCTTATTCTCAAATTTTAATGTTTCAGCAAAGCAATTAACTTTGTCTGTAGGAGAGTGGCCGCCTTACATGGCGAGTTATTTACCGAATAATGGTGCCATTGCTGAGATAATTACCGAAGTGTTTGCCGATATAGGATATCAAGTTTCTTTTGAGTTTTACCCGTGGGCGAGGGCGATGGAGCAAGCGCAACTAGGAAGGGTTAATGGCACCGGTCTATGGCTTAAAACTGAATCTAGAGAAGGTGAATTTTACTTTTCTGAGCCAGTATTAGAAGAAAAGCATGTATTTTTTTACAACAGAAATAACAAGCCTAATTTAGACAGCTTTGAAGCATTTCAGTCATACAGTTATGTTGGCCTTGAAGATTTCAGTTATGGCACAGACCTAGATAACATTATTCAAGCCAATCAAATCAACATGTACAGAGTGTCTAGTGACGATCAAGCATTCGGGATGTTACTAAAAAGCAGGGTATCGATTTATCCACAAGAAATGGCGGTAGGATATTATCAATTGCGTCAACATTTTTCAGAACAAGACATGAAATTAATAGGCCATATTGAACAGCCGTTCATGCGGAAAAACAGCCATATAATCTTATCTAAAGTAGATAAGAATAATGCTGATATTCTGAAGATGTTTGATGAAGCTTTACTTAGAATGAAACAGTCAGGTCGTTATGACCAACTTTTAGCAAAAGTGATTAAATTTTAAAATTGAGCTGTGTAATACACAGCTCGCAGAATGTACTATACCAAAGCAGTGATAGTTTTGATTTGATCTACTAGTTCAGAGTTAGTTAACTGACCAGTTTCTAAATCGAAATTATCATAGAAGCTCGGTACTGAAAGTGAGCCTTTTACATCCATCGCAAAAAACTGAGATGAACCTACTGCAGAAGCAAGTACGCTTTGCGCACCACCAGGACCCGGTGAAGTTGCTAACAAAATAACAGGTTTACCTTGGTACACTTTCATATCAATTCTCGATGTCCAATCAAAAATGTTTTTGTAAGCAGCCGTATAAGAGCCATTGTGCTCAGCAAATGAAATAACAATGGCATCTGCTTCGCCTATTTTTTTGAAGAAAGTTTGAGCTTGTTCTGGAATACCTGATTCATTTTCACGATCTGAGCTGTAGATTGGCATTTCAAAATCGTTTAAATCTAATAATTCAACGTCTGCGTTTTCAATTTGGTTTGCCGTGTACTGAGCCAACTGTTTGTTTATTGATTGGCGGCTGCTACTTGCTGCAAATGCTAATACTTTCATGATTTCTTCCTCATTAATTAAGTGATGAGTCTTCAATTCATTGCTCGACTCGATGAAACTTAGTCTATATTATCTTTATCTAGTTATTAATCCCTTGATTGGGTTTTCACTATTTCCATATGACTATGAATAAGCTGTTTGAGGGTATAGAAGTTTTTGTTGAAGTGGTTAAGCGAGGCAGCTTTGCAAGTGCTGCGCAGAAATTGGGCCATTCTAATTCTCATATTTCTAAAGAAATAAATAAGCTTGAAGCACGGCTAGGTGTGAGATTGTTAAATAGAACCACACGTTCTTTGGCACTAACACCTGAAGGTGAGGCTTATTTTCAGCAATGCTTACACTTAATAAGTGACGCACAAGATGCCTTTAACCTTGTCACACAAGGAGACGATACGCCAAAAGGCAATTTAAAGTTAAGTTGTCCTATAGGGCTGTATCGTTCCCATATCCAGTCTATATTAGTGAAGCTTTTAAAGCTTTATCCAAATATAACGCTTGATTTAGATCTAAGTGATAAACGAGTCGATTTGGTTGCAGATGGTTTTGATTTAGTGATCCGAGCAACGCCTGCATTAGATGAATCTAGCCTCATTTGCAAAAAGATTTACGCTTGTCCTACTTAT
>Ga0209992_10003268_pt1 | contig 13798 bp, 17 predicted proteins | sample 2SBtaG_2_FD_182564 | JGI IMG/M metagenome (GOLD analysis project Ga0209992, IMG submission 182564) | Deep subsurface microbial communities from Kolumbo volcano to uncover new lineages of life (NeLLi) - 2SBTROV12_ACTIVE470 metaG (SPAdes)... | ecosystem: Environmental > Aquatic > Marine >... | reverse complement strand
ACTAAAAGCTCAAGAAAAAGCTGATGAACGAAAACTAAAAGCTCAAGAAAAAGCTGATGAACGAAAACTAAAAGCTCAAGAAAAAGCTGATGAACGAAAACTAAAAGCTCAAGAAAAAGCTGATGAACGAAAACTAAAAGCTCAAGAAAAAGCTGATGAACGAAAACTAAAAGCTCAAGAAAAAGCTGATGAACGAAAACTAAAAGCTCAAGAAAAAGCTGATGAAAAACGTAAAAAATTAGAAGAGAGAAAAATTAAACTTGAATCTGATCGAAAGAAACTTGAAGAAAAGTTATCTAAAAAACTAAATGAATATGAAGAAAAATTACGTGAAATTAAAGAAAAATACCAAAATAAAATTGAATCTGATTTCACTGGAGATGTCGAAAAGTTTTCAGCAAAAATAGAAAAAGCTGAAGATAAATTTAGTAAAAAATCTGAAGAAATTCGTAAAAAATTAGAACTGAAACAAGAAAAATTAGATTCTAGAACCCAAAAAATACTTGATAAAATTAATGATGGAAATTATTTAGGGAAAAAGATAGGGACCTCAACTACTGTAGATACGTATGAACTAAAATTTGATTCAGTTATTGCAACCGAAATTCATGATAAAACTCATGAATCTACTCTTGACGGATTTATGATTTTTAATACATTTGACAAAGGGAAATCTAATCTAAAATTAGAATTAGAAGAATGTAAAATAATTGTAGATAACATTCCTTTCAATTGTGGTTTTGGAAAAGCTAGAACTACATCTTCAGGTGAATCTGGTTCCAAAGATTCGCTTGTAATTTTGGCCTTTTTAGAAGATGATGAACTTGAAGAAGTCCATTCTACGCTCAAAATTTCATTAAATGCTGATTCACCTATTCGTGATATTGATGATTCTTCTCAAGTCTCAATTCTATCCCCACAAAGTAAAATTTCTGGATTTTGGTTTCTTGATGGAACTGGAACATTAACCAAAACTGCTTCAACAACAGATGACACAACAGATGACACAACAGATGACACAACAGATGACACAACAGATGACACAACAGATGACACAACAGATGACACAACAGATGACACAACAGATGACACAACAGATGACACAACAGGAAAAGAAATTTCCATTGAATTAACTGAAGAAATCGGTCTTAAAGGAAATTAAAATTGTTCTCTAAAAATTCTATCTTTCTTTTAGGTTTCTTTTCTATTTTACTCATATCTTCTTTTCAATTTTCTTATGGTGATACTGGGACTGTTTTAGTTGATTCATTTAATGTTGATTATAATTTAGAAAATGGAATACTTGATACAATTTTCTTGGATCCTGATTTTATTGAATTAATTGTAACTATGGATACTTCTTTGGATGGTACTGCTGAAATAACAATTCCAAGATCTTTACTAGATGCAAAATTTGATACATCTGATGATGTCTTTTTTGTTCTAGTTGATGGATTTGAAACTGATTATGCTGAAATAGATTCAACCTCTGAATCTAGAACTTTAGTAATTCCATTCTTTGCTGGTGATTCTGTGATAGATATTATTGGTACAGATGCACTCAATCCATTTTCTACAGAACCTGAAATTCCATCTTGGATTAAAAATAATGCTGGATGGTGGGCAGATGGGCAAATAGATGATACTGCATTCATTCAAGGAATTCAATATTTGATTACTGAAGGAATTATGGATATTCCTCAAACAGAATCAAGTGAATCTTCTGGTAACGAAATTCCATCTTGGATTAAAAATAATGCTGGATGGTGGGCAGATGGGCAAATAGATGATACTGCATTCATTCAAGGAATTCAATATTTGATTACAAATGGTATTTTACAGGTATAATTAGGCTCAATCCAATAAATTATGCATGGATTTCAAATCTTTTTTGAAAGGTTCTAATGATTCAGGAATTTCTATTTTTATGGAATCTTTTAATGAAAGATTTTGAGCTTTTTTCTCATTCCAAACTTTTGAATTAAATTCTGAAATTTCTTTTGTCACATTAGATTGTTCTTCAATGTTTTCAGGTTCAACATGTTTTTCTTTGTGAATACTTTCTTTTGAGTACAATTCTTTCCAAAGATGTTCTGTGATAAATGGAGTAATTGGTGCCAATAATTTTAAAATTGTTGACAAAGTTTTGTGGAGAGTAAATATTGCACCGTCTCTTTCTTCATCTGAGAAATCAATCCCATATGCTCTTGCTTTGACCATTTCAATATAGTGAGCTGCAAACACATTCCATGTAAATTCTCTAATTGCTATTGCTGGAATGAAAAAGTTGTATTCTTCATATCCTTTTTTACATTCTTTTACTAATTTGTCTAATTCTGATAAAATCCATTCATCTGATGCAGAAAGTTTTCCTGATTCAATTACTGGAAAACTAGACAAAAATCTTGAAACATTCCACAATTTGCTGAGGAATTTTTTTGTAGATTCAATTTTTTGTTCATTACATCTAAAATCATACCCATGATTAATCTCACTTGCACTCCAAAATCTAAAAGTATCAGCACCTAATTTTTCAATTACAGGTAAAGGATCTATTGCATTCCCTTTACTTTTACTCATCTTCATTCCTTTTTCATCTAGACCATATCCCATTACCCAAGCTTCAGACCAGGGTTTTTCTCCTGTAAGTTGTTCACATCTGAGAAGAGTGTAGTATAGCCAAGTTCTAACAATATCTTTTGCTTGAGGTCTTATTGATACAGGATATACTTTTTTGAAAAATTCATCATCTCTATTAAATTTAGAAATGAAAAGTGGAGATACACTGGAATCCATCCATGTATCAAAAGTTCGTTCTTCTCCTACAAATTCAGTGGAATCGCATTTAGTACAATTAGGAATTGGACATTTTTCTTCCCAAGGTCTGTAATACTTTCCAGGCTCAGGAACATGTGGCTCTGAGCAGTTTTTACAATACCAGATAGGAATTTCGGTACCATAGTACCTTCTTCTGGATATTGGCCAGTCGATATTGATAGATTCAAGCCAATTCATCAGAATTTGCTTATGCATTGGTGGGTGAAACTCTATTTCTTGCCCTAAACTCTTGATTTTTGGAATTGCTTCTTTTTGTTTTAGATAGTATTCTTCCATTGGAATAATTTCAATTGGAGTTTTACTTCTCTCTGATACTGGTGTTCTATGATTGATGTCTTCTACTTTGTCTAGTAATTCTCTTGTTTCCAAATCTTCTATGATTTTGGTTCTTGCTTGTTTTGGTTTTAATCCTGCATAATCTCCTGCAACTTCTGTCATTCTTCCGTCTAATCCAATTGCTACAATCTCTTCTAATTCTAATTCTCGAAATAATGCCACATCGTTCTGATCACCATAACTACATACCATGACTGCACCTGAACCAAATTCTTGTTGAGCTGAATGATGTGTTCTTAATTCTACTTCTGCATTAGTTATTGGAACGATTATTTTCTTCCCAATGTATTGTGAATATCTTTCATCCTCAGGATTTACAATGATTGTTCTGCATGCACAAAGTAATTCTGGTCTTGTACTTGCAATAATTATTTCCTTATCTGTATCTTTAATTTTGAATTTCATGTAAACTAATTTTGTAGCCAAATCTTCATACAATATTTCTGCATCCGCAATAGTTGTACCTGATACCCAATCGTAATTGTTTGGTCTATTAGCTAGATACACTTGTCCTTTTTTCCATAAGTCGATAAATGTTGATTGTGTAAGTGCTCTGTATTCTTTTGAATCTGTTCTGTAATAGTTTGCAAAGTCACCGCTTATTCCCAAACTTTTCATGATGAGAAGCATTTCAGCTTCTAAATCATCCAGTGCATCTCTACATAGATTTAGAAATTCACCCCTTTCTGTTTCTCTCATTCTAATTTTATGTTTTTTCTCAGTGTACAGCTCTACAGGAAGACCATTTCTGTCAATTCCTATTGGAAAATAGACATTTTTTCCTGCCATCCTAGCAGTACGTGCAATCATATCAATTTGTGAATAATGTGCTGCAGCCCCTATGTGCCAAGGTCTGCCTGATGGGTACGGTGGAGGTGTATCTATTGTATAATTATCATCTTGTGGAGTAAAATCATAAATTTTTTCTTCTTCCCATTGTTGAAGAATTTTTTTTTCTAACTCTGGATTCCATGCTTTTTCTGAGATTTTAGGTTCCATTTTCTAGCTATCTTTCTATGTTTGAAATAATATGAGAACCCTTATTGTAACCTTCATAGATGTAAACACCCACTGCTTCTACATTTGATGGCATTTTTGGTACTAGTAATTTGATAATTTCACTTGAAAGATTTTCAACAGTAGCTTCTCCTTCTAATAGATATGTTGTATTTTTTGGAACTTGAAGTTCAAACATACCTTTAGGTCCTTCAAATTGAATATGATAATGTGAATCATCTTCTTTTTGCAAATATTTTTTGTTAATGAAGAATTTATGATCAAATACATTTACAACTTCTTTGATAATTTTTTTGGCCTCTCCAAAATCTACAAGAAGATTATCTTTCATCTGTCCTACTAATTCTACCATTACAGAAGATGTATGCCCATGCAGGATTGAACATTTTTCAACTAGTGGAAGAATATGTGCATAATCAAATGAGAATGACGCATCTTCTAAAAATATGGAACCAGTTTGTGGTGTTTTATCATAAAATACAATATCTTGTAATTCTTTAATTTGTGCAACATATTTTGCATGTCCAATTGCCATAATTTTGTTTTCAGGAAAGTCTTCCTTAACTTGTTTGTATTTTTCAATATCCTCATCAGTATCAATTACTTCAATCAATCCTTTTTCTGTTTTGAAATCAACTGTCACTTCGCTTCCATTCTTTAATACTATCTTGTGATTATATTCATAATCCTGATCAAGAAATGTGAGCATTTGAGCTACTGTTAATTCTGTTCTAGTTTTGAGTAAATTCCCCTTTTTATCGACATATCGAAAATCTGAATCTAAAATTGTAGGACTTGAAGCCATGTGAAGTCAACTGACTATGGATATAATATAAATTCTGTAATGAACGTGCCTAATTTTCTTCTAAATGTTCATACTAAAGAATTTAGAATTTTGGCCAGATTGACATCATTTGTTGTGATGCCGCCAGCATCATGAGTTGTTAATTCCACTGTGATTCTATTGTATACATTAAACCACTCTGGATGATGATTCATTTTTTCTATCTCCATTGCAGCACGGGCCATAAAACCAAATGCCTGATTAAAACTATCAAACTGGAATTCTTTGTGGAGTTTTTCATTGACCACTCTCCATCCTGAGAGATTCTCTAATTGTTCCTCAATTTCTAATTGAGATAATCGTATCATACTGTGTCACATTTAATGTTAAATTAAAAGATTGATTCATTACCCTTTAGGTGAAATGTAGAGTAAGCAAAAATGGATGAGATGAACAAAAAATTACTTGAACATATTAAAAATTCTATTTCTGAAACTGTAAAGGAGAAAAAGATTGGAATTGCTTTTTCTGGAGGTGTTGATAGTACATTAATTTCAAAAATTTGTTCAGATATGGGTTTTGATGTTACATTACTTACAATTGGATTCGCAGAATCCCATGATATTATGTTTGCAAAACATGTAAATGAATTTCTAGAATACCCTCACCATATTCTTGAAATCAATTCAGATGAATTTCCGTCAATTTCTTCAAAAATTAATCAAACAATAAAAACAGACAATTTATCGTGGAATGAGAACTGCATTGCTTTTCATTATGTTTCAAAACTTGCAAATTCTTTAGATCTTGATACAGTAATTACTGCAAATGGAATAGATGAACTCTTTTGTGGTTACAATGCATACAGAGAAGCATTCTCTGGTGGAGAATCAAAAATCAATGAAGTAATGCTTGCTAAATTAGAGAATGAATTGAAAATGATGAAAGCAGTTAATCTAGTTGCATCTGAGTTTGGTGTAAAAATACTCCAGCCTCTACTCTCACAAAAATTCATTGAATATGCAAAAACTGTTCCTATATCTGAAAAAATTCATGATTCAGAAGATCTATATCGTAAGCACATTATACGAAAATTAGCCAGGAATGTTGGTGTCCCAGAACTTTCTTGTACAAAACGAAAGAAAGCATTACAGTATGGAACTAAAATTCATAAATCTTTACTAAAAACTAGATAAATTTCTGAACTGTTTTCTTAACTGATTTCTCTACATTACTAATGATTGCAGGTGATGCACCAAGATGTTTTTCTGGTGCAAATATTGCATCAATTTCTTTATCAGTTAATTTTGAAGTAAACGCTTTATCATTTTTGATTGCATCTTTGTAAAACATCCCTTTGTCATTTGCTTCAAATGCAACTCTCTGAACATCTCTATATGCAACAAATCTTGGAATACCTTTTTTGATTAAAGCTTCTAATACAAATTCTGCAAAGATTTGACCTTTTGTGATGTATAAATTATCTACAATTCTTTTCTCGTTTACCATCAAGTTTGAAACAATTCTAGTCATAGTTTCAAGCATTTCATCTACTAGGATGGATACAGTTGGAATTACAAATCTCTCATTAGCTGAATTTGAAAGATCTCGTTCATGCCATAATGGAATATTTTCAAAAGATAATGCAACTTGACTTCTTACTAATTTGGATAATGATGATACCCGTTCACTTTTAATTGGATTTCTTTTTACAGGAACTGCACTACTTCCCATTTGTCCTTTCTTGAATTGTTCTGCAACTTCTCCAATTTCTGTTCTTTGTAGATTTCTAATCTCTATTGCAATTTTTTCCAGAGTTGCACCAATTAATGCTAATTCAAATACATATTCCGCATATCTTTCTCTAGGTACAACCTGAGTTGTAACTTCTGCTGGGAATAATTTTAATCGTTTTGCAGCTCTTTTCTGTACTTCCAGTGATTTAGCACCCATTAAGGAACCAGTACCTACAACGCCCAATGTTTTACAAATCAAAATTCTTTTCTTAATTTCTTCAATTCGCTCTACATGTTTTCCCATTTCTGCAGCCCAATTTGCAAATTTTAAACCAAATGAAATAATGCTAGCGTGCTGACCATGAGTTCTACCAACTGCTGGAATCTTTGCATGTTTTACAGCTTTTTTTGCAAGAATTGATGCCATCTTTGCAACTTTAGGTTCAATTATTTGTAATGCATCTCTCATCTGCATTGAATTACTTGTATCAACTAAATCATTACTTGTAAGGCCATAGTGAATCCATGGTCTTGCATTTTTACTACATTTTTCACTAAGTGATTCTACTAAAGCAGCTGTATCATGATCACTCTTTGCTTCTAATTGCTTGATTCTTTTTGCAGTAATCTTTCCAGACATTGCGGCTCTGTGAATTTCTTTACCTATGCTTTTGGAGATCATTCCTATTTCACTTTGAGAAATAGCTGCTGCACCTTCAATCTCTAATTGATAATCTACTTTCTTTTGTTCACTAAAAATTTCCATCATTTCTTTGGTCCCATAACGACCATTATCAATAGGTAAAATTGCCAATGTTTCTATTCTTTATACATGGAAAATAAATCTACTCATGAAATCTGAACTCAATCTACCCTATCTCTTAATTGATGGCAATCACAAAGACAACCTTTTTGACATTTCATTCGTTTACAATCTGAACATACGTTTTTTCTCCAGTATGGGGTCGTATTCATACTAGTACCTCTGTGTTGTCTTGAAAGTCCCTCTTTTGATTTGAAGAAGAATTTTTATCAAATACAATGTCCAAATTCCCATTAAGATAAAATACAAAACATTCACGTCAGGACCCTCTGGAATTTCTTTAGGTTCTTCCTCTACAGGTTGGTCAAAAGGTGGCATGTATACAATTCCAAGAAAAATTGGTATGGATACTAGAACAATAATTGGTACTACCATGATTTCTAATTATATGGACTGTAGTTTGTATAAATTTTTGCTACTGAATGAAAATACATGTCTCTCATATCTTCTTCCACTGATACGGCCAATAAATTAACAATGTCTGTTGAAGTAATTATTCCTACCACTTTTCCATCATCAATAACTGGTAATTTCCTTATTTCTCTATCATGCATTAAATCTGCTGCAATTCTTACTGATTCATCTGAACCAATTGAGAATAACGGAGATGACATGATTTGCTTTACAGGTGCTGTAATCTGATATGCATGAGCTACAACCTTAATTGAAAGATCTCTGTCGGTAATTATTCCTACAGGTGAATTATCTTCCATTACAATAACTGCACCTACTTTTGCATCTTCCATCATTTTAGCTGCCTCATTGACTGTAATTGCAGCATCAACAGAAATTACTGATTTTGTCATTACATCTGCAATAGTAGTCGTTTTCCCATTTGTCATTTTACACATTACGTTATCTAATTCCATATTTTATCATCTTCTAGAATCTCAAAGCTGAAAATCATACAAGATAATCTCAATCGGCTTTAAATTAAAAAATTGATTTATTATATTATGGGACCTCAAATCAAAAAAATTCTTGTCCCTTTAGATGGTTCATCTAATTCTTTTAGAGGTCTTGATGTTGCAATTCACATGGCAAGAGAATCTCATGCCACAATAACCGGTCTTTATGTTGCAGGAATTATGAAACCACGAACAAATGATCCTATTACTCCCTTAGAGAAAATTTTATTGGGACATGCCCAAAAAATTATGAAAAAAGCCAAGTTGAAGGCTGCCAAAAAAGGAATTTTGTTTTTTGATAGAGTCACTTATGGAGATGATGGAAAAAGAATTGTAGAAGTTGCTGATAAACAAAACTTTGATCTAATTGTAATCGGTTCTAGAGGAATGGGTGCGGCAAAAGAAATTTTCTTAGGTAGTACTTCTAACTATGTCCTTCATAAATCTAAGAAGCCTATACTTGTTGTAAAGTAAACTGATAGAATTAGAAAAATATGATATATTCTATTTTCAAGAGTAAACCAAAGAAAATAATCTATGAAAATCAAATGATGTTGTTAGGAAATCTAATTTCTTGTTCTCTTTTTTACTGTAGCAACTTTCTTTGATGATCTAGTTTCTTTTGTTTTTGCTCTAGCTTTGCTTACTTTGCCTTCTTTTTTGAGAGGCTTGCCACTTCTTCTGGCTGCTCGAGAAGCATCAGCTCGTAATTTTTGCTCTTCTTTTTGTTTTTCTTTTTCCTTTTCAGAAATTTTGCCTCTTACCATGTATTACTAAAATTCTTTTATCATAGATAAGTTAGATCATCAATTCCATCTTTGATTTTTCTAAACTGAATCTACCTTTCTATAATTCCAGTGTCTTGTAAAACCCACTCTAAAGCTTTGAAATATCCTTGCTTGAAATTTTTCTCATCAATAGCCCAATCTGGATTTGATCTTAATTCTGCAAGTAATTGATTTGCTTTTTGTGTGATTGTTGCTTCATCTAACATACTTTTTGAACTAACACTGAATAATTTAAAATTATTTTTAGAAATCTTCTGATGATTTAAATTGGATTGAAAGGAATTTTTACCCATACTCATGTCTTCTGCTAATCCAAGAAAAATTGGAGAAAATCAATATCAAATTGATGCTGATTCAAATCTTGGAATGAAAGTTCCTGTGAGAATTTATGCAGATGAGCCATTAATGCAAAAAATGTTGTCTGATAGAACAATAATGCAGGCACGAAATGTTGCATCAATTCCTGGTATAGTAGGACATAGTGTTGTATTGCCTGATGGACATGAAGGTTATGGTTTTCCTGTTGGTGGAGTTGCAGCAATGGATGCTGAAGAAGGAATGATTAGTCCTGGAGGTGTTGGTTATGATATTAATTGTGGAGTCAGATTACTTCGTTCAAATTTAACCGAACAAACAGTTCGTTCAAAATTAAAAGAACTAGTTACTGATCTTTTTAGCTCAATCCCTTCTGGTGTTGGGTCTAAAGGAGCAGTCAAACTCACACATTCAGAACTTGATGAAGTTTTAGTTAAAGGAGTTAATTGGGCTATTGATCATGGTTATGGTACATCTGATGATGCAGATGTTTGTGAAGAAAATGGACAAATAGATAATGCTGATCCAAACAAAGTATCTGATAAAGCTCGAAAAAGAGGTGCACCACAACTTGGAAGTTTAGGTTCTGGGAATCATTTTCTTGAAGTACAAAAAGTTGCAGAAATTCATGATGAAGAAGCAGCTAAGAGAATGGGAATTGAAGAAGGAACAATCACTATTTTGGTTCATTGTGGTTCTAGAGGTTTTGGCCATCAGGTATGTAGTGATTATCTTAGAGTATCAGAACAAGCAATGGAAAAATATGATATCCATTTACCTGATAGGGAACTTGCATGTGTACCAAACAGTTCTGAAGAAGGGGAATCGTATAGAAAAGCAATGTTTTCAGCTTTAAACTTTGCTTGGAGTAATAGACAAATGCTTACTCATTGGACTAGAAATTCATTTCAACGAGTTTTCAACCAATCCGAATCTGATCTTGATATGAAATTAGTCTATGATGTAGCTCATAATATTGCTAAAGTAGAAAAACACAAGGTTGATGGAAGTGATCGTAATTTAGTTGTTCATAGAAAAGGTGCTACAAGAGCATTTCCTGCAGATAGAAATGAAATACCAACAAAATATCGTGATTTAGGACAACCTGTTTTAGTTCCAGGTTCTATGGGTACTGCAAGCTGGATTTTGCTTGGACAACCAAATTCAATGAGTTTGAGTTTTGGTTCTACTGCCCATGGCGCAGGAAGAACTATGTCAAGATCTAAGGCTAGAAGAAATTACACTGAAGATGATGTAAAAAAATCCCTAAATGATAAGGGCATATTTATCAAAGCATTAACCCGAGATGGTGTTGTGGAAGAAACCCCTCAAGCCTACAAAGATGTTGATGCTGTAGTTAACGTGTCTCATAATCTTGGGATAGCCACAAAAGTTGCAAAATTGGTGCCTATTGGTGTGATTAAGGGTTGAGCGAAGAAGATTCTGAACTTGAAAGATTAAAGGCAAAACGACTTGCTGAAATGCAGAAAAATATTTCAACAAAACAAGATGATGAAATTATTTCTGAACCAAAAAAAGAACAAGTATCAGAAAATCCTCGAGATTCTCTTATCAAAATTCTTGGATTTAGGGGATTAGAAGTTTTAGAAAATGCAGAATCTCAATTCCCTAATGAAACTAAAATGATTATAGAAAAATTATCTGAATTAATCAAAACTGGTGAAATCAATGAAAGTCTTGATGGGGGAAAGTTATTGACATTATTCAAATCTGTTGGATTGAATGTTAGAATGGCAACAAAAATCAATGTTGAACAAGATGGAAAATTTGTATCTCTAAGTGATAAACTAAGTAATCAATCATCTGATGATGGTGATGAATAATGGATTATGTTTTAGAAGTAGGAACAAAAAATTACGATGATGATTTGTTTTTAATCAAAAAAGCAATGTCTCATATGGAAAGTCTCGTGAGTGGTTACAACGGATATGTTCTAAGTGAACCTTCCTCAAAATTTGGATGGACATTTTTTAAAATGGCTTTTAAACCAGATTTACAAAATGGAATAGAAAAAAAATTTTCTGACATGATTATGAAATACCAAGCAAATGATAATGCAGAAAAGTTTGCAAAATTTATTGAAGATTTTTTTATTTCTAAAGGCTGTGACGTTAAAATAAAAATATCTGGTTAGACTCTTCTTCCTCTTTTTCCACCTTTCTTTCTGGTGGTGTCATGAGGAATAGGTGTTACATCATCAATTCTTCCAATTTTAAATCCGCCTCTTGCTAATGCTCTGATTGCAGCTTGTGCACCTGGACCAGGTACTCTGGAACCAACTCCACCAACAGCACGAACTCTGATGTGGAATCCAGTAAATCCTTTGGTTCTTGCAGATTCAACTACTGCATTTGCAGCTTTCATTGCGGCAAATGGTGATGATTCGTATCTATCTGCATTAACATGAATTCCACCAGAACTGATGGATACTGTTTCCCCACCTGTTAAGTCGGTCATGTGAATAATTGTATTATTATAAGAACTGTAAATGTGAGCGATACCCCATTTTTCTGGGCCTTCTTTTTTTGTCTCTGGTTGAGGTTTTGTTTCTTCTACAACTGCTTCAGTTTCTTCTACAACTGCTTCAGTTTCTTCTACAACTGCTTCAGTTTCTTCTACAACTGCTTCAGTTTCTTCTACAACTGCTTCAGTTTCTTCTACTTTTACCTCAGCTTCTACTTCTGACAATGACTAATCAGCCCTTAAAGGGTTTAAAATACATTGATTTTCCAAACATGCCTTATTTTGGGTATTTTGCGTGGAATCAATGACTATTCATATACTATTTTGATTTCGTTGCATTACATGACATCTATTTTCTTATTGGCAATTGGCGTGGCAGTAGCAGTCGCCTTGATGGCTTCAGTGACAATTCATTTCTTAACGCCGATCGGAGATTCTGGTTTATCTCCTTTAGAACAAAACTGTCAAGAAATTGCAAATGAGGGATACCGAATACATGCCATGTATCCAGATTCAAATCCTGACGAACTACCAAATAGTGATTTTGAACGCTTGATGTATCTTGATAAATTGTGGATTATGGAATGTGTAAATGTATTACCTGCAGAATCAATTTTTAGTATTGTAAATAATGTTGAAAGAGATTTTTCTTTTGGAGAATAGTTCTCAAAAATGCTTCCAACCCTTATCTTTCAAACGTGTAAATGTATTATTTTTTCCAACATATACTCCCCTACCTGAGGTTACATAACCAATTTCAATAATTTTAGTTCTTGACAATTTTGCGTTTTTTTCTATTATTTTTCTATATTTTGGAGATACAGTAAATATGAATTCATATTCTTCTCCTCCATTGAAAACCAAATTATTCAAATCTAATTTGTAAGATTTTACATATTCTTCTAAATCTTTTAAGACTGGAATTTTATTTATAATAAATTTATTTTTACTTTGTTTTGACATTTCATTTAATGTAGTTGATAACCCATCACTAGAATCCATTGATGATGAAAAATATTTCTTATTTTTTACCCCAAATTCCAAATTTGGTTTTGGTTTAACGACTGAATTGATTGCTTTTTTGACAAAAATCCCTTTACCTCTCTTTGCACCTAACAATATGTTTAATCCCACAGATGTATATCCAAATGGCCCAGTTACAAAAATCAGATCTTCTTTTTTTGAATCTTTTCTAGTAACAATTTTGTCTGTAATTCCAAAAAGGCATACATTGAACACAATTTCTTTGCCTCCGTTAGTGTCTCCTCCAATGATAGAAATATCAAATTCTTTGCATGCTTTTTTAAAACCTGAAACAATTTTGTTGATTTTTGGGCGTGAAATTGTCTTTGGTAGGTTAATTGAAATCATTCCATATTTGGGTTTGACACCTTTTGCAGCAAAATCACTTACACATGCTACAATGCTTTTCCTAGCAGCATCTGACAACTTCATTTTAGATGGAACATCTGTACTTTCTACTAACGTGTCTGTTTTTGCAACAATCTTATTTTCCCCCAAATTAAAAATTTCAACATCTTCTGATGCAAATTTTTTCTTACCAAAACCAGTTTGAAAAATCTTGATTATCTCAGTCTCATCTAATTTTTTCATAATTTTGATTCACTAATCCTACTGTATCGCTAACAATTTTCTTACATTTTTCTTCATTATTTGATTCTGCTGAAACTCTAATGATGTCTTCTGTGTTTGATTTTCTGATTAATACCCAACTATCTTCATCAATGATTCCTTTAATTCCATCTAGT
>Ga0209992_10003262_pt1 | contig 13811 bp, 30 predicted proteins | sample 2SBtaG_2_FD_182564 | JGI IMG/M metagenome (GOLD analysis project Ga0209992, IMG submission 182564) | Deep subsurface microbial communities from Kolumbo volcano to uncover new lineages of life (NeLLi) - 2SBTROV12_ACTIVE470 metaG (SPAdes)... | ecosystem: Environmental > Aquatic > Marine >... | reverse complement strand
TATCCTCCCATTGTTGATATTGATAAGCTAGTAATAAAATTAGCACTACCAGCCCTCCGAAGAAAGCTGGTAGTAAGAAATAATATAATAAAGTTTCCATTAATAAGTAATCTCTATTGCTTGATGTCGGTCATAATCTCTACTGTCATAATTTTTATGTTTAAGTGATACTTGATTAGCAGTTCTTTTTCGCAACCATTTCTTAAAATGATTTATATCTTCTGCTTTAGCTGTGTCAAACCTTACACATTGTTGGTGGTCGCAATATTTGTAAAATGGAGCATTTAATGGTTGAACATATGCATCCAGTTTAGACTTTTTAAGATAATTTTGAATGATATTATAATAAAAAGTAGCTTTCTGCCTTTGCTCGTTTTGTTCTTTAGTTAGTTTTTTCATTTTATTTACCCTTTCGTTTTGTTAATTAATTATCCTAATAATTTTGTTACTCTTGTAACTTGTTTTGATACCATTTTAGAAACTTGCTCAATTTCTTTGTCAGTCATCTTTTCAGTTGACCAACCCTGTTCATTCCAACAGTAAGACGAATTGATTGAATCAAGAACTATTTTTTTCGCTAATTCGTTCGCAGAGATTTTTTCTTTAACCATCTCCATTTTTTCTTTGTTTACTTTTTCTATATAAATCATTTTATTTGCCCTTTCGTTTTGTTAATAACTATTTATATCAACATTTGTTAATATCCTCAAGCAAATAATCAATTATTTTTACTTTTTTTTATTATTTATACCTTTGTTCCTCTAATGTTCTATATCATAAGGGCTATATATTGGCTATTATGGGTATATCTAATCAATCCGACCATCTAGGTATCTAGGAAGGAACTTTGCATATATGGGCAAGTTTGACCCCTTTAAAGCGATTTATAGGTTTGGGGTTAATTCTCCGCCACCAAAATGCTCGGCAATATCCCTTATAATAGGATTTTTCTTTAAAATGTCAGATATTTGTTTCTGTGAATAGATCGGACTTGTAAGGTTAGCATTTTGTTTGGCATAATATTTATCCCATAATTTAGTGTTATATTCTTTAATATCGTCTAGTGGAACGAGGTGGACTTTGAACTTTCCATTCTTTCCAGAGTATTCTTTGGTAGGGTACTTACAGACAAACTTTTCATTAACATATAAATTACCCTCCCATAATCGCTTTTTATCTTTTCTGCGATAGTTACAAAATAAGTTAAGGTTATTTTTTTTTATCCTCCAGATAGCAATACCGATCAATCTAGTGCCGCCATTCCAGATCGGAAAATCAATTCCATATTTGACTGTTGTTTTCATAATCCTTGTTTTAACTCCTCCCTTTTTGTTGAATGATACGATCTTAATAAATCAATGTGTATTCTATGCGATTCTAAATATGCCCAAGATAAACCAGATTGTTTTTCTGCTGCATCTATCTTTTCATCTAAAGCAACCAACTCTGGATCCGCTTTAGCTTTCATCTCTGCATCTTTTTGAGTTGCATCTAATCTGTGATATAAATATTTTTTTGCTTTGAGCCGATCTCTTTGTCTCATCAATGAGTCTACTCCAGCTTTATCTAGTCGTGCTTGTTTGCTTAACTTTTCAGTTTCCGTTTTGAGTTTGTTTATTTCTTCTAAACTATTCATAACTGGCGAGGGTGGGCTTGATACTAAGTGGGGGAGTTACTGGTCCCACCCTCATAAACCTTTCTACCTATTTAATTGAATAAAAAAACTTGTCGCAATGTCTTTTTTAAGGCCAGTGTCAAGTTTAGATAAATAATCGTGTGTGTGTATTGCTTTAAATATTTTAGCATACAACTCAGCCATATTATTTATTCTATTCAATGTAGGATCTTCAGTTTGATTGTTTAATTTCTTTTCTAATTCAGTTGGATCAAAGCTATCATCAAGATCATCAGCAATATCTTCTAAACTAATGTCATCATCAAGTGTAACCCCATCATCTTGGTTTATATTTATCCAACCATTATTTACAGAATAACAAAACTTAATCTTGTTTCCTTCTTTAGCCCAGTTGGGAGTATCTTCTCCATTCAAAAAATAATTTATAGTAAAATTATTATATTGAGATTTATACGAGTTTGAATTTTCAATATCGTGATTTTCTTCTAAAGGTTTTAAACTTAATCCAAACTTTCCACCTTTAGCTTCAAATACTTTATTGATCTCGCAACTTATGTATTTTTTAGCCATTTTGTATTACTCCTTTGTAAAGTTGTTTTATTTTTTTATTAAAATCTCCACTATCTTTAAAGTAGAAACTATCAGTATCAGGATAAGGAAATAAATTTAACCAATCAGCTTTGCTTTTACACATAGAGTCTAGTTTTTCTAAATGTCGCATATTGTATTGTACTATATCCCACCCTTCCTCTAATTCTTTTTTTGGTATTTCTAAATAAATATACTTTTTATTTGTCGCATATAAAAGAGCAAACTTTCTTTTTTTACCTGAAAACCCATAATAAAAACATTGTTGTAAATAATGATCTAATTTATAACTTTCAGGCAACGGACTTTTAAATGCTCCTGTACTTTTTAAATCTACTGTAAGATATGGCTCATTATTATTCAGGTAAGTAAAATCACCAAATCCATGACTTTCGTATTTAAGAAAAGGCAATTTACCACTAAACTTTTCTTGATAAACTTCTGGTCGTTTTAATTGTCTTTCCTCTAATCCTTTAGCAAAAAGTTTAGCACAATCAAATATCCATTGAATGTTTTTATCATTCTCGCCTTCTTCTCTTATCCACCATTTTTTTATGTAATTAATTAACTGATCGTCTGTTGGGTCTTTAGCAAGAAGATAACGACACGCATATTCAGCAACAGTACCTCTTTTCATATTATCATTTGACAATGAATCAAAACCAAAGATTTTTTTAGCAACAAATTTCTGGGGTGCATTTCTTAATAAATTTAAACTACTAGGAGAATGTTTAAAGTTTTTTAATAAAGATTTAGAATTTTGTTCACGCAGCTGCATATATCACCAATAAGATTGCTATTATAAATACTATAATTAAACCAGTTATAAATCTACCAAAAGGACTTAAATATGGATTATTTCTTTTCATGTTGCCCTTTCATTTTCTCGTTATACCTTTGTAAAGCAAGTATATCAAAGTGGTCTAATTTTAAACCAAGTTCTTTCTTTTCAAAAGCATAATATTCCCTTCTTGTTACTTTGATCCCATTGACCATTAAATATCCAGTCGCCACTAAATCCCTCCCATTCTGTTTCTATTTGTTCACAATCAATACAAATATTTTCGTAATTAATTTCATCGTGATCGCACTTTGCACCACACTCTTTACATACAAATATTGGTTTACCTGACATTTTTTTCCCTTTGTAAAAGTTTTCTCCATATTCTTTTTTTATTTCTAAAAGAAGTTTCATCATCAACATAACAATTATTTTTTTTATCTTTTGGCTTTTTCTGCATATTTTCTAACAAATTCGATCGAAATCTTACCATATTATTTTTCCTCCATTTTATTTAAAATATCTTCAAGCAAAAAAATACCTTTTTCTATTTCCCAGCTACACCAATCTGATTTTACATAGTTGTATTGGGTATAAAGCATTAGTATAAGACAAATCGCTATTACTAAATGAATTATTCTATCTATTATTGCCATAAAACACTGTACCCTCTGCCCTGTAAACAAGATTTCACAATAGTTGCTTTTTTGTCGATTGCTTTAGGTGGAAGCCATAATAATTTGGCTCTTGATAAATTATAAACTTTCTTTGTAGTTTCCCAAACCATATTGGTATTATCCTTCGCTATACTTACACAAGTATAATAGTCATCGTGGTATCTGTCCATATCGCCCTCAATATTAGCAGATGATTTACCTCTACTATCAACAACTGGCATTGATGCACACGCAGTCAAGCTAAATAGAGTTAATACTATTAATACCTTTTTCATCTTCTATCTCCCCATTCATTTTAATTAATTCTTGATCCATTCTTTCATTGACCATTTCTTTAAGTAATCTTGCTTTAGTTTTACCAGTCATCTCTTTGAGAGCATCAGTCTTTTTTCTTAATTCTGTATGATCTTCAAAGGTAACATTGATGGCAAAATATTTCCAACCATTTTCTGCTGGTACTTTACTATGTGTCATTTTAAACTCCTTATAAATTTAGTTAGCATATCAAAATACATTAGATACTTTTTAAAGTTATCTAAGTCTCTTGCATCGTCTATTTGTTTCATTGGATCGTAAAATACTTTCATTAGTGTAATCCTCTCACTTCAAAAGTTCTGCGAATATCTAAGTAATTTAACAATGCGACAATAACTGTTACGATCAATTCATTCATTTGTGTTTTTTCACAAGAGAAAATTAAATCTTTGTTGGTGCTGGTTTCTATTGTAATCATCATATTGCCCTTTCTGTTGATTTGTTTCGATATTAACTATTATGAATATATTGTAAACCTTAAATATTGACTTTAAAATTTGGGAGTTTATAAAGGGTTACGAGGCAATCTCCTCCAGATGAAATGCCCTTTCGTTATGATTGCCTCACTATTTTTATGAAAAAAATCATAAGGTCCACAAAGCATTTAAACTTTGTTAGATCATTGCCTTGTTGTATAAGTGAGCAAACACCGAGTCAGGCTTGCCATATTAGAGTCTTATCAGATGGTGGGGTTGGAATGAAACCTAGTGATTATCTTACTTTAAGCTTTACCTACCAATATCATAAAATGCAAACCGATTTAGGAGAGGTTAGTTTTTATCAAAAATTTAACATTAACCCTTTTACTTTGGCAAAAGAACTTGTAATAATGTCTCCTTGTAAAAAAGTAAACAAACCTGAGATCATTCAGTTACTTTTGGAAAGGGCAAAGACATATGGAAGGTTATATCAAAATATCGAGAGCCATACTTAATCACCCAGCTTTAAATAAAAGAGAACGATCATATTGTGAGGTTGGTGCTTGGTTATGGTTATTGTTAGAGGCTAGTTTTGCAGAAAGAGATTTTACAATAGGCACTCAAACAGTAAGATTGAGACGAGGAGAGTTGTGTCATTCGGTTTCATATATGGCTGAAGCATGGGGTTGGAGTCAGAGTAAAACTCGGCATTATATCGATAAACTGGTAAAATTTAACAGCATACTACTGGTCAAACCAGAGGGCAAATCAGCAGACTTCCCAAACATAGTTAAAATACTAAATTATGATGACTACCAAGACGGAATAGGCAAATCAGATGGCAAACCTCATGGCAATAAACATAATAAAATAATAAATAAAGATATAATATATATAGATGAATTTAATGAGATATGGGGAAGATTAAGGGCTAAGAGAGGTAGTAAGAAGGTAGCTTTACAGAAATATAATAAAATTAAAGGTAAGGTAAACAAAGACACCATTGTTGAAAAATATAATCAAATAGTAAAAAAGGCATCAAGTTTTGAGTTTATTCCGCATTTTTCTACATTTTTAAGTCAAGAAAGATGGCTTGATGAAGATACTATTGTAACTGAAAAGAAGATAACACCAGAACAATTTTTTCGTAAAAAATACCCGAATACTGTTCCTGATGGATATGTAATGACTTTTCATTCTTGGAATGAAATAACTTTTACCAATGGAAAAGAACAAGTTACCTTTAATTACATGACTGGTAAAAAGATTTGATTGTTGGATAGAAACAAATCAAGTACACTTCCATTATGGAAGCAATAAAACCATTAGATAAGCGAAAAATTAAACCAAAGTTTATTGGATCAAAGAAAGAAAAGGCTAGAGGTCAAGGTCGAGTCGTAATGATAAACCTTACTGAAAGTTCCCTAGACACACTTAGAGCCAAAAAAGTATTGAATAATGTTCAGTATTATACTGCTTTGAAATTTCGCAGACTTTGGGAAAAGAGTCGCATAGGAAGTTACACATCAAATTTTCATAAGATTGGCGATGTTCATGGCTGGAATGATATAGCTGTTGATCGTGTTGAGGCTATTTATAAATTATCTAGATCGCATACTTGGGTTGGTGATTTAGCTTTTGAAATCCTTTACAAAATATGTGTTGAAGATTTTACTGTAAAAGAACTTGCCGCCAAATATCAAATGCACCGATCATATGCTGGAAAAAGACTTAGAGAAGCAATAGAAGAATTTAAAAAATTTTTAGATCAAACTTATTGACTTTGAAATCATAAAAGAGTACAAGTTGATATAATTACCATTCGTGTAATTGTACATCAAATTAATTTTAATTTTTGGGAGTTTTATTATGCCTTATCATACAGGTCATGGCAAAAAGTCAAAGAAGAAAAAAAAGAAAAAGAATAAAAAAAGAATGTAATGGTTAAGGTTGCGTCTATCATCAATATTATAAAGGATCTCAAGCCGAGACAACAAAAGACAATGAGAAGTCATGCTAGACATCACAGCCTTAAACATATGAAATCAATGGCCCAAGATATGAAAAAAGGCAAAACATTTAGAGAAGCCCACATATCTGCACAAAGAAAAATAGGTAAATAATGGCAAAAAAAAGAAAAGTTCCTAAAGACAAAAAATCTGGTTTACCAAAAAAATATCTATCAGGATTAAAGGGTAAAAAAAGAACAGAAAGAGCTAACCTATTGAAAAGAATAGCAAATTTATATAAAGCAGGGAAAGTTATTCCAAGAGCTTTATTAAGAAAAAGAGATAAATTATAATGGCAGTCAAAAGAAAACCACTATCGGCTTTAGTAAAAGCTACATTGCAAAGAAAAGCTAAAGCATCAAAAAGATATACATATGGTACTTTGGCAAAAGTTTATCGAAGAGGGCAAGGTGCTTTTTTAAGTTCTGGCTCAAGAAGAGTACCAATGGCGGCTTGGAGTATGGGCAGAGTAAATAGTTTTTTAAGAGGTTCAAGAAAGCACGATTTAGACTTGCGTAAGAAAAAACGTAAATGATTTGGATAATTACAGCATCAATGCTGTATTTTAACACACCAGAATTAATACACACTGATTATGTTAGAAAAAAATTTGATAGTATAGAGAAATGCAACGAATATATTTTTTACAATAAAGTAGAGCTAGTGGTCTCTTTATTTGAAAAACATGGCACATTAAATAATAAATCTATGAAATCTTTTGAGTTTTACTGTAAATCAATAGAACTAGACGAAGTTTAAAATGGCAAAAAATTCAACAAATAAGATTGAATTACCAGAATTTATTAGACTATCGCATTACAGGATAAAATTAATCAAAATAAATAGTCACATATGCTATGAGATTGGCGAGCAACAAGGCTCTTTTCATAGCAAACAAATGATTATATATTTAGACGAAGAAATTATAGAAGAAGGCGGATCAATAGCTGTAGATCTTGTAAAACATGAGTTGCTACACGCAATTTATTATGTTAGACAGCTAGAAGGCAAAAATGAAGAGGACACTGTCAATGGTATGGCAACGCACTATACTGAGATTGAAAAAAATAACCCAGATTATGTTAGATGGAAATTAAACAACTTGAACTAAAGGATTTAATTCCTTACGCAAACAATCCTCGTAAAAAACAAGCTATTGATAAGGTAGCTTCAAGTATTAAAGAGTTCGGATGGCAACAGCCTATTGTTGTAGACGAGGAAATGGTTATTGTTGTAGGACACACACGCTATCAAGCCGCACAGAAGTTAGGCTTAGATAAAGTACCTGTGAGAGTAGCGGCAGGACTGACAGACGCACAGATTAAAGCATATCGTTTATTGGATAATAGAGCTAATCAAGACGCTTTATGGGACGATGATATGTTAAAGATTGAAGTCCAAGATTTAGATAAAATGGATATTGATCTTGCATTGACAGGTTTTGATGAAAAAGAATTAGAAAAATTACTCTTTGTAGAGCAAGACGGATTGACTGACGAAGATGCAGTCCCTGAAGATGTAGAGCCTAAAGTTAAATTAGGCGAGTTATGGCAGTTGGGTAATCACAGACTATTATGTGGAGACTCTACTAATGAAGGCGATGTTGCTAAACTTATGGATAATCAAAAAGCTGACTTAATATTTACTGACGCACCTTATGGTATGTCTTATGGTGGAGGTAGAGCTCCTGGATCATCTAAAAAGGGCGATAGAGTAAAAGCTCATGGGATGATTGTAAATGATGATTTAAGAGGTGATGCTCTATTTAATTTAGTGAATATAGCTTTAACTTTGTCTAAACAGTATTCTAAAATAGGTAGCTCAAGTTATATTTGTTTTAATTATAAAAATTACGCAGTATTTGAAAAAGCGGTTACTCAAGCTGGATATGATGTCAGCAACTGTATCGTGTGGGATAAAAAATCTATTGGTTTAGGTATGGCTAATTATAGACCACAACATGAATTTATATTTTATTGTAAAGGTGATCAGTGGTTAGGAAATAAATCTCAGAGTGATATATGGCAAATGTCTAGAGGTAATACTAGCGGATATAAACACCCTACTCAAAAGCCTGTAGAATTAATTGAAAAAGCTATTTTAAATAGCAGTAAGTCAGAAGATTTGGTATTAGATTTATTTGGAGGATCAGGCTCCACTTTACTAGCCTGTGAAAAAACCAAACGCAAAAGCAACCTTATGGACTTAGACCCTAAATATTGCGATGTAATTATTAAACGCTGGGAAGACTATACAGGTCAAACAGCAAAACTACTCGAAAGAGGTACTGATACAAACAGTTTGAAAGAGGAAAAACAATGGCAAGACCAAAAAAATACAATATTGACACAGAAGAAATTACTAAATTAGCTTCTTATCATTGCACAAATACAGAAATAGCAGACTTTTATGGGTGTGATGAAAGCCTAATTAGGAAAAAATATTCCGATTATCTAACAAAAGGAAGATCAAAAGGAAAAATGAGATTAAGACAACTGCAATGGCAATCGGCTGAAAAGGGAAATGTAACGATGCAGATATTCTTAGGTAAACAAATGTTAGGACAAATGGATAACCCAGAGTCATCTGAAGCTAGTGAGCCTTTACCATTTATTGATTGATATGGCTAAATACAAAGGAAGAGAAGTAAAATTAAATAAACCATTTAGAACACCTAGTGCATCTAAAAAGTTTGGGGTTTATGTAAAAGATAGATCGACAGGCAATGTAAAAATTGTTAGGTTTGGTGCTAAAGGTATGAGTATAAAAAAGAACATACCAGCGAGACAAAGAAGTTTTATGGCACGATTTAAACCTATTCTTGAAAATGTAAAGGGCCAAAAGAATTTATCACCAGCTTATTGGGCGGTGCAAAGCTGGAAAAAAGGGTTTAAACTGTGAATGATACTAGCAAGATTATGCAATGGCTTAATCAAAAAGTTAATGGTTTAAAACCATCTGAGGAAAAAGAATTTATATTTAACAGCGATTACGCTGGAAGAAAAGTAAACATAAGAATTAAAATAGATGCCCTTAACAGCACCTCAGAAACAAGTAGTCGAATCCAAAGCTAGATTTAAGGTATTAGTAACAGGCAGAAGATTTGGAAAAACTCATTTAGCCATAAGACAACTAATAAAACACGCATCAAAGCCAAATAAAAAAGTTTGGTTTGTTTGTCCTACATATAGACAGGCTAAACAAGTTTGTTGGTTGGCTTTAAAAGATCGTTTACTAGAACTCAAATGGGTTAAGAAAACAAACGAAAGTGATCTATCAATTAACCTTGTAAATGGCTCGATTATTGCCTTACGAGGTGCAGACCGATCTTATGATAGCTTGAGAGGTGTTGGCTTAGATTATTTAGTAATGGACGAGTTTGCTGATATAGCAAGTGAAGCGTGGTTTGAAGTATTAAGAGCAACTTTATCGGATCGTAAAGGTGGTGCGATGTTTACAGGCACACCGAGAGGATATGGTAACTGGGCGTATGATTTATTCTGTAAAGGTGCTGAAGATAATGATTGGGACAGCTTTCAATTTACTACTTTAGATGGTGGTCAAGTTGATGACGCTGAAGTCGAACAGGCTATGAATGATCTTGATGAACGGACATTCAGACAGGAATATCTAGCTACCTTTGAAACATACGCTGGAGCTATCTATTATAACTTTGATAGAGAGCAGAATGTAAAAAGATTAAAGATTGATGAAACTGCTATTCATATTGGTATGGATTTTAATATTGATCCAATGAGTGCGGCAGTATTTCAACTCAATCAAAATATAATTAATTTTATTGATGAAATAGTTATCTATTCATCAAATACAGAAGAATTGGTTAAGGAAATTAAAACAAGATACGCTGACCGACAGATAATAGTCTATCCAGACCCAGCTTGTAGACAACGAAAGACATCTGCTGGTGGAAAGACTGATTTAAACATATTACAAAACGCTGGATTTACAGTACGAGTTAAAAATGCACACCCTCAAGTGCGGGACAGGATTAACGCTGTTAATTCACGATTAAAAAATACAAACGAGCAAAGAATGATGTTTATTGACACTAAGTGTAAGAACATTATTAGAGGCTTGGAAAGACACCTTTACAAAGAGGGAACTACGCAACCTGATAAGGATAGCGGATTTGACCATATGAACGATGCGATAGGATATGCAGTAGATTATTTGTTCCCTATAAGAAAACAATACACAAAACAATTACCTCAGAGATGGAGCGTTAAATAATGTACTTAATAAGTGAAAACATGGAGTCCTTAATTCGCAATAAAGAATTTTTGGAAAATAAACACAGTAATTATGATCTAATGATTTCAAGATGGAATTTTTACCTAAGATCATATTTAGGTGGTGAAGAATATAGATCAGGTGGTTTCTTACACGAATACGCACTAGAACTAGATTTAGAATATCAAAACAGAATTAATTACACACCAATAGACAATCATTGTAGAAATATCATTAGTATTTACTCTAGTTTTTTATTCAGAGTGCCACCTACAAGAGATTATGGAATATTAGAAAGTGATCCTAGTTTAGAATCATTCTTAACTGACACAGACCTAGACGGACAGAATTTTAATGCGTTTATGAAGAACGCACAGACTTATTCCAGTGTTTATGGCAATGTATGGATATTTGTAGATAAACCAGAGAGCAATGCACAAACAAGAGCAGAAGAACTTAGTCAAGATATTAGACCTTATTTGACAATGATCACTCCAGACAATGTAATGGACTGGAATTATGTAAGAGCCGCAAGTGGTCGCTATGTATTAGATTATATAAAGGTTAGAGAAGAAGTTACATCTGATGGGTCCTATTACAGAATATGGACACCAAATGAAATTTCTTATGTGTTTGTAGCTGAAAGAGGTAAGCCAAAAACACTTGAGGTTAAACCAAACCAGTTAGGAGTTATTCCAGCTATTTGCTTATATAACAAAAGATCGCCAAAAATAGCTGTAGGAATTAGTGATTTAACAGATGTGGCATTATTGCAACAGTCTATTTACAACGAATTATCTGAGATGGAACAGTTAATAAGATTATCTAATCACCCAAGCCTTGTTAAAACGCAAGGTGTTGAGGCGAGTGCTGGTGCTGGTGCAGTTATATCAATGCCTGATGATTTAGATAGTGGCTTGAAACCTTTTCTACTTCAACCAAGTGGATCAAATCTAAGTGAGATTAGATCATCAATTGAGCAGAAGATTGAGATGATAGATAGATCAACTCATATGTCTGGTGTTCGACAGACCAAGACACAAGTTCAATCTGGGATTGCTTTACAAACTGAGTTTGAAAACCTTAATTCTGTATTAAGCGAGAAAGCTGATCTATTAGAAAATGCAGAGGAGCAAATATGGAGTCTATGGGCTAGATGGCAAGGTAAGTCATTTGATGGCAATATTGAATATCCTGATAGCTTTAATTTAAGAGATTATGCTTCTGATCTTGCTTTCTTACAACAAGCAAAAGCAAGTGGTGTTAGATCAAGCACATTCCAAAAAGAGATTGATAAACAAATTGTGAGTGCAGTTATTGATGATGATGCAGTTATTAGTACAATCAATGATGAAATTACAGCACAGACAGAGGTTGGAGTATTTGAAACAGCACAGACACAAGCGGAAGTAGCTGAAGAAGATGCCGAGTAAAATAGACTTATCGGAAGATAGCAAAGTCAGTTTACCAGCCAAAAACTTAATTACAATTATTGGTGGATTATTAGTAGGTGCTTGGTTTGGATTTGGGGTTATTGAGAGGCTTAACATAATAGAAACTGAACTTCAGTTAATGCAACAAGACTTACTTGAAGCTTCAACGCAAAAGCCTATCGACCAAGAGCAATTTATGTTATTAGAGTTTCTTTCAAAAGAACAAGATAAATTAAAAGAAAAGATAGAGGAAGAAGTACCAAACATAAAAAAGAACGATATGACGATACAATTTCACGAAGAAAGAATAATTGATTTAGAGGAAAAGAATGGGAGTCATTGAGTCAGTAATTATATTAAGTTTGTATGTGTTTGATGGTGGTAACAAAACTATTGAAGGTTGGTATCATCAAGAAAATCTTGGTGCTTGTTTAGAAGGAAAACGGATTGCTGAAAGAAATGCTGGTAATCAAGTTCAATATACCTGTACTTTAGAAGATTGCGAGATGTCTATTGACAAGACTGGTGTAAAACATTGTGAGAAAATTATTAAATGATGTGTAAACATTGTGAACATTCATGTCATTGCAATCATAAGTGTTCTGTTTGTGAGTGTTTGAATTGTGAGCACAACGCATTAGATGATTTTTGGAAAAGATTAGATGAGAAAGAGCAAGACATATTCTGCCCACGTACCAATACATAAGGGTACATCAATTGGTCGTAATCCAATAACAAGTACTATGAACAAGAAGAAAAAGGCTAATTTTAAAAAATACAGAGGGCAAGGCAAGAGAAGATAATGGATAAGATTGAGAAACTTGCACAATTAAGAGAAAATCTTGTAGACGATATTGAGTTAAGACACAACAACAGACTCAATATTGCATTAGAAAATTTAGAAAAAGATGTTGTAGATATTACAAACGAACTACCAAAAAGACAAGGTAAACTATTTGAGGCTAGACTTGCAGTAGAGATCAGACCCAAACTTAAACAAGTCATAGATAAACACTATGTATTATGGGCTGATAATACTGTTAGAGAATACGATAAGGTTGCAAAGTTAGTCGTTGCAAACATGAAAGACTTACCAATCCCAGCTAAGTTTAAAACACTTACTGAGATTGATATTGAAACCATAACTAATCTTAAAAGATTAAAGTTTACTGGTTTTCTTGATATTGCAACTGAGACTACCAATGCACTTGCTGATAATGTTTATTCCTCGACAATAGCTGGCAAATCATTTAGTGATATGCAAAAGGAATTGCAGCAGAAAATAAACGGTGTTTATATTAAAGCTGATGTAGAAGAAATAGACGAATTAGTGGAATTTGTAGCAACAACAACTGATGCAGTTGAAAGAAAAAAAGCAATAGACAGATTGCATACATTTTATGGTGCTGATCGTACTGGTGAGAATATGAGAAGATACTCAAAGCAGTTAGCACACGATAGTTTAATGGAGTTTGACGGACAGTTTACAAAAGCAAAAGCGGCTGAAGCTGGTCTTACAAATTTCCTCTATTATGGAGATATAATTGGTGATAGTAGACCATTTTGTATTAATAACAGAGGAAAAATATTTTCGGAAGATGAACTTAGAAATAAGTGGTCATCTGAAAGTTGGAAAGGAAAATCAACTTCCGATCCATTTATAAGCAGAGGTGGTTATAATTGCCGACACCATCTGCAACCA
>Ga0209992_10003259_pt1 | contig 13815 bp, 17 predicted proteins | sample 2SBtaG_2_FD_182564 | JGI IMG/M metagenome (GOLD analysis project Ga0209992, IMG submission 182564) | Deep subsurface microbial communities from Kolumbo volcano to uncover new lineages of life (NeLLi) - 2SBTROV12_ACTIVE470 metaG (SPAdes)... | ecosystem: Environmental > Aquatic > Marine >... | reverse complement strand
TTTATAAATTCTTTGAGGCATAATGGGAATGTCTTGTGGTTTTTTTCCTGATTTACAATATTGTCTCCATTCATCGTAATTTTTTAGATGTAATGATTGTACAAATCTACGTGCATTTTCAAAATCTCTGAATTTTTTTAATTGTGGGGCAACATTTCCAGTTCCTAAAAAATCTCCCCAACTAACCCATCCTTCTTCTTTATAGATCTCATTAATTTTTGTGGGAATGTCTTGTGGTTTTTTTCCTGATTTACAATATTGTCTCCATTCATCGCAATTTTTTAGATGTAATGATTGTACAAATCTACGTGCATTTTCAAAATCTCTGAATTTTTTTAATTGTGGGGCAACATTTCCAGTTCCTAAAAAATCTCCCCAACTAACCCATCCTTCTTCTTTATATGTTCTATATGGAAAACTGGGAATATTTTTGGATCTATGAGTTTTTGAATAAGATTGCCATTCTTTTACAGATTTTAGATGTAATGATTGTACAAATCTACGTGTACTTTCAAAATCTCTGAATTTTTTTCCCAATGTTATATTTTAACACAATATAATAAAAATATTCTAGAACAATCAAATCTTACAGGTGGTATATGATGAAATCTTTTACATTCCAAGTTTTTTTAAATCATCATCTGTAATTTGATAAATCTCATTTACAAGAAAATCTATTTTTGTATCAATTAGTTTGATCTCATTTTGTATTTTTTCAACATTTTTTGATGTATCAATTTTTTTATATAATCCTTCTATTTCAATTACTAGATTAGCTATTTCATCCTGTTTATTTTTTGAACATTTTTTTATTGGTAAGTTTGAAATATTTTTTGCTGAATAAGAAAATCTTCTTTGTTTTTTACCTGTTTCTGATTTAGCAGTTCCATCTACAGCTTTTGAATTTATTTTAACAAAAAGATTCATTAAATTTGAATTTAATACGCCCTGAATGTACCTTAAATTAAAATCAATATCTTCTAAAATTACTACATAGACATCTGCTGTACATACAAATTCATCTGAATTTACATACACAAATCTATTTTCTGGAGCAATCATGGGGACAAAAAGCTTGTCTTTTTTTGAAATAATTGATGATATGTTTCTTAAATTAGATAATCTCCACCATTCAAAATTTCCTTTCTTAAAATCATATCTTTCTTCCAAGTCGCTCTTAAATTCTTCTAAATGATTTTTTACATTGGGAAAATTATTAATTTGTACATCATCATTTGTAAAAATTAAAAATTCATTATCATAATTTATTTTATATCTACGAATCATACCATTTTTGATTAACGGTCTCAAAATCCCTTTCTCAAGATTTTTCTTTTTAATGGTATTTTCTGTTACTCTGTATACATCAATTTTTTGATTATCTTTTTTAATACTATCTAAACCTGATTCTATACTTTTGAAAACTTTACAAATTCCTTTTTCATCCTCATAACTTCCTAGTGGTTTAGAATTTTCATTGATTTTTGTTTTGATTGAAATAACATCTATATCATCAAGAGTCCACCTAAAATCTAATAATGTGTTCTGTAATACTCGATGAATTTCTATACTTTGATCTTTTATTCCATTACTGTTATTTTCTTGAATAAAATCTAACAGTTCTTCATTTGATTTTTCCCAATCCTTAACTTTAACAATATTTACTTGATTTTTTTCACTAATTTTTTCTTTATTTTGTAAAATCGTAATACAAGTATTGGTGCTAGCATCACGAAAAATTCTAATTTTACTCCCAAAATCTATTATATTTTTTAAATCAGAATTTTGATTCAAAAAATGTCTTAATTTTTCTCCATGTGTAGCTTCTAAGAAATATCTTGAAGTAATAAATCCAAAATTCCCACCATTTTTTAAAATTTTATTTATTAATCCAAAGAAAAAATAAAGTATATCTGCTTGACCAGAAAAAATTTCAGAATACTTTTTTTGTAATGTTGATTTATATTTTTGATTATTAATTTCTTGTAAGCTTAGATATGGTGGATTTCCAATAATTATGTCAAATCCACCATTTTTCTTTTTATTACCTTTTTCATCATAAAAAATTCCTGGAAATTCTAATTCCCAGTGGAAAAATTTGTGTTTCTTTGATAATTCTTTTATTTTTGGCCATTCATCTGAAGCATAAAAATCCAAACTATTTTCCCCAATTTTTGCTCTAAAATCTCCAATAGGAGGAATTTTTAAATCAAAATCTTCCCCAATTTTACAATCTAAAAGAAATTTCAAATCTTGATATATTGTTCCTTGTGAACGCATTTTCCTATATTTTTGAATTTTTAATTTTACTGCACTATCTGTGTCATCATCTAATTCATCAAAAATAAGAAAATCCTTCACACTTCTTTTAAAATGAGCTTTACCTTTTTCAGCTTCCATAAGAGTAGTTTGCCTATCAAAAATTTCTTCAATTTTAGAACCAATTAATGAATCACCATTTTTCAAACGAGATTGTAAAAAGGAGAGTGGTCTATCATGAGATATTGTTTCTAACCATAATGCAACACTAGCTAAATCTACTGCTAGAGGATTCAAATCTACCCCGTAAATACAACGTTTAACAACTTCTCTTTTTATTTCAATTAAATTTTGTTCTGTAATTTCCCCAAATTTTATTTCACACAGAATTTTTGCGACATAATTTACAACTACAATCAGAAAATGCCCTGAACCCATTGCTGGATCTAAAATTTTCAATGACAAAATTTTTTCATATTGTAAATTTTTGTCTTTTTCATCTTCCATGATCTTCTTGATAATTGGTTCAAATGATTCATGAACAATATACTCAACAATTTTATCTGGAGTATAGTAACTTGCTGAAGTTTTTCTCTCTTCTGGATTTGGAAGATTTGCAATTTTATTATTTTTAATTGTAAGGTGAAATTCTAACAAATGTTCATAAATCGAACCTAAATGTCTAGTTTTTAATGCAGAATAATCTAAGAAAAAATAATTCCCTTTATTGTCTTTAGTTCTTGTAATAAAAGATATCGCATTAAGAATTTGTTTATTTGGAATTTTCCACTTTTCTAATTCTTTATGAATATCTCTGTCAAATAATCTTCCATAATATGAAATCATAGAAAATTCTTTAGTGGTATTTTCTGACGCGTCACTACCAACTTCAATTAAGTGAAAAAGACTCTTGATTTTATTTTGAACTTCATATTCTTCTAATTTTGTTACTGATTTTGAATCTAAAACCCAATTTTTTTTAATCCATTCTAAACTAAATTTTTTATAATAAGTTGGATTATCTGTATTGAATATATTGCGTGATTCTGCGTATAAAACAAAAATTAATCTATAAAGTAATATGAATATGGGACTTCTAATTTTCTCTAAATTTTCATCAGTTAATTTTAATTCATTATTTTCATCAATTATGATTCCTTCGGATAATGATTTGTATGCTTCAAAAACATTTACTGTTAATTCATCATGAATTTGTAATGAGAATTCATCAAACGCATTAGATATTTGAGAATGAATAGATATTGCTGTTGAATCTGTATTTATTATAATTTTTTCAAGAAAGTCAATAAATGTTGCTTGAACATCTGAATCTTTATTAATTTCAATAGGAATATGTCGAGTTTCTGAAAATGATTTTGTATATCTTTTTGAAAGTCCTGAAATAATCCATTTATTTTCATTTGGATGATGTAAACATACCAAACATAATCCTAGTTTTTCTTTTATTATTTTTGAAGAAACTATTTTTAATGAATTTAAAAACTTTGAATTTGTTTTAAGATAACATATGTCGTAATTATTTTTATTTGCAATTATTCGTGCTTCTTGAATAAGATTTTTTTGGTCATCATTCCAATTATCTTTATCTATTGGTTTATCACAATTATCAAAATTTAATTCTGAGAATAAACGTCTTAATGAATCTGAATCATCTAATCTATATGCTAAACTTTTTAATTTCTTATTGGACAAATTTAGTCACTCACATATTCACTATATAGGATTCTCCTTGTTTCATTTTCTCCATTGTTTTGTTTAGTTTTATTTTTTAGTTCATTTTGAAGATATAATTCACTCAATGCTTTTAACAATTCTGAATTTTCCATTTCACCTTTTCTCATTTTTTCTAATTCTTTTTTTAATCTACTTTTTGGAATTGAAATTGAAAATGCTTCTCGTAATTTCTCAATCATTTTACTTTTATCAATATAATTTTCATCGTTGGACATTTTCATTAATTTCTCAATAACCCATGCTTGTCCCAATGATAATTTTTCACTTTTTGAACGTGCTATAATCTGATCAGCATCATCATTAAATTTTTTCCACCCTATAGAAACTAATTCATCATAATTTTCAGGAGTAGAAGAAATAGATTCTTCACTAGATTCTAAAATTTCTAAGGCTTTTTTAGAAGGAATCTCTTCAATTTTTTCTTTAGATTTTATCAAATAATATTTCCTTACTCTTCTATTTGATTCGCCTCCACTCTCACATGCCATTAGTAGTTTACCTTTTGATTTTTTATTATCAGAACTTCGAATTCCATCTGGAATTTTTTCTAATTCCTTCCATCTTTTTTTATCATTTTCTTGAATATCTCTTAAAATATTTTCAAATTTTGATGGTTCTAAGGAATTTTGCTCTTCTCTATCTAAAATTGATATTCCTTCTTCTCCAGCTCCATAAATTGTATAATTATCTTTGGTGTTTACTATTTCATCCTTTTTTAGAATTTTATAATCTTCCCCAATTATTCTTTGAATATTATCAATTTTTTGATCCACTGTTAATTCAAGTCCAAAATCATGTTCCATTTCTGGATCTAAAAGAAAATTGTGTACAATTACATAATCATTTTTACTTCCTATTCTATCTACTCTCCCTGCTCTCTGAATTAGTTTAGTTGGGTTCCAATGAAAATCATAATTAATTATCACTTCCCCTGCTTGAAGATTAACTCCTTCTGCTAACACATCTGTAGAAATTAATAATGAAATCTGATCTGATTTTTTTGGTATTGTCTTAGGACTTGGATTATTATATGGATCAAATCTCCTAGCACATTCACCTGAGTTTCCTGTAGAATCAATTTGTTCTTTAATCCCATTCCATTTTAAATTTTTATTTAGATATTTTGCAGTACCTGTAAATTCAGTAAATATCAAAACTTTCTTACCTGAATAATCATTTTCAAGAATTTTTTGTAATCTGATTAATTTATCATCTGTTTTTTCTGTGATTCCATGAATCAAACCATCAATTTGTTCGAATGTTTGAATATCATTTTGAATCGCTAAAGTTAATTTTTCAATATCAAATGCTTCCATTTTATATTTAATTTCTCCTGCTTCTTGAATTTTTTTCTTGAATGTTTCTATTGTTTCAGGTTCATTAATAGAATCGGGATCAGTTTGTGCAATCTCGGACATTGCTTTGTAAGATATGTCTCCAATTGGAATAATCCCCTCATCTAATAGTTTCAAAAAGATCTTATGTCCATTAATGTAATTTTTAATACTTATTTGAAATGCATAAAGACTACTTTCCATTCTTTTTAGCAATAATGTTCTAATCAGACCTACTAACCCTTCACCAGCAGTTCCTAATTCACTGTATAGTTGAATATTTTCATATTCTTTTTTTAGATAACACCCTAAACTATATCTTGCAAATGTGAGATGTTTTTTATCCAAAAAACTTATAATTTTTTTATATTTTCTTTGATAGACTTTGTTAATGTCATAACGTTCTGTTTGCATTTTACGTTCTGGAAAATATTTTTTTTCATCTCCAACTTCTAAATATTGTCTACCTTTTTCATCTACTTTACCCCATTGATTCAAAACATATCTTCTAGTTCTTCTTATCATGATATTTTTCAGAAAATCAGTAAGATCTACCCCTTCTTTTTTATTTTCTACATCGTTAAAATATCGATCAAGGTCTGTCTCATTTGCAGGAGGGATAAGAGTTTTAGATGTTTGGTGAAATAACATTACTTGATTTTTAATATCTGAGGCAATGTTGGAAAATGGTGTTGCAGTAAGAAGAATTGCCTTTGCATTTTTTGCATGCATAAATTGTTGAAGATTCTCATATTGTCTAGACTCATTACGTCTAAAATGATGACTTTCATCAATTAATACAAAATCTCTACTTCCAAATCTATAGTCTTTTAACAAGTCATAATTCTCTTGAGATAATTCCCCTCTTGAAAGGATTTTTGCATCTACTTCATAGTCTTCACAAAATTTTTCCCACATTGCTTTAAGAGGAGGAGGACATATAATCAAAGGTCTTTTTCTTTCTAATTGAAAATATTTTAGTAATGCTGTACCAATGTATGTTTTTCCTAAACCTACTACATCACCAATAATCACTCCACCATACAAATCAACCATTGTAATTGCTTGAGTAACTGCATCTTTTTGAAATTGAAAAAGTGGTGGAAATGTCTTCTCCTCAATAGGATCAATTCTATCATATTCTTCCAGTTTATCTTTGTATTCTAGATATGAAGCTTTTAGAAATAAATCTCGTGGAGAATATGTTTTTCCTGCCCATGATTTTTCTAAAATTATTTGAAAATCTTTTGTATGTTCCAATCCCTCATCCCATAATTTTTCAAACCATTCTTTTAGAGCAGAATAATCTGATGGATGATATGTTTGTAAATTTAATTCAGAACTTTGTCGTATTCCAGCTATTGATAAATTACTTGAACCTACAATACCATAACCTCTTAATCCTGACTCATCAAATTTTTTATCATTATTTTCAAACAAGTATGCTTTTGCATGTAATTTTTCTTTAGAATAAATCCTAACTTCAATTTGTTCATCTTTCATCATTTTAATTAATTGTGTAACTACATTTCGTTCCTTTGTTGATTGTTCCATCATTTCTAATGTTTTGGATACATTTTCATCTGCATCTTTTTTTAAAATTTCTTTTTTTGATTCATTAACAAATTCTTGTTCATTAATTTCTTTTTTAATTCCACGTAATGTTTTAAATCCTTCAATTAAAGCTTCAGCTGTTGGTCTATTGGTTGTATTTGAAATTAATAATCGAAGTTTTTTAAGTTTTTTTACCGGTTCAATAATTACATCAAACCCAGAAATGAAAAAATATCCTAATGCAAAATCTGCTGATTCCACTCCGCTTAATCTTTTTAATAATACATCTTCAAGTTTGATATTATCATTATCTATTACGTTAAGACTATCAGTCACAAAATGATGAAAGTATGAGGCGTATTTATCTATAAGACCAATTTTCCTAATATTCTATTCTTGGAGCAAGATAATATTCTGCTTTTGCCCTAGATGGCATTTCAAATTTCATCTTCACTGGTGTTTGATTTCCATACTCTATGTTTACAATCTTACATGATTTACCTATACTTTTGATGATTTTTGCCATAAATCCAATATCATAAGATGAAACTGATTCTTCTTCAATATTATGAAGAGGCAAATTAACACTTCCTTTTTTCAAGTTTATCCTGTTATTTTCATCCCCTTCTTTCCCTGAAAATTCAATTCCACCTTCAAGTGAATTAATCATCAATTGTTCTGAATCTTTTTCAATATTGTTCAAAATACTTCCTAACAAATCTAATGCCAAACTAATTTTTGATTTTGCATCAATTCTTGGTAATGGTTGATTAGTTTTTGATTCATCAATAAATGTTAAATCAATATCATTTTTTAATTCATCATTGATTTTGATTTTTAATACATTTTTTCTTTTAATAATTAATTCAACAATATCATTTTTCTTTATTCCCGTTATTGATTTTAAAAATTCTTTAACATTGATTCCAAAAATTAATTGACTAGAATTAAATTCTATAAATGAGGATTTTGGAAAATTCACTTCAAGTAATGCAACATGTGTTGGATCCATTCCCCGAAATGTAATCCCTTCCTTATTGAATGTGAATACAGTATCAGTATTTATCTTACTGATAGCATGTAATGATGAACGCCATTCAAAAACATTAGTAAATTTTGCAGATAACAAGTACAAAATTAATTCAAGTTTTAAAATTTAAATGATATTTAGTAAATCTTCTTACACTAAAGTAATGAATTGATTTACTGTTTGTATAACACACATTATATGTAATTTTTATTGTATACCTTGTGAATCTTTGAATAGTTTTACGGCTTCTAAATGATAACAAGTTCTATCTGCTTTTTTATCTCCGTGTTTGTAAAGTATAAAACCTGTACAATTACATTTGTTTTCAATTACATCATGACTTCTTTTTGAAGTTGCTGATTTAACTCGAAATGAATTATTATCTATTTTCTCAACCCCTCCACTTTCAAATACTTTGATTGCTTTTTCTATAGTTCTTTTTTCAGCCATAATATTATCTTCATTTGAATATTTATTAAAACTTCATACATTAAGCATATTGAATATAATGAATTCTGATTTTGTTGTAATTGAGCGTAAGGGTGATATTCTTCGTGCCCAGGAAGATATGGTAGAATTAATGAGAGATCATGCTACTGAAACTGAATCTTTTACACTTTATTTCCCAAATTCAATTAATGGAGAATTTGAAATTTTTTGGTTTGAAGAATTTGATTTTTGGTATGGATATAATATTCTTGAAGAAAAAAATAAAAAACACAGAAATGTTTTTGGTAAACAAAAATTAATTAAAAAAGAAAGTCCTCCTTTTGATTTTGAAGTTAATATTCCTATTTGTGATTATAATGGAAGATTAGGTGGAGTATTTGTTAAAGATCATGAAGGTAATACTTTTGTTGCATATAATGGAAGAATTGGTGGAAGACAAGATTATGGTCTAGATAGCAAAGAAAATGAAAACGAATTTAGGAAAAGAACTTCCTTTCAATTAATTAAAGAAAAGAAAGGACGTGACCTTTTTTTAATTTCAAAACTAGATGAAACAATAGTCAAAAATTTTGCAATATTAACAAATGAAATTCATTTAATAAAATTTGGTACAATTGATAACCAAAAAGATGATTCTAAAAATATTGTTTTGAATGATTTAGAAAATAAAGAAATTTCTCAAACACACACACAAATTTTAAGAAAATTTCTAATTTATGAAGGTCAAAGTATTACTGATAGTACAAAACTTCGTGGAGTAAAAGGAGTTTCAAAAATTCCAGCTGATTCAATTGTTTCAGAACCACATTACATGCATAATTTAGTTAGGGGTGTTTACAAACCTGAAGGAGACGATTATGCATTAAGCATACAAATGAATCCACAATCAATTTGGGGTTCAGAAATTAATTTTGAAACTGGAGAATGGAAAATAAATTATGATTTTGGAGATGAAGAAAAATATTCTAGCGATATTACATCGTTGAGAAAATGTTTTGATTCAGATGTTCCTATTGGAGTAATTTACAAACCAGAAAAAGGAGTAAATACAATTCTAGGATTAGGGAAAATTTCTTCTAATGATGGTGCAAAATTCACTATCATTCCATATGAGATTAAAGATAAAATATCACAAGTTGAAAATTTATCTTCTACATATGCTAATGATGAGATATCTCGTGGCGATTATTCTGCTCAAGGTAAGGAATCTACTGTGTATGTACGTGCAAAACAAGGCAAATTCAAAGAAATTTTACTTCAGGAATATGAGGGTAAGTGTGCATTTTGTGAATTCAATGAATATCTAATCGGAGCCCACATTGTTCCATATAATATCATGCGTAAAGAAAATCCAAAAAATGCCATGAATCCTGCTGACGGAATTTTATTGTGTAAATTATGTGATATTGCTTTTGAGAATGGAGATATCTTGCTTCAAAAAAACTATGAGGTAACAATTAGTCCAAAATTAACAAAATCTGAAAATTCTTCAGTCACTTCATGGTTATCAAAAATCAATCAAAATATTCCAATCAAATCCAACTCAAACTTTACTCCTAAAGCAGAATTTATTCAAAAAAAGTTAGATATTATAAAAAAAAAGTATGGTATTTCTACTAAATAAGATCCACGATTTTTGTTAATCTAAGGTTTCTGTATTTTTAAGATTCTTAAAATAATCTTTTGATAGGAATTCTTTTCCTGCTAGTAAATGATTAAGATACCATTTTTCTGGTTTAAGAGAATCATTTGTTTTGGATTGATTTGCAATGTATATGACACAATCAATCAATTTTTTATCATTATTTTTTACTGGTATAATTTTTTGTATATAATGATCTGGAACACCTTCACGTCTATCTAATTTTTTAATTCCATCTTGATTAGTTTTATAGATAATACCTTCTACAATTGAGCCTATTTCGGGTTCAATATTGGCATATCCTGCACCTTCTTTATCATCTCTAATTTTATTAAAAACAAGCTTCCAATCATTCAAGATTCCTTTTTGCATTTCTGTTTCTATAAATTCAACACTTCTCTTAATCATACGCTCTTTATCCATATTTGAACCAAAAGCAAAATAATATTCTGACATATCACAAAAACTCTGATGCGTTTCTCCCTTCTTTAGTTATTTCAATCCAACGTGTTCTACCTATTTTATTTACTTTAATAAATCCCCATTTATTCTCCAGTACTGATATGATATTTTTATCTAAACTAGCAAATGTTGCTTGATTTTTATTTTCTGCATTAACTATTATCAATTTTTTCTCTATTGCAATTTTTGCCATTTCTTTTTTAGATATTTTTCCATTATTCTCTACTATAATTTTTAATGCTTGAATGTGACGTTCTTCAGGTTTTTGTATTTCATATGTTGGAATGTATTCAATATCCTTAATCCCTTTAGACATTGCTTTACCTGAGAATCCTAGATACTCTTTTGCTTCAACATAAAATGGATTTACATTTTTATTATCATTGAACATCATTGATGCCATCATACATCCTATTGCTTGTACTTTAGAACCTGATGCTAAATTTACTGAAACAATGTTCCCTTCTTCTTGTAAAATTAAACTCTTTACAGTTTTTATTATCTCAAACAATGCAGTTCTGTTATGATACTCTATTACTGATTCAATGTTTAATTTTTTTAATTGTGATGAGATTTTTTCATAAAACTTTGTTGCTTTGTCTTCATTAGGATTTTCATGAACTAGTAAAATTACTTTGTCTGCTCTTAGTTTTTTTGCAGGCATTACAATTCTATCTATTTCATAGCCTACTGGGGCAATATGGACACGTAAATTGGGAATTTTAGGCATAATAGTATCTATAGTATGCATACTATGGTCATAGTATATAATAATTTTCTAAACTTAAGGTTATTCATGAACACAATCACACTATTGCACGAAAGTCATGAGGTGGGTGAAAACCCCACACCCCAAAATTTTTTCCCACGAATAATTCGTGAGTTTGAGGATAATGATGAACCAATGATTTATGGAGATAGATCATGACTATACTATTTAGACAAAAAAATTACTCATGTCAAGATAGTATTGCAATGTCATTTGCAAATCTCAAAGAAAAGTTAGAAGAACAAAAGGAGAAAGAGAATTGAAATTAACTAGAATTCTTCCAAAGTTTCTTGCAAAGACATACCAAGCAGAAGACTTGAGACGAGCTGAAACTCATTTACAATATCACCAAGCAATGGTTCGAGTTTTTGAAGAAAGAGTAGCAGAAGGACGTGAAGAATTAAGGAGATTACAACAATGAAAGCAGTTAGACTAGATCCAAATGAGATTCAATATTGTGCTACATTGGAATGGGAAGAGTTGATGAGATATTTAAAAAACAAGTATGGTATTGCATTTCAAGAACAATTTAGTCTACAGATACGAACTGATGTTGCAAAAAAATTACAATTATCTGATGATGAGAAGGAAGATTTGAAATGATTGAGAAAAAATTCTTTACAGTAAAAGAATGGAAAAAATTTTACAACATTCAAGAAGTGTTATGTAAAAAATTTGATATAATCTTAACTGATCATAAAACAAACAAGGAACAACTAGTTACAATTCTAAAAAATATCAATCTAAAAAATATCAATAAAGGTATTGAGACATTTAACAAAATAATACAAGCATTTGGAGGTTCAATGGAACAATTGACATCAGAACTAGACAAAACATCTCAAAATAATATCAAAATTTGGTCAGATGAGCCTGAAAATGAATCTAAAGAACAAAAATCAAAGGATCAAATGAACTTGGAAAAAATATGGGGTAAGAAAAAATGAGATGCAAAATCTGTCAAATTGCTCACAAGAATACTAGTCGATTTCAGTCATGGGAGGATCAAGTTTGTCGATATTGTGGTGCAATTTGTGACTATTTTTCCTGGAATGGTAACTATTTGCACGAATACTGGAGGTTCAATAATTGAAAGACTCAAAACTGACTCGTGAAGAAATGGGAAAATTATTTGTTCGTTTCAGAAAAGAAAATCCTGTTTTTGAAGATTTAGTTAGTGAACGTGATAAAATTGTTAGAATCATGGAAATTCATTCAATCACAATGGATGCATTAAAAATTGAATTAAAAAAATGGGACAACAACATCGAAAAAGAATTTAAAAATTTGAGGAATAGAAATTGAAGTGTCCTGAATGTGGTTCTTTAAGAGTTGCAGAAATTCTTTGGGGATATTTTCCAGATTGTAAATCAATAGAAGAAAAATTTGATAAAGGTGAATTTGTTTTGGGTGGATGTCTAGTGTCTGATCATGATCCTAGATGGGAATGCAATGAATGTAGTCATCATTGGGGAGAACGTGAGGATTAGTGACTACTATACAGAAAATTCTTTTTTGGAGTGCAACAATTCTGTTAGGATTTGTAAATCCGTTAATCAGTGTAGGATTAGTTGTGGTATATTATCTGCCAAAAATAATTTCAGATTTTACACAACCATGTGAAGAAGTTAGAGAAGATTCTGGAATAAAATCATACTCTGACGATGTCTTGGAGGATATGAAATGAAACAATGGAGTAGAGATGAAATCATGAAAGGATTAAGAGAATTAGTTACAGAAATTGAATATTTAGTAAAGATAGATGATGTTGACGGTAAGAGTGGAGGTATCTGTACTACTACTGAAGACGCTTGTATTTACAAAGGGATTCCACCATTTAATCATGATTTAGAGTATGGTGAAATTTTACTATCTGACAATGGGGATACAAATCCAAATCACAAAGGAATGAAAGTAAAAGAGATGTACAACTATGGAATACATCGGGAAATTTACAGTTGGATTGAGGAGAGAGGATGGTATCCTGAATGGCATGATCGTGTTACATTGTATTTTTGGAAACATACTGAAGACTCTGACGATGAGATTGTTGAGTTACTAGAAGATTATCAAATCTATCATGATACTCATCAAATAGATGGTATCGAAGGTGAGATATTAAAAAAATTAAATGAACAATTTGCGGAGAAAAATGAATAAAACAGTTTCAAAAGATTCTCACAAAAAGAGTCTATCTGAAGCATTTGTCAACTCGTTTGGAGGATATCCTGTAGGATATGGGTTGGGGATTGTAATTTTACCTCTATCTATGGGTTGGATTCAGGAAGATCCTCTAGTTGCAAATATGGCAATTACATTTGTTTATGCATCAGTGTCTTTTGCACGAAGTTATGTGTTAAGAAGAGTCTTTGAGCGATTTGGGATAGAAGATAATTTCATTAAATTAGGAATAAAATTGATTAGAAAAATTACTTGGAGAAATTCTAAATGAGTTACCCAAAAATCATTTTCAGACAAGAAGAATTAGAATTAGCATGTGATAACTGTAAACATGAAATTGGCTTTGTAGTTATCATTTGGGATTCTAGAAAACCCCAAT
>Ga0209992_10003255_pt1 | contig 13828 bp, 26 predicted proteins | sample 2SBtaG_2_FD_182564 | JGI IMG/M metagenome (GOLD analysis project Ga0209992, IMG submission 182564) | Deep subsurface microbial communities from Kolumbo volcano to uncover new lineages of life (NeLLi) - 2SBTROV12_ACTIVE470 metaG (SPAdes)... | ecosystem: Environmental > Aquatic > Marine >... | reverse complement strand
AGTATAGTTAATAAAAGAGAGAGAATAAATTATGACAGTATTAGTTGAAAAAAGTGCAGTAACCCTAGAAGATGGTATCAAAACTCTAATTGAGTCTGCAATCACAGACTACAAGAAGAGATATGGTGATGGTCTAGACACAAGCGTGGGTAAAAAAATGGTTAGTGATTTCATCAATGGGTTTGTTGTCAAAGAGGGTGCAAAGTATATAAAAATTGCAATGGGTAATGGTGGAACTCCAGGCGGTTCATGTTGGGGTTTTGTCGTGAAAAAAGACACTGCAAAATTCAAAAAGGGTGACATTCTAAAACCTGCTGGTTGGTCTGCCCCTGCCACTAACTCTGCGAGAGGTAACGTGTTAGATGGTATGTATGAAATAAATTGGACAGGGCCTTTATACCTGTCCTAAAGGAACACGACCTATATGACGTACCTCTCTCAAACTCGCAAAACTCAAAAGTCATATAGGTCGTAGAGAGAGAATAATGTTACACAATTTATTTTGCACACCTGTTGATGAAGTGAAAATAAGAGACACTAACTTCATAGAGTCAGTGTATGATTTGTACATGGATTGTAAAAAAAATAATTATTTCAAAAATAATTGGATGCCTGATAATGACACTTGTCCAACCACATTTAAACACTCAGATAATATTTTACGAGACAATAATTATGTAACAAAATACATTGAAAATAATTGTGCGAATTATCTAGATAATTTAAATATAAATTTTTCAGAGATAGAACTATACATGTCTTGGTTTAATAAACAAACCAAAGATCAACTAGTGGGTACTCATGACCATAGAGATTTTAATAAAAATTCTATATCTGGTGTATATTATGTAAAATCAATAAATGACGAAAAACAAGGTACGATAGTATTTCTGACAAACAACCCTTTTAATATTGAATTTCCATATATTACAAACAATAAAGAATATTGTAATTCAGTTGCATTCAGAGCTATTCAAAATACCATGATGTTTTTTCCTTCCACTTTACCACATAAAGTAACAGTAAACGAAACATACCATGAGAGAGTGGTTTTAAGTTTCAATTTGAGGTTCACAATATGAAACACAAGACAAAATTATTTTACAAGAATGTAGATGGTGAGGATACATTTCTCATTGCAGAGGGTGACAGTGAGGCACAGGCTGCAGAAAATACAATCAAAGAATTTAAAATCCTACAAGAGATATATGGTGAGGATAAATTACCAATAACTAATATCACTCGTATGGATAAAATAGTTGACAATTAAAACGAATCACTGTATACTATAAATGTAATTGAGAGAATATGTTTATAGATTTTAGAAATACCAACAAGAAAAGACAACGAACCATTGAGGATGCTCTTTGGTTCGCAAAGTCGTATTTGTTACCTAGACACAAGATTGACGAGATTGAGATTGAGTCTGTAAAAGATTTACACGCAGATGGCGATTGTTATGATGCAGATGATAGATCATACATCATCAGAGTCAACAAAGAACTATCAGAACAAGATTTACTTACCACAATCTTTCATGAGTTTGTTCATATCAAGCAACATATCAAGAAAGAGTTTGGTGGTGATGTGTTCGCAATAAGTAATGAAGAGGTTGCATACGAAGATAGACCTTACGAAATAGAGGCATTTAGATTAGAGAAGAAACTACTAGAGGAGTACAACAATGTTAATTGAAACAGCGTTCATATGTCTTGCATTGAACACCTATCATGAGGCGAAAAACCAATCATTGGTAGGTCAGATTGCAACAGCACAAGTAGTTATGAATCGTGTTGAAGACGATAGATTTCCTAATACAATTTGCGAGGTAGTCAAACAAGGGCCAACTCGACCATCTTGGGAAGATCCAGAAAAAGAATATCCAATCAAACATAGATGTCAGTTTAGTTGGTACTGTGACGGCAAGCCCGATGTTCCTAAAAATGAGAAAGCATGGAGAAAAGCACAAGACGTTGCATTTATTGTTTACTATAATAAAATACAATTAGATGTTACAGAGGGTGCAACTCACTATCATGCAACTTATGTTAGACCCTCATGGGCAAAGACAAAAAAGAGAACGACTCGAATTGAGAAGCATATATTTTATAGGTGGGAAAAGTAATGGATAAAATGTTACCACTGTTTCGTTCAGACATTTTTGTCAAAGAAAATGTTGGAACTGAGGAACAAAGAGAAAATTTGAAGAGACAAATACTCCAAGCAAAAAGAGATAATAGAGGAACACAAGGTGGTAGTAATCATGGTTGTTGGAGATCAAATGCAACTTATGACATGGAGTGGTTATATGATGAAATGCGTAAACTATCAGATCATGCAAATAAAATTTACTTTGAAGATGATCCAGTGTTTAAATCATTTCTTGAGGGTTGCAAAAATAGAGACTTTAATATATGGACAAACGTAAATGAAGTGGGTTCAAAGAATGTATTACACACACATACAGATGATGCATGGGCAGGCATCTACTATCTTCAAGCAGAGGAAACTGGCAATCTAGTGTTTTCAAATCCAGCAAACCTATTATTACAATGTAATCCTAAATCACCCTACACAAGAAAAACTGGAATAAAACCAGAGGATGGTATGTTAGTGATATGGCCAGGTTGGGTGCCACATGAAGTTTTAGAAAACAAATCAAACAAACAAAGAATCAATATTGCATGGGGGATAAATTATAACTGATGAATATATTTTACTTACATAAAGACCCAGAGATATCTGCGAAGATGCATTGTGACAAACACGTTGTCAAGATGATAATAGAATATGCACAGTTGATGTCTACTGCACATAGAATACTAGATGGTGATGAGTATGAGGGTAGAACTAAGATAGGGCGTAGAATACGAAGATGGAAACACCCAAACAAGAATATAGAGAATACTATCTACAAAGCATCACATATTAATCACCCAAGTGCAGTATGGGCGAGAGAAAGTATTGCAAACTATATTTGGTTATACAAACTATTTGAAAAGTTATGTGATGAGTATACGTTTAGATATGGTAAAATACACTCTACTGATGCATTACTCAGAGGATTATTAGTAACACCACCAAAGAATATCAAAGAGGGTGGTTTGACTACGATGCCTCAAGCAATGCCTGACCATTGTAAGAAACCAGACTCAGTAGATGCATATAGAACCTACTACATACAAGAGAAAAAAAGATTTGCAAAGTGGACAAAAAGACAAGTTCCACATTGGTTCTGGGCCGCATGAAAGTTAATATCAAATGACAAATTGGAAAAAATTAATTTATGAGGATGCAAATAAATATTTGTCTTGGCGCATGGTGTCAGCATTTGAATTACCCCAAGATATCCTCATAATGTTGAAACAATGGGTTGTGCAAGCAAAAGAACAAGGTGAATGTGTCAATAACCTATTATTAGGTCATATAAAAGAAGAATATAAAATTAAAAATTATACACAATATTTTGAAAATTATATATTAAATTGCTGTTGTGATCAGTCCGTTTATGAGTCATGGAAATCTATGAATGTTATGTCGGATGATAGACCATTGTATCTAGATCATTTATGGGTAAATTATCAAAAGAAATATGAATTTAATCCACCACATGACCACTCTGGAGTCGTATCTTTTGTAATTTTCGTGCAGATACCATATGATTTAAAAGATGAAGAGTTATGTTATCCAAATATTTCTACTCATTCAAAGAACAGAAACCACACATCAAAGTTTACTTTTCTCAATCCAGGCTCATGTGGTGGATTTATTGTTGATCCTCTTGATGTTGATAAAAGTTTTGAAGGTAAAATGTTGATGTTTAGTTCAAAACAAATGCATGAGGTTTATCCTTTTTATACAAGTGATGATTACAGAATAACTATATCAGGCAATATGAAGTTTAAAGTATGAAAGAATTTGATTACAATATAGATTATAAGAATATCATGTTCACACCTAATGACACACGTTATCGAATTGGTAGAGGTGAACAAGGTGTTCTTTTAGTTCGCCCTTACACAGACGATATATGCAAACACTGGAGATTTAAAACACCAAGTGAAGCAATAAAGTCATCTCTCACAATCCTAAATTTATATCACCAATATAAAAACAAAGAGGATTTTATCGGTATGGATATGTGTCGTAAGTTTTTAGAGATGGGATTTACAAGAGCTCGTAGATATGCAAACCATAAAGATGGTAAGAAGTATGATACAGAGGGTAATGTCAAACCACAAGAACCAGATGCATTGACATCACCAAAAGCAAAGTCTGCGACAATATTCAAAGAGGTAAGAGATAAAGTTATAAGTGATAGTGTATATCAGAGAATGAGAAAGTTGTGGAGAGAAAATGAATAAGGATTGGATAAAGGTAGAGAACTTCATTAGCGAAGATATCTGCACATTATTATATGGTTACATTTTACTCGCACAAAAGAGATTGTCAGTAACCAGAGATGATAGGTATGGAACTTTTAATGATTCACAAAGTAAAGGTGACTTTAGTATGTACGGAGATTTAATATTTGATACACTACTCATGGGAAAAGTTAGTCAACTGCAAGATATAACAGGTGAACAGTTAGTTCCACAATATTCTTATTATAGACTATACAATAGAGGATCTGAGCTCAAAAGACATACAGATAGAGAAAGTTGTGAAATATCTTTGACATTGTGTCTTGGTTATGACTCACACTACTCATGGCCTATATGGTTCAAGGATAGGTATGGTAATGAGATACCCATAGAAACAGACAGAGGTGATATGGTTATATACAAGGGTTGTGAATTAGAACATTGGAGAGAACCATTTGAAGGAAACAATCACGCACAAGTTTTTCTTCATTACAACAGAAAGAATGGAAAGTATAATAATAGATTTGATGGAAGAGAAGTGTTAGGAGTACCAGCATGAGTAGTGAGCTGATACCCTTTCATGCATTACCTATTTACAAAGAGTCAACTGATTTTGTCTTGACAGATGAAGAAAAGTCAGTTATAGTAGATGGTGAATTTCGTAAAGCGTTATCTAAACAAGGTAATGCGATTTCTAAAAGTGCAGAGGTGTTAGATGATGAAAAACTAGTAAGACTCAAGACACATATACTTACTGTATTTAATGACTATGTTGTAAATCATTTACAGATAGAAAATCAGTTTTATCTCACGCAGAGTTGGACAGCAGTAAATCATAAAGGTGATGCACACCACTCACACATACATCCTAATACAGTTTTTAGTTGTGTATATTATGTGCAAGCAAATAGTGGTGATTTACAGATCAAGATGCCTGTGAGTAGAATACAAGAGGGATATAACTTATCATACAATGTGGTGCAACAGAATATATTTAATTCAAGAACAATTAATCTATCAGTAAAAACTGGTGATATAGTAATCTTTCCTGGCTGGTGTGAACACCAAGCACTACCTAATGAAGATGACTCACCAAGAATAATTTTAGGGACAAACTATTTTGTGACAGGTTCATTTGGTGATTATGAAAATAAAGATCTTATAACAATATGAATGACTCAGAACCAGAAAGATATTATGATTGGATATTATGGAAATTTAAAAAGGAGAAAGAAATGGAAAAACAATTAGAACTCGACTTTACAAGTAAACTAGGAGAGGGAATAACAACGACTGATTCCATAATTAGAAGAGAGATGTATGAGATGCAAAAATGTATCAATGGTTTACAGATTCGTATCAAAGAACTTGCAGAAGAAAACTATGAATTGAAACAAAGAGTCATGCCTGATCTATCAGATAAAATACCAGAGGTCACAGGAAAGTAGATGCCGACTTACACGATACGAAATAAAGAGTTTGGCACAGAAAAAGATGTATTCTGCACATACTCTGAATTACAAGATATGTTAAAAAATGAAAGTCTTGAACAGGTATTGTCTGCACCAGCATTAGTAGGTGACCACATTGTTAAACAAGGTGATGGTAAAATGGATGGTGGTATGAAAGAAGTTTTTAGTAAGATAGGAGATAAACATCCAGGCAGCCCACTTGCAGATAGGTTTAGTAGTGGTGGTAGTAATGCACAGAAAAAAGTAACAGAGGTTGCAAAAAAACATGGTCTACTAAAAAAAGATGGTGGACAGAATATGAGTAAGGTTAAACTATAGGTATATACATAAATACTACTGTGCATACTTCAATTTAATTCATGGAGAGTTTGCACAGGGGGGAGCCAGTTGGGTCGGTTTCCCCCACAATAAAATGGGATTATCATGGCAAAGAAAGATATTACAAATACAGACTTAGTAAAAATAGAACCAATCACAGACAATCAGAAATTAGTATTTGACTCTTATGCAAAAGGTCAACATCAATTCATGTTTGGTAGTGCTGGTACAGGTAAAACATTTATATCACTCTACCTTGCACTATCTGAAGTGTTGCGAGATGACACCAAATATGATAAAGTTGTATTAGTTCGTTCACTTATACCAACAAGAGAGATAGGTTTTCTTCCTGGCGATGAGGAAGATAAGGCTGCACTTTATCAAGTTCCATATCAGAACATGGTAAAGTTCATGTTCAAACAAGCAAATGAACAAGCGTTCTCAATGTTATATGATAGGTTGAAACAACAGGGTAGTTTTTATTTTCTATCAACATCATTCCTCAGAGGTTTGACATTTGATAACTCAATCATCATAGTAGATGAGTGTCAGAATCTAAACTTCCACGAACTTGATACCATAGTGACCAGAGTAGGACAAGACTCAAAGATTATGTTCTGTGGTGATTTTATGCAGAGTGATTTATCTAAAGTATCAGAAAAGAATGGTCTGCATGATTTTCTTAGAATACTTGAGGAGATGCAAGAGTTTAATTGTGTGGAGTTCAATATAGGTGATATCGTGCGTTCTGGTTTTGTGAGAAACTATCTGATACAGAAAACAAAGTTAGGTATCGGAGTAGAGTAGTGGAACAGGGTGTACAATCAGTTTTTCCAACTCCAATAGCTTATTATCATAATACAGAGATAGTAGATGATTTAAAATCATACATCATGTCTTTGGAAACAAAAGGTATTGAGTCTAAAGTTGCAGTTAAAATTAAACATAATTTGATTGAGTCAGATTTTAACTTATTTCATCATGACAACGATATTATAAAAAAGACAAGTAAATGGATTGGAAACTGCGTGGCAGAAACTGTCAATCACATACAGATGGAGAAGCACACCTACAAAATAAATTTTAATGAAAGTTGGTATCATATAACAAAAACTAATGGTATGCATGAACCACACATACACCCAAGATGTAGTTGGTGTGGAATATACTATATAAAATCTGGGAATGACGATAGTGGGCATACAGTATTTGAAAATCCAACAAGGTCTACATATGTAGATCGTGGAAATTTATACCTAAATAATATTAGCACTGTAAGAATAAAACCAAGAGATGGAATGTTAGTTTTATTTCCATCTTATCTAAGTCACTATCAGGCTATGTATAAGGGAACTGAAGATAGAATAGTAATAGCATTTAATTCAAGTATTACTGACATTATTAGAGAGGAAGACTAATGGAAAAAAATTATCAACAATGTTTAGAGATGATATTACATCACGAAGGCGGTTATGTAAACCATCCAGAAGACCCAGGCGGTGCCACTAATTTAGGTGTCACTAAAAGAGTATATGAAGAGTGGGTTGGTAGGACAGTAACTTTAGATCAGATGGAACAACTACAGGTTTCAGATGTTGCACCCATCTATAAGAAGAACTACTGGAATCGTGTAAAGGGTGACCAACTACCTTCTGGTCTTGACCTTTGCGTTTTTGATTTTGGTGTGAACGCTGGTACAGGTAGGGCTGCAAAGTATCTACAGAAGATGATAGGCGCAACAGCAGATGGTGCGATAGGGCCTGCAACTCTACGAGCAGTAGAAACCTACGTAAAACAAGAGGGTCTAAAAGGTGCGATTGAAAACTACCAAAAAGACCGACTTGCATATTACAAAAAACTGAAACATTTTAAAACATTTGGAAAGGGTTGGACTCGCAGAAACAAAGAGACTACTGCGGCTGCGAAAAAAATGATATAATATGCAATTTATTCTTGAGATGGTTGATGCATTTCCTAAACAATCTTGCATCAACATTATTGACTATTTTGAAAAAAACTCACACCTCCAATATCCTGGCGGGGCGGGGTCTACAGTATTAGATAATCTAGAAATCACTTTAGATATAGATTTCACCAATCCTAACCCAAATGGTTTTGGTTTAGAGAATACTCTTGAAAATGCATTGAGAGAATATAAAAATAAATTTCCTCTCATTGATACAAGTTTAAGTAAATGGGAAGTGTATCCTTCTTGTCAAATTATGAAATATCAACCAAATCAACATTATCATCATGTTCACTGTGAACACGATGGAGCAAATACTGGAAGAGTGTTTTCATGGATGATTTACTTAAATGATATAAAAGATGGTGGTGGAACACATTTTATGCATCAAAATTTTACTGCGAAACCAGCTACTGGTAACTTTTACATTTGGCCTGCTGGTTGGACACATATGCATTATGGAGTGAATGCACCAAATGAAACTAAATATATAATAACAGGATGGGTGAACTTTATATGAAAACATTTTGTCATGTTCCTATTGAACTTGAAGATTTAAAAACTCAGACAATAGATAAGAAAAGATTTTATGAAACCCCAGATGGAAACTTATATCCATCTATCACTACAGTTTTGTCAGTGAGAAATAAAAAGGGTTTATTTGAGTGGAGAAAACGTGTTGGTGATGAGGTTGCAAACTACGTTGCAGTAAAGGCTGCAAATCGTGGAACTGCTGTTCACCATATGTGTGAGGACTATTTAAACAATGACTTTGATGAAGAGAAACATAAAAAGAAATTCCTTGCGTACTGTCTATTCAAACAACTCGCAAAAGAAACTTTGGACAATGTTGACAATATTCATGCTCAAGAGTGTGGGTTATATTCAGACAAATACAAAGTCGCAGGGCGAGTAGATTGTGTTGCAGAGTACAAGGGTAAACTATCAATAATAGATTTCAAGACATCAACTAAAGAACGTAGTGATGAGTGGAATGAAAACTATTACATACAAGCATCTGCATACGCACAGATGTTTGAAGAACGCACTGGTAAACCAATTGAACAGATTGTAATTCTGGTGGTAACCGAAGATGGTGTGGTGCAAGAGTTTGTAAGAACTAAACACACATACCTACCTATGTTAGATGACGTATTGGAGGAATTTAATGAAATATGATATTAATGACTTCATTGGTGTATTCGATGATGTTTTTGAAAAAGAATATTGCGACAGTTTAATCAATGCTTTTGAAATTAGTGCTGAGATGAACAAAACTGTGAAAAGAGTTGATCATGGATATACTCCTAAACAAGCAAATAACACAATGTACTATATGGCGAATGATTTATTTGCTAGTAAACAAACATCACAAACATTTGTGTGTTTAGAAATTTTACAAACATTTAATAAAACGATGTGGGAATGTTATGACATTTATTGTAGAAAATATGGTATGCTTGAGGATGTAGGAAGACACCAACTCAATCCAGATATGAAAATTCAAAAGACATCACCATCAGAGGGATATCATGTCTGGCATTGTGAACATGGAGGTCTTTTATCAGCCTCTAGAATTATGCTTGTCATGTTATATTTGAATGATGTAGAAGAGGGTGGTGAGACAGAGTGGTTGTATCAAAGTAGAAGAGTTGAACCTAAAATGGGAAGATTAGTTTTTTGTCCAGCATATTTTACACATACACACAGAGGTAACCCACCATTAAAGGGTGACAAATATATGATGAATGGTTGGTTACAATATTATCATGAAATGGTTGAATAGAGGTTTTTGATGTTAGATAAGTTTTTTATAATAGTTACAATGGTTACTGCAAATCCAGAGTTAGGAACTGATTTATTTGCATTTAACAAACCATATAATACACAAAAAGTTTGTTTAGAACAACTAGAGTCAGACCCTAATAAATACTTTACAACTGCATGGATGAATTTTGAAGGTAAACTACGACCAGACAAAGGATACTGTATCTCTGGTAAACTACTAAAAGAACTTCTAGAGGGAAATATAAAGACTAATAACATATGATAACACTAACAGAAAATGCAAAAGATTATCTAACTGACATGGTATCTAAGTCAGAGGATTCCTACGCAAGATTATCCGTCAAAGGTGGTGGGTGTGCTGGTTTCGAATATAAGTGGGAAACTACAAACACAACTGATAAAGGAACTCTGATAGATAATATACTAGTGTTAGATAAGATGGCAGAGATGTTTGTACTTGGTTGCACTGTGGACTACATAAAAGAATTTGGTGGTTCTTACTTAACAGTTAATAACCCTAACGCACACTCTTCATGTGGATGTGGAACAAGTTTTAGTATTAAAGTATGAAAACAAAAATTTACTGGGCTCCAGTTTGGGATGATGATAAAGATTGGACGATACTACATGAACAACCACAGACATTATTTGATGTTTTACGAAAAGATGTAAATAGAGATATATCAAGATTAGATAACGTGTTTCTGTGCCCATCATTTTCTAATTTGGTAAGAAGAATAATACCGATAATATTCCCCTTTGATGCAAAATATATTTTAAAAGATCAAAATATAATTCCAGATAGTAAACACTATCTTGACATAGAAACTCGTCCATCATCATTCAAAAATTGTATGAATTTCATACCATCTTATAGATATATTTTTTTCTCTGAGGAAGATGTGAATATCACTTTAAGTTCACCATATTTTTCTAATAGTCCCCACATGAAATATGGTAGAGTAACGCCTGGTAGTTTTAATATTTCTAAATGGTTTCGAGCTGTCAACTTTGAGATTACATTGTGGCAAGAGTCAGATAAAATAGAATTTAAAAAAGGTGAACACTTTGCATATGTTCACTTTGACACACAGAATGATATCGAGTTTGTTCAGTTTACAATGATTGATGAACTTCATAAAATACTGCGTGTGTGTGGAACATCTAGCACATGGGCACCTCAAGAATCACTTTGCACTAGATATGATAGGTTTGATAAATCCAATCTAAACAAGATAGTATTACGAGAAATAAAAAAGAACATCGTAGAATAACACTTGACAAACTTAAACGAATCGTGTATAAATAAAGTATAGTTCGTTGATACGGATTGAAAGATGGACAGGACTTGGGTGCAATACCCAACACCTCCACCATAAACACTCGTCCAGTACAACGCCTTCATAGGTCGAGCGACACATGAATGGTAAGACATTTTAGGATTTATCTGGTGTGGCGACCAAACGAGTGTTTATGATGGGGGTGAAATAGGATCGACTGACGTTAAATAGAAAAGTGGAGAGCTATCGGATGACTGCGTTATTGGTCAATTTTCTAAATGCAAACGATGATTTTGCACCTGTAGATTACGCACTCGCTGCTTAATTGTACTGAGTTCGGTGGGTACTTGGAAACAGAAACCCACCACAGAATAGGGTCACTACTTAATAAGTGCGTGTGGGATCATGGTTAATCCCACATTTTTTATATGGAGTTGATATGCAAAATACAAAGACGTTCTCACTTGAGATTGAAAAGATGGCACAAGAAAAGTCCATAACACACATGGACGCAGTTTTAGAATACTGCAAAACAAAAGAATTAGAACCAGAGTCAGTAACCAGACTCATATCAAAAAGTCTAAAAGATAAGATAGAAGCAAACGCAAGAGATTTGAACTATCTACCCAATCAGGCAAAATTACCGATATAGTTTATGTCACAATCAATAGATATCTACTTGACTTACTGTGCGATGAAGGCTCACTTTGGAAAAGGTGACTACGACTTTGTAAAGTTCAATGGTAAGACGAAGGTATCAAGAGACTCGTTCTGGAAAAGAAAAGACAGAGTGTGGTTTGTGATGTTAGGTAGAAAGTACAACTCACACCTCATACAAAGTGTTGAGGACTATTTACTTGCAAACTTCATAGTGGAAACCAAAGGTTACATAGGTAACTTCAATGACCAGAACTATTATGATTGGATGGACAGAATGTCAAGATTGGAAACACTCTTCAAGAACGAAGCGACTAAACTATTTGAAGATGGTACTTTAGATGTATTGAAAGTTCCAGACAACTCTCACCCAAAACTACTGAAAGAATATCTTGGTAAAAGAATATCACTTGAAACTATGGTGATATTAGATGGTATCTTTGACTACAGTTCTAAGTGGGATAAGAAGATGAGTGATGATGTCATGTGGCCTGACATAAAAAAACTTATAGAAAACTACAAAAAGTTCTTGACATATCAGATTGATTCGTGTAGGATGGTAGTTACAAATTTAACAACAATGGAGTAGTGGTATGGAAATGCCAGACAAACTAGTTATAGAACAACTCAGAAACCAAATCAAGGGGTTGCAATATGACTGTGCAGAATTGCAAAAGAAAAATGACGAGCTCGCAGAAAGATGTAAGAAACTTGCATCTCGTCAACCAACTTGGCCCAAAGGGTATTCACCCAGAAGGTATACACCGAAACATAAACACACATGAGAACGATAGTCTACGGCAACGGAAAGTCACGCCAGAAATGGAATGTGAATGAAAAACTTGATAATGTTGTTACATGGGGTTGTAACAGGATTTTTAATGATGTAAAGGTTGACAATCTAGTTGCTGTAGACTATCATGTGCAACACTTGATATATGAATCTGGGTATGCACATGAGAATAAATGTTGGTTCGCAGATTGGAATGTTCTACCAAGTAGTGTTGCATACATGGATATGACATTTGGTAAAGGAAAGAAACCTAATCTACCTATCACAGAAAATGATAGGGGTGAAAGATTAAATGTTGTTGTCAACGGAAAATTCACTAAACCAAATGAGGGATTATTCATTACTTGGGTTGATGAAGATGACATGGTTGAGGCAATAGATTATCCCAGAGAGTGGAGCTCTGGAACAACTGCGATACACCTTGCGTGTCAACAAGGTGCAACAGAAATTTATATGTTAGGATTTGACGTTAGTGACGATCCAAAGGATAATGTATATGAAAGAGAACAAAGTGAGTATCACTCACAAACCTCTAGTTTTAGTTTAAGACTAGACTGGGCAAGAGAATTGAAAACTGTATTCACTGAATTTAAGAATGTTAAATTCATATGGGCTGAAGGTAAAGATCCACTTAGACTGATTGATACCCTCCAAGCAGGCGAATTGAATGCAGTTATAAATAAGTCTATGATAGGTCAAGATAGACTTATATTTGATAATGATAATTTAACATACGATACATACGAAAACATAAGGAGAAAAATATGTCGTTAGATACTTTAAAGAGAAGTAATTCTCTAGATAAATTACTCAATGCAGTAAAAGAGGACAACGCACCTCAAGAAAAAAAATCATACGTTGATGAAAGACTATGGAAACCAGAGCTGGATAAATCTGGTAATGGTTACGCAGTCATTCGTTTCTTACCATCACCAGAGGGTGAGGACTTGCCTTGGGCGAAAGTTTGGAATCATGCATTTCAAGGCCCAACTGGTCAGTGGTATATTGAAAACTCACTTACAACAATCGGTCAGAAAGATCCTGTGTCAGAGTACAACTCAAAGTTGTGGAACTCTGGTGTGGAGTCTGACAAAGAGATTGCAAGGAAACAGAAAAGAAAACTACAATACTTTTCTAACATTCTTGTGGTGAGTGACCCAAAACACCCAGAGAACGAAGGTAGAGTATTT
>Ga0209992_10003253_pt1 | contig 13837 bp, 13 predicted proteins | sample 2SBtaG_2_FD_182564 | JGI IMG/M metagenome (GOLD analysis project Ga0209992, IMG submission 182564) | Deep subsurface microbial communities from Kolumbo volcano to uncover new lineages of life (NeLLi) - 2SBTROV12_ACTIVE470 metaG (SPAdes)... | ecosystem: Environmental > Aquatic > Marine >... | reverse complement strand
AAAGCAATTATTCCTGTCCATTTTGCAGGAAGGATTTGTGAAATAAAAAATATTAAAAGAATTGCCAATGAAAATGATTTATTTGTAATAGAAGATTGTGCACATGCAATCGGGGCAAAATTAAATAAAAAACATGCTGGTAATTTTGGAAATGCAGGTTGTTTTAGTTTCTATCCAACAAAAAATATTACTACCATAGAAGGAGGAATGATAATCACTAATTCAAAAAAAATTGCAGATCATGTTACTAGAACAAGAAATCATGGATTAACAAAAAATCTATCTCAGAGATATTCAAAAGGAAAACCTTGGGATTATGATATGATGGAATTAGGATATAATTTTAGATTAGATGAAATAAGATCTGCTTTAGGACTAAATCAATTAAAAAGAATTAAGAAGCTGAATATGTTACGAAGGAAAAAATATGAGTACTATAATAAAAAATTGAAAAATATTAATGGAATTATTACACCAAAATCTACTTCAAAAGAAGATCATGTTTTTCATTTATACATAATGAGAGTTGAAAAAAAGAGTAAAATTTCAAGAGATGAATTATTTAAAAAATTATTAGAATTTGGAATAAAAACTTCTGTGCATTATAAACCATTACATAAATTTTCTACATTGAAAAAATTTTCAAAAAACAAAGAATTTGTAAATTCAAATAAATTATATGATGAAATGATTACTCTTCCATTTTATCCAAATATGACAAAAAAAGATCAAGATTACATAATTATGTCAATTACAAAAATAATGAACAGTAAATAGACGATTTAAATAATTAAGATTCTTAATTGTTTAAATTATTTAAAATCAAATTCAAAGAATCTGAAGAAATGGTATGCTTTAAGTTATTTTCATCAATATGAATTGAGAATTTACCATCACCAATTTGGGATAAAACATTTTGGACATCATCTTCATAAACTAGATAATCATCACCAGAAAAACAACAGGGATCATTTTTGTTAAATATTTGAAATTGTTCTCTATTTTTTCCATCTGATGCCATTACATATTGTTCTAAATAATTTGCAATACTGTAGAAATCAAGATTCATTTGTTCATAATCACCAAAATTATCAGGATTATTAAATCTCAAAAACATTGGAGATGTACCTGCAACAGGAAAGCTTTTCTCAATTCTTGGATCCAATGCGGAATAAACACCAGTTGTCCAACCACCACCAGATATACCCACCATATAATAATGAGAAAATGAATAATTTTGATCTAAATAATTTATAGATGAGGAAATTGGTTCAATAAAAAATTTTAAAGGTGAAAAATCTTTAGATTCTAAAAACATTAAATCATTATGATAATTCAAGTTAAATGTTCCAAATTTTTCTAAATTAATGATCGGGTTAGAATTTTGGCCAGTAAGAGGCATTGAAATTACTAAAACAGCATAATTATTATCTAAAAAAGATTGTATAGTTTGTTTTTCATTATTAAAATCTATAACATGTCCATGGTGATAAATTATTAAATTTTGGGTTTCAAGAATAGGTGAAAAAAGATAAACATTTGAAGACACACCATATTCCATTTCAATCAAAAACTTATCTATAGTTTTTAAATTTTTTAAACCAGAATAATTTTCATCATTGATATTTAGTAGAATTTTGGTAGGGAGTTTTTTATAAAAATCATCGTTGTTTTTAAAAATATAAGAAATTAATTCTTTACGTTTTTCTAAAATATCATCTTCATTTTTAATCTTAATTATTGATGAAATATCAAAAGTTGGATTAGATAATGTGATAATTTCATTTTTAGTTCCAATTTTATCAAAAACTGAATTATAAATGATATATGGAAAAATTTTAAATGTACCAACATAAACTCCAAACGAAAAAATAAGAAGAATTAGAACAATAAAAATAATTATTATTAAAAATTTTTTGCTAAACAATTTTTGAATAATGAGAACTAGAATAAAAAGGAATTGTTAATCAAGTTGTTTTTCAAACCAATAAAGTTTCAATTTATAATTATTTTTCTCAAAAATTTTTTTGCTAGCATTATTATCAATCCTAATCAAACTAATTATTTTAGTTATTCCTAGTTTCTTTGCTTCAATCTCTAATAATTTTAACATTATATTTCCTATACCTTTACCATGATACTCTTTAGATACCATTATGTTTACTGCAGAATCTAAAATTCTAATATATCCCACAATTTGTTCATCCATCATAGTTATCCATTGATGAAAATTAGGATTTTTTGATTGTATTTCCATGTAATTATAATGTTCTTTTTTAGTAAGTGGTTTATCCTGAATGTATAAAGAATTTTGATAAAAATCATTACGTAACGATAAAATATAATCCCAATCGTTTCTTGTGCAGGATCTAAATTCTATTTTCATTTAATTTTTACAATTTTTTAATAGTTATATGACTTACGTGATTTTAGATAAATTCCTTAAAAAATTCAACCAAAGTTTTAACACCTTTATCATTACTAAAATTTTTCATAGCATGTTCTCTACCTGCATTGGCAATTTGTTGCCATTTTACATTTGTAGGATCATTTAAAAACTCTTTAAATTTTTCCTTATAATTATTTTTATTAATAAAAATTGCAGATTTTCCATCTTTGAAACCAAGACTATTTCCATAATTTTTATCAGTGATTTCCATAAATGTCAAACAACCAGCTGCTGGAATTTCAAAATATTTTATTGTGTATGTATCAGTTGTTGCAGCAATTGATGCTGCATATTGATTTAATTTTAATGGATATTTATCACCAGTAAATTCATGTTCTAATGTAGAAGTATAATCAACATATGGAAGTTTATTACACATAGTTCGTAATTTGTAATGTTTCATTGGATCAGAATCACCACGCATTAGTTTTTGATATATTCTATTAGTCAAGTTTGTTCGTGCGACTGCACCTGAATTTAAGATGGTTTTTGTAATTCTTTCATTAAATGGAGTTATATTATCATACAATGAAGGCTCTATTCCAAAAAATATAGTTTTAAATTTAAATTTAGATGGATAATATTTTCGGAAAAAATCTGTTTGCCATGGTCCAAAATAACCATCAATTTTTAATTTTTCATGATATTTTTCAACATCATGGGTTAATGCAGCCCACGGATCAGCCACTTTAGATATTACAGGAATATTTGTTTTTTTAATTCCAATTAATTCATCAGGCACACAAAGCTGTCCGGTGTTGAAAGCCTCATAAAGTAAAATTATATCTGTTTTTCCTTTTAGTTTTTCAACATCATATTTTTTATTTACTTGTACATAATTTACATCAAGTTCATCATTTCTTTCAAGTGCTTTGAAAAAAAAGTGATAAAAATACGTATAAAAGTTTTTTTGGGTTAATGCAAGACAATTTCTATAAATAAATGAAACTTTAATTTTTTTATCCAATATCAATATGTTCTGAAAATATATTAAATGCTTTTTATTCTTTGAGAGTTTTTTGAGTCATGTAATCTTTAACATTAGATTTTACTTTAGATATTTTTTTAATTTCTTCATCAGATAATTTTTGATCAAGTGAAAGTTTCGTTAAAAGATCTAATATTTCAAGGTATAAAGGTAATGTAATTTCAGTTGTTTTAATTAATCTATGAAAATGGGGATTAGCTTCTATACCAATATCAGCTTCTGCTTTATAAGATCCAGATTTTTTAAAATGAATATAACCAACAGTGGTAAGAGTGGGAATAATTATCAATATAGCTATTACCACATAAGATAAAAAAGTTGGAAAGACTTCTTTAAGAATGGGTGCCTTTTCAATTGCAAGATAATATGTAAGAGTTAATGTATTCACAGCACCTAAAATAAAAGCAAAATATGTACTCCAGCCAGTTCTAAAATAGAACCATGAACGAAAAATTAAACGTTTTTTCATATAATTTTTTCTTATAATTTGATATATCAATAGATACATCATAATGAATTACAAAAAAGTAATTTTTTTCTAGCTAAATTTGGAATAAATTCAAGTTTTCCATTGATAATTGTCCATGAAACCTAAATCAAATTTAGACCACCATTTTCTATTATCAATATACCAAGAAACTGTTTCTTCAAGACCATGTTCAAAATCAATTCTAGGTTCCCATCCTAAAGATTGTCTTAATTTAGATGAATCCATACTATATCGATCGTCATGTCCAGGTCTATTTTCTGCAAATTCAAAATTATCTAAAGATTTATCCATTATTGACAAGATTTTTTGAACAATAGTAAATACATTCAATTCATTTTTTGCAGAGATATTATAATATTCTCCACTTATTCCATCATGAATAATTTTGGTAATAGCGTTACAATGATCTTCAACATGAATCCAATCTCTTACTCCTTTACCACTATTATATATAGGAATTTTTTTATTTTTATCTGCTAAAATGATAGTTTTTGGAATTAACTTTTCTGGATGTTGTAATGGGCCATAGTTATTAGTACATCTAGTAATTATTGCATTAATGCCATAAGTAATGATATAAGAATTAACTAATAATTCTGCAGAAGCTTTAGAAGAAGAATATGGACTAGATGGGTTTAATTGAGAATTTTCAACAGCACTTCCAGACATCAAGTTACCAAAAACTTCATCAGTAGAAATTTGTACTAATCTTTTTGTTTTATAATTCTTTAATATTTCAAGAATTGTAAAAGTGCCCATTATATTTGAATCAACAAATGGACGAGCATTTGCAATACTTCTATCAACATGAGATTCTGCTGCAAAATTAATTACATGATCACATTTTTGTATTAATTTCTCCATTAAACTATAATTAGTGATATTTCCCTTAACAAATTTATAATTTTCATTATCTTGAATATGTTCAAGACTCGAATGGTTTGAACCAGAAAGTTCATCATCAATATTGATTATTTCATATTTAGGATAATTTTTTAAAATTTGTAAAATGAAATTACTTCCAATAAATCCAAGACCTCCAGTTATCAATAATTTCATAATCAATCAAAATTTGTCTGTTTATTAAAATCTATTTTATTGAGTATTTCATAATATTATGTAAGATTTATTTTTTTTAAAATAAACTGATTATTTTTTAATTGAATTAGTTGAACATGGCCAGAATTAATAAATTCATCAACTGCTTTTTTTACTCCATCTACAAATTTTTCACTATCATAATAATCATCACCAGTAATTAAGCCTCCATTTTTTATTTTCAGATAACAAAGTTCTAAGTCTTTTTTAACAAAGTCATAAGTATGATTACCATCTACATATATCCAATCAAAATAATTATCATTAAATTTTGGTAGAATTTCTTCTGAAGTACCTCTCTCAATTAGAATTTGATTTTTTTTGATTTCAGTTGTAAATTTTTTGCAAACGTTTTCAAATCTTCTGTCCATCATTTCTTGATCTTGTATTTTTTCACCTGCTTTGTAATACTCACCATCTTCAAATTTCCAAGGATCTATTAAATGGAGTTTTTTGGGTTGTACAATTTCAATTATTCTTTCAGAAAAAAATCCCTCATTAACACCAATTTCAAGTCCGATTGAAAATTTTGGAAAAGTCTGTAATACAAAATCTCTTGAAGAAGACGAATTTGAATGTAATTTATCATGTATAAAGAGTCCAAGTTTAGTATTCAAAATATATACATACATTTGACGACCAGCAAAAGTCTTAATAATTTTTTTTAATATATTAATAATCATATAATTATTAGATTTTATTCGAGTATTATAATTATTTCAAAATAATGATTTTAAAAATATTTTAAAAAGATCTTAAAATTATGATCTAAAATATGATCAGAACAAAAAATAAATAAAAATAATATTCTGATCGTTTTTATATAAAATGGATTCAAAATTAGTATTGATAGATACGGCAGTGGTTCCAGTTGCAGGATTAGGAACAAGATTACTTACACTAACAAAAGACAATCCAAAAGAAATGGTTCCGATTTTTTCAAAATCATTTAATGAGATTACACTAAAACCACTCATAGAGCATATTTTTTTACAATTATTTGATTCAGGAATAAGAAATTTTTATTTCATAGTTGGAAAGAAAAAACGTTCAATAGAAGATCATTTTACACCAGAAAGGGGTTATCAAAAATTTTTAAAAAAAGGAGATGTAAATTACCATGATCTATTAGAAGATTTTTATAAAAAAATTGAAAAATCCAACATTGTTTGGATTAATCAAAATTCACCACGTGGGTTTGGAGCAGCTATATTAAATGCAAAAAAAGTTGTCGGAACAAAACAATTTCTAGTTCATGCGGGAGATGCATATGTAAGAGGCAATTCAAAACATATTCAAAAAATAATTAAAGAATATGAATTAAATAAAATGGACGTAATTTTTTATATAAAAAATGTTAAAAATCCAAAATCATATGGGGTTGCATCTATATCAAAAATATTAAAAAATAGTTATCAAGTAAATAATGTAGAAGAAAAACCAGAAAATCCCAAAAGTAAAAATGCAATAATGCCAATTTATATTTTTAATCAAAAAATTTTTGATGCACTTTCTAAAACTAAACAAGGAACAGGAAAAGAATTACAATTGACAGATGCAATTCAAAAAATAATTAAAGGAAAAAACAAAGTTAATGCAATCAAATTTTTAAAATCTGATGATTGTATTGATATTGGAACTCCAGAAAATTATTTTCGTGCTATTTCAATTTCTTATAAAGAAAGTAAAAAATAGGGATAAAATTATTTTTTTCCAGTTACACTAATTCCACTTTCAATTTCTTTAAAATGCGTAATTTTTATTTTTGAATTTTTATACCATTTTTTAACTTCTGATGTAGTATGACGAAACGCAAACTTTGGATAATACCAATCAAAATTCACACCTATGCTTCTATCTAAATTATTAGATGGATCCCAAAAACATTTAAGAAAATGCCAATAGATAAAACGCTGAATATCAAATGTCCCTTTTTTGATTCCCAATAAAGGAATATCTTTAGGAATTGAAATTTTTTTATTAATTTTTGACAAATTTTTTCCTAATATCGACATATCTTTTGAAAATTCTATACATTCCTTAACAGACATGTTTACAGTTGTTTTACGAATAAAATCATCAGCAAATTCTCTCATTGGTGCTTTTGTATTATAAACATAAATTGAAATATGTGAATTTTTTTTCAGGAATTTTGTTAAATAGGTAAAAGATGTTTTCGTGTTATCAGTATGATGTAAAACTTGATCGGATAAAATAAAATCAAAAAATTTTTTCTTAAATGGAAGATTTCTCAAATCAGCCTGAAGAAAATGTAAGTTTGATTTTTTTCCATATTTTTTATAAGCAAATTCAATACTATCACTAGCATCTATTGCAAAAACAGTCGATTTTGGATTAGAAGATAATAGTTTTGCAGTGTTTCCAACTCCAGTGCCAGCTTCTAAAATGAATTTTTTTGGTTTTAAAAAATTTTTAAAATTTGTCATTGTATTCCATCCAAATCTCTCAAAAAACCATTTTTGTTGAAATGATGTCCAGTCTTTAGCCTGATGATTTTTATGATTTAATTTCCATTTTGCAGAAAAAGCATCTTCTGTTTTAACAAAATCTTTTTTTGTATCAGTAACAAATCTTGGAATACCATTTTTAATATGAAATTTATGATTATTTTGACATTTTAAGATACCCGTTTGAATTTCTGATTTAGAGGATTTCAAACTTTTTAAAGTTAAATTTTTGTTACATTTTGGACATATTAGATAATCTACTAAATTTGATTTCAATTTTAGATATACCAATTACTGGTTAAATAAAAACATAATTAATCAACCAAAATTTAAAAATTTTTGTGCTTAAAATTTCTAAGAAAACTATAATATGAAAAGTTTTGAAATAATTTTAATGAAAATAAAATTACTAATCGGTGGAGCACCATCAAAATTTTTTCATTTAAAAGAATTTGTAAATGCTTTATCAAAAATTGATATTGATGCTAAATTAGTTACAGATACTGACATTAAAGATGGATTTCCAAGTAAAAAAATTTCAAATTGGTTCCAAACTAGAAAAAAATTTCAGAATTTAATATCTGATTTTAAACCAGATTTAGTATTAATTGATAGACCTTCTCATTTTGGACTAGCAGCAATTAAAGAAGGATTACCATTATTCATTCAGTTAAGAGGAGATTATTGGTCAGAAATTCAATGGGCTAGAGAAACAATGAAAGGACCAGTGAAACGTGCTACAATTGAATTTAAGAAAAAAATTGCGGATAAATGTTTCAAAAATGCAACAGCAATAATTCCACTTTGTGAGTATTTAGATAAAGTGATAGATATTCACTATAAACAGAAAAATACCCATATTCTTCAAAGTGGAATTACCCCATCCAGATGGTTTCCTGCAGATGGCATGAAACTAAAACATCCATGTGTAGGATTACTTCAAGGTGCAACAATTTGGGGGAAAACTAGAGAGATGTTGATTTTGGAAAAAGTTTTAGAAAAATTTCCAAACATTACTTTCTATTGGGTTGGAGATGGACCATACAGGAAGGAAATTTTGGCAAAATTAAATAAATTTAGAAATTTTGAATGGTTAGGTGCACTAGATTATCCTGAAAAAGTTAGAGAGTATCTAACTGAAATAGATGTTTATGCCCTAATTAGTGGAATTGACATGTCTCCACTTACTCTTCAAGAAGCACAATTGATGCAAAAACCAGTAATTGCAACAAGAGTTGGAGGCATTCCAGAATTAATGATTGATGGAAAGACAGGATTTTTAGTAAATCAGGGGGATCATGAAGATTTGATTCAAAAAATTCAGTTACTAATCAATGATCAATCTTTGTGTAAAAATATGGGAATTTCTGGGAAAAAATTTGTAGCAGAAAATTTCTCCTGGGACAATATTGCAAAACAATTTAAAATTATAGCAAATCAATATGTCAGATAGAAAGTTTTTCATCAGGTTTCATATCTTTAGAAATAAAAATTCTATACCATATTTCTAGTGCAAGAATACCTAGAAATTTATTTACATACTTTACATCAAGATTTTCTTTATTTATATGAGTAATTATCCAGTCATTATTTATCCAGCCTTCTTTAACAACATGAGAATCGAAAAGAAATGATTTACAGATTTTTTGACCATAATTTTTCCAAAGATTAATTGTATTTACACTAAATCCTAATTTTTGATCTGAAACTAAATGAGAAATATTTAATTGATCTAAAATTTTTCTCAGAGGTAATTTTCCTAGATTAGATTCTCTATCATATTTTTGTGAATTTGGAATATGAGATGCAACTTGAATAATTTCTCGAGATAGTAAAGGAGTAATTGAGGTTATTTCAAATTCTCTATTTATTGAACCGTTAACAATTGAAAAATTATAAAGTAATTTTCCATTATAATCTGCAAGAAAAACTTGATCAATTAGTTCAAGAGAATTATCAAAATAATATGAAAGTTTTTCATAAATTTTGTTCCATGAAAAAGGAATTTTCTTTCCAAATAATTTTTCTTGATCTGGAACTCTATCTCTTTCATGACATTGTAAATATGACTGAATTTTTTCACTAGTACTAGAATTAGAATTTACCAATGACAAATATTTTTGATAGCGAAACGTATAGCCTCCAAATAATTCATCACCACCATCACCTGAAGCCAAAAATTCTGATGATTTTTTTGTATTTTTTGCAACATAGTACCAATGCAAATCCCAAAACGGTAATTTTGTAATACCTATACTTTTAGGCAATTCTTCCAAAAAATTTTCTATTTCAATTATTGAATGCTCAATTCCAAAATGTTCAGCAATTTTACCTGCTTGAATAGTTTCATCAACACTATTAGAAAATTTTATAGAATATCCCTGAATGTGTAATTTAGGATGAATCTTTTTGAGTAAAGATAAAACCAAAGTGGAGTCTATTCCACCGCTCAGTGCAATTGCAACTGTTTTTGAATCATCAATAACTGAATTATTTATTGATTTTTCAAGTAAAGAGATTATCGTACTTTCAGAAATTGGTTGTTGTGGACTAAAATCATTCCAATTTAATTCGGTTAAGGGGGATTTCTGTTCAAAATCATATCTGAGTGTAAGAAGATTTTGAATACTTGAATTAGATAAAATAGGATTCTCAGTTTCCACGTCCTAATCCTCGAAAAATCAATCCTGCATTTTTAGCAATTTTAGGATCAATAATTCCACGTGAGTCTACCAAAATTTTGTTTTTTAATTTGGATAAAAATAATGATGGTGTAATATCTAAAAATTCTTTATGTGCAGTGATGATCAAAGCAGCATTAGATTCAGAAAGAGCGTCATTCAAATTATCTTCAATTTGAATTCCATAAATTTTTTCAGAAGAAAAATAGGGATCAAATATCTTAACATTAACTCCTAATGAAATTAATTTATTAATAATGTGCTCTGCAGGAGAAAGTTGAATATCTTTAACATTTGGTTTGTAAGAAACACCTAAAATCAAAACTGTACTACCAGATATATCCAAGTTTGATTCTGTAAAACAATCCTGAATCAATTTAATCACATGCTGAGGCATGTTTTCATTGATTTCTCTACTAGATTTTATCATCTTAAGTGAATCAATGCCAATACTTTTTGCTGAATTAAGAAGTTGATAAGAATTTACAGGTAAACATGGTCCTCCTACACCAGCACCCGGGTAGTGAACTTGAAAATTATATTTTGATTGAGCAGCTTTTAGTACAGTCATTGTATCTATACCTAATTTCTCAAAAAATATTGAAAGTTCATTTACAAAAGCAATATTTACATCACGAAAAACATTTGTGGTTAATTTTACTGCATTAGCAGTTTTACAGTTTGGCATATGAATTAACTCAACTGGAAACACATGATGATAAATTTCATGAATTAAGTTGGTAATATTTTCATTTATTCCAGCAACCAATCTAGGAAGTTTTGTAAAATCTATCATTATTTCACCAGGATTTGCAGTTTCAGGGCAAACACCTATAGCAAAATTTTTCTCAACTTTTAATCTATTTTGAGAACCTTCTATTAATGGAATCAATTCTTTTTCAACAAAACCAGGTTCTATAGTACTTTCAACAATTACAAGTGAACCTTCAGATAAATTTTCAGATAATTGTTTTGCAACAGAACGTAATGCAGAATAATCAGGTATATTATTTTCGTCCATTGGTGTAGGTAACGATAATAAAATCACATCTGCTTTAGAAATAGATTCATTAACATTAGTTGTAACAAGGAATTTATTTTCATTTATTACTTTATCAAAAATTATGTCATATTCTGGTTCATCTTTTAAAGGATAAATTCCGGACGTGATATTTTTTATTAATTCAGAATTGATATCTAATCCAATCGTATGCAATCCCGAGTTTGCAAAAGATAGAGCTGTAGGTAGACCAATTCTCCCAATTCCCACCACACAGACAGTAATTGAATTAGAAATCAAAGAATTTTTTAATTCTTCAGGATTCATTTCTATAATTTTTTTAATCATTTTTCACCTTTTGTTGAGTTGTAGTTATGTAAACATTGAAAAATTTTGTTCCTTATTTAATTTTGTCAACATATTCTAAGATTTAAAGAGGCGTCATTTTAACATGTTTTATGAGATATGTAGTTACTGGAGGAGCAGGATTTATTGGAAGTAATATTGTAAAATTGTTAGTAAAAAAAAATCATGATGTAGATATCATAGATAATCTTCATACAGGAAAAAAAGAAAAGATCAAAGAAGTTATTGATAAAATAGGTTTTTCTAAAATTGATATTAGAGATAAAGATAGTTTAGAAGAAATTATAAAAAACTCAGATGGGGTATTTCATGAAGCTGCATTAACTGCAGTTCCTGAATCATTTGAAAAACCACAAGAATATCATGATGTTAATGTCATAGGAACAAAAAATATTTTTGAAATTGCAAAAAAGGAAAATATTCGTGTAGTATATGCAAGTAGTTCTAGTATATATGGTAATGCAAAAAATATACCTATTAAAGAAAATGTAGATAGAAAACCAATCAACCCATATGGACAAACAAAATTAGATGATGAATTTCTTGCAGAAGAATTTTCAAAAAATAATTTATCAGTTATTGGTTTACGATACTTTAACGTATATGGGATTGGGCAAACAGGATCTTATGCAGGAGTAATTACAAAATTCCTTGAAAATATAAAAAATCAAAAATCATTTATAATTAATGGTAATGGTAATCAAATTAGAGACTTTATTCACGTCAATGACATTGCAAAAGCAAATGTGATTGCAATGGAAAGTAAAATCAAAAATGGATTTTTTAATATAGGTACAGGAATTCAGACATCAATTAATGATCTAGCCAAATTAATGAAAGAAATTTCCAATCATCAACATAAGACAATATTTGGTCCTGAACTTGAAGGAGATGTAGAAATTAGTCAGGCAGATATAAATTTCACCAAAAAGTCACTCATGTGGAATCATGAAATTAGTTTAAAGGAGGGATTAAAAGAATTAATTCATAATTATTTGTCTTAAAATCATAAAAGAGAATTATAAAGTTCAAAATATTGTTTTCCAATAATTTTCCAATCATATTTTTTTACATGTTCATATGATAAAGTAGATAATTTGTTTTGTAATGATTTATCAGATATTAATTCAATAATCTTTTTACAAAACATTTCAGGATTTGTGGGTTCTACTAAAATTCCTGATTCTCTATCTTGAATTAATTCTAGATTACCACCTACATTTGATGCAATGATAGCTGTTTTACATGCCATAGATTCAAGAATTGTTGTGCTTATTCCCTCAGAAAATGAAGGTTGAACTAATACATCTGAGCCTTTTATCAATGAAATTGTTTGTTGATGATTCTTTGAGCCTAAATAATGAATATTGTTTTGAGATGATTCGAGTTTTTTGATATTCTCTACTTCAGGGCCATCTCCAATAATTATAACATGGATATCATTTGGAAGTTTCTTACAAATTTCAATTAGTGTTTTAATTCCTTTTTCTTTAGATAATCGACCTGCAAATATTACTTGTTTTTCATATTTTCTATCTTCATTAGATGATAAAGATGAAATATCAATGGCATTAGGAATTTGAATTACGTTGTATCCTAAAGATGTGTAATAATCATATGATTCTTTAGAGATCACTGTAATCATATCAGCCCAAGACAATGTATCTTTTTCATATTTTTTTGAAATATTTCCAGTGGTTTTGCCATGTAATTGATCAATTTGTTTAGAAAATATTCCATGTATAGTAAGAATTTTTTTTCCAGATGAATTTTTCATTGCTAATGCTGATGGAATATTATGAGCATGAACAATATCAAAATTTTTTTTAAATTTAGTTTTTAAAAATGATGAAATCATAAAACTTGGATTTTTTAATCCTTTAATTGGAATTGTAAATGTATTTTCTGAAGAAATAATTTCTACAGTATTATCATTTTTTTCTAAGAAATTTTTTAAATTTGTAACATGTTGAGCAATTCCACCAATACCAAATTGTGTTGGAGAAATAAGTAAAATTTTCATACTAAAAATTGAATTATGAACTTTTAAGGTATTTGATTAAAAATTCTTTTACATTGTTGCTTGAGATGCATCATGGAACATTTGACTTTTAGCACAACCAGCAGCTAATTCATCACCAGCACCACGTCTCATTAGTCCTCTGTACAAACAGTCTTCGAGTTTAACATCTTCTCTTTGTTCCCATTCCTCAACAGTAACTGAAAATTTCTTTTGAATTCTGTCTCTATACCATTCAGGAATTACATTAAATGCACAAAATGGAACTATTCTAAGG
>Ga0209992_10003251_pt1 | contig 13838 bp, 8 predicted proteins | sample 2SBtaG_2_FD_182564 | JGI IMG/M metagenome (GOLD analysis project Ga0209992, IMG submission 182564) | Deep subsurface microbial communities from Kolumbo volcano to uncover new lineages of life (NeLLi) - 2SBTROV12_ACTIVE470 metaG (SPAdes)... | ecosystem: Environmental > Aquatic > Marine > Volcanic... | reverse complement strand
TTGCCTTGGGGCTGGTGTTCAATGTGGTCACTAACGGTGCAATCAGTCAGGAGCAGGGCATGGTGCTCGGTCTGTCCGTGGTGCTGATCTATACGATTTTTGGCGGTATGTGGTCTGTTGCGATGCTCGATTTTGTGCAGATGGCGGTCATCATGTCTGCATTGATTGTGATTGCGATATTAATCAGCGGCAATGTGGGCGGGGTTAGTTATGTGATAGATCAGGCCGATGCGGCGGGAAAGCTGGATTTCTTCCCCAGTGGCGGGATGGAGGTGTGGGTTCCCTTTATCGGCGCGGGGCTGACGATGATGCTGGGTTCGATTCCTCAGCAGGATGTGTTTCAACGTATGACTTCTGCTAAATCTGAAAAAATTGCGGTACGGGGAACGGTGCTGGGCGGGGTGTTGTATTTCGCCTTCGCGTTTATCCCGATGTTTCTGGCATTTGCAGCGACATTGGTCGATCCGATGTTTTTTAATGGCCTAGTCGAAAGTGATTCGCAGATGGTGTTGCCCACCCTGATTCTGAACCACACACCGATGATCGCGCAGATATTATTCTTCGGCGCATTGCTGTCGGCCATCATGAGTACGGCATCGGCTACCTTGCTTGCGCCGTCGGCGATGTTTACCGAAAACATCCTCAAGCATTTCGCATTGAAAGAGATGAGTGATAAACAGATGTTGCTGACCTTGCGTATCACGCTGGTTGCTTTCAGCGGCATGGTGTTATGGTTTGCGATGAATTCCGAGTCAAGCATCTTCCATATGGTAGAGGAGGCTTATTCGGTTACCTTGGTCGGCGCGTTTGTACCGTTGGCTTTCGGCCTGTTCTGGAAGCGCGCCAACAATCAGGGTGCAGTGCTGTCTATCGTGTTGGGTGTCGCGGCTTGGCAATCAATGGAGATATTGGTGACGGACACTTACTGGCCGTCGCAGTTAGTTGGCTTGTTGTTCAGTGCCATCGGGATGGTGATTGGCTCCATGCTACCCAATATGATGGGTGGCCAGTCTGAGATTCAGACGAGTTCTTAGCGTATGTAACTTTTCTGATATGAATTCTTCATATGCTCTCCGATTGAGATGAATAGGGATGAAATGAAAGCGAAAATACTGATAGTGGAGGATGAGCCTGCGATACAGGAGTTGCTCGCATTCAATGTGACGCAGGTGGGGTATCAGGCCTTGCGTGCTGATGATGCAGACAGTGCATGGCAGCAGATAGATGAGTGCCTTCCAGATTTGATACTGCTGGACTGGATGTTGCCCACGACCAGTGGGGTGGTGATGGCCAAGCAATTACGTGCTGATGCGCGCACTGGTGATATTCCCATCATCATGTTGACTGCGCGAGGTGACGAGCATGATAAGGTACAAGGATTAGAAGCCGGTGCGGACGATTACATCACCAAACCTTTTTCTCCCCGTGAGTTGATGGCCAGAATCCGTGCGGTGTTGCGTCGTCATTTACCGAAAATACCTGACGAAGTTGTCATTGTGGGCGATCTGGAGTTATCGCCGGTATCGCATCGCGTCATGGCGTCGGGAAAGGAAATTACGCTGGGGCCGACCGAGTTTCGATTGCTACATTTTCTGATGACTCACCCCGAGCGGGTGTATAGTCGCATCCAATTGCTGGAACAGGTTTGGGGTTCGCAGGTGTTTGTAGAAGAGCGCACGGTAGATGTGCATATTCGACGATTACGTGCCGCATTGGAGGCGCGTGGTACAGATAAATTTATCCAAACAGTACGAGGGAGCGGCTACCGGTTTTCAGTGAACCTGTAGCATAGCATTCATCTTTCAAGGGGCAGGCTTTGCAGGGATTCTGGTTTAAAGTCAGTATGCCGATTTGGTACGGTATCGTCGTGTCATTAGTGCTGTGGGGCATGTTTTCGACGACTGTTGCGCTATTGTTTATGCTGTTTTTGTTGCTTGCAGTGATGGCTTATCGGGCGTTTCAACTGTTCAAGATGGGAATGTGGTTGCAGGATGCCCGTCTAGAAACTATCCCTGAAGCTGACGGGATTTGGGGCGATGTATTTTCCCAACTCTACAAAATGGTCAAAAAGCATAATCAGACTAAGCATGATCTTGCGGAAGAATTGCAGCACATCGAACAAGCAACTTCGGCACTCCCCGAGGGCGTGGCTATTCTGAATGACGACAACCGAATCGAGTGGTGTAACCCGCTGGCACAACAGCACTTTGACCTTGATGCCAAGCGAGACATCATGCAAGACATCTCCTATCTGGTCAGACAGCCTGAATTCATAAAATATATACGCCAATTCAACCCTGTTGAACCTCTGGTCATGCGGCCGGCACGGCATGAAGAAATGATCCTGTCGATCAAGCTGATTCCATATGGAGAAAACAAACGCTTATTGATTAGCCAAGACATCACGCAGCTAGAAAGAATAGAAGGCATGCGCCGTGATTTTGTTGCTAACGTGTCACACGAGCTGCGCACCCCGCTGACAGTCGTTAACGGGTTTGTCGAAAATCTGCAAGACATGGAAGACCTGAATCAGGAAAGCGCACGTCGCGCACTGCAACTGATGGCAGAACAAACCAGACGCATGGATGATCTGGTGGCCGATCTGCTGACCCTCTCGCGATTGGAAAATCAAAATAGTCAGGCCAATGAAGAACCGATCGACATGAGCGTCTTGCTCAACGAAGTTTATCAAGACGGGATGCTACTCAGCGAAGAACGGCACACCATAAAATTGGAGATTACCAACAAATCAAATCTTGTCGGGAGTCATGACGAGCTACGAAGTGCATTATCCAATCTGCTGAGTAATGCTATACGCTACACGCCGGAGGGTGGCTCAGTCTTATTGCGCTGGTTTGAGCGTGGCGGACAACCTGTGTTTGCCGTGCAAGATAGCGGAATCGGCATAGCGGCTCAGCATCTGCCGCGCTTGACCGAACGCTTCTACCGGATAGATCGAAGCCGCTCAAGAGAAACCGGAGGAACCGGCCTCGGACTGGCAATCGTCAAACACATTGCCTTGCGACATCATGCAAAACTGGAGGTGATGAGTGAGGAAGGTCGAGGTAGTACCTTCTCACTGGTTTTCTCAAGCAACCGGATCGCACCTTAGCGGTAACATTTTGTTGTTCCAGCGATGTCAGGTGGCTTTGAAGCTGACACGCTCAAAATCACTACCTTGTTCGACGATGAAGTCTAAGCTTACCTTCAATTGTTCGCCCTTTTGAGAATGTAGCTCAATGATGCGTCTGGGTTTGAACCAATTCCTAGGAATGATGAGGCTGGGAGGGATTTCGATTTTTGGCAAAGGTTTGAGTAAAAAGGCCACACCTGAATCATCCAGCTCAGTCAGTTTAGAGCCGGATGATTTTAGATGGACTAGCTCAATCTTACCCGGCAAGTAGTGCACACCGATACGCAATTGGCCTGAGCGCATTACTTTCACCCAAGCGATGAACCCAAGTGTGAATCCGGCTTCGTTTGCGGGCTGTATTGCGACGAGCTGCCTGCGATTTAATCGTATGTTGGCATTCTCTTCCGATGTGAGTTGTGCGCCTCGTAAAGAATTGTTGTCGAGGTGCCAACTGTCCGAGGGAAGTGTTTTAATTTTTTTTGCTGTCGGCGTGTTATCCAACTTATGTCCGAAGGTTTCAATCTGTTTGTGCACAGCAGCCTGATCAACGGGTTTGCGTATGACACCGCCACTCAGTTGCGTATGGATATTGTTGAAATCGTGATAAAGAATGGCTTGCTGATGGTTATGCTCGCGTGGGACAAATCGCATATCAGCGACTTCGCACCAATATTTATGTAACAGCCTTAGCAGGTTGAGGCAATCTTGGCTACTTGCCTCACCACCCAGCCCAACTTGTGTAGCTGTTTTGCCTTGATCCAACAAAATGGATTTAACACGTATGTCTTTGCTTAACGGCACCATCGGCAAGTAGCGCATATATTTGCTATGTTTAACCAATTTTGCCGACCGTAAGCCATATTGTGAACTATCCAGATCAAATGCAAGTGGTTGCGCATCTCCTTGCGAGGCGGAGCAATGTCTGCCAACGGTCAATAAATCGATAAAGTCAGGCAACCATAGTTCTAATAACTGAAGTTGCGAGCGAGTGAGCTCCGCAGGGTGAGCTTGGCTGGTCAGCAGCGTCTGCATATAGGTCTGGTGACAGGTGAATTTGATAGAAAAAGTGCTTTGGGGGTCAGAGACTTGTTTCGTGTGTATCTCGTGGGACTCGGCAAAAGCATAAATATTGTGCAATTGCTGCCATAAATTTCCTTCGAATTCGTACCCTGTTTTTAAGTGATGGATGATTGCCCGCCCGCTATATAGCAATGCGCGATGGCACAGCATTGCAATTTTTTTATCGCTTGGTGTGGTGGTCTGCAAGCAACGCTGATAACCATGCGACATGGCCTGCCAGAGTTGTATGCTGCTGATAAAAACCTGTAGTTCATTTTCGTTTAACGGTAGTGGCTTGCCTGCCAGCTTTTTCGTGTATTCAGACTGTACATAATCTACCGTGTCGCGTAGCACCTCCAAAATCACAATACGATCTGTTATGCGCATTGGATAGCGATTTAGCTCAGTCATTTCGGTGAGCAGATGACTGTGCGCCAGCTTCAGGTTGGTAAGCTGTAATTTAGCCAACCATTTCCTGCAGCTAGACAGATCTTTGCAGATCGGATTAGCGCGGTCATCGGTTGGTTCAATTGCTAGCGTTAGCATTTTTTAATTTATATTATGATGAAGGGTCGATACTTTCCATCAGGTAAGTTAGATAGTCAAGCATTGAAATGTATATTAAGTGTTTGAATATGGATTGATAAACTGAGATGTTTATCTAAAATAGAATAATTGAAATCGTTGCTTGCGGCTGGTTTATTCTGGAGGTTATATGACTGCGTGAACTTAAGTGCTAATTGTCTATCGGGTAGCTGAGGTGAACGTAAAATTGTATGTGGATTATCAATGGCGGGGAGATTTTTTGAATGAGTCGTGAGATGATGTTTAACAGGAATCAGGATATTTCAACTTTTCTGGATATCTGGCTGACCCATGCGTTATTGGCCGAGGCCAATCAAAAGGTATTCGACAGTTAATACGCAAGCTACAAAGCCCGTTTCGGCAAGTACATCCGTTATCACTACGCCCAGCAAACAGTTGAAGCACTTGAGATTGCCGAAAAGTTGGAAACCCCTAAGTTGTTGGAGGTCGGTTGTGGATGTGGCACGGAGTCTTTGTATTTCGGATTAAATGGAATCAACGTTACGGCGGTAGATAACCAAGATGCGCTGTTAGGTGTTGCACGTGAACGAAAAGAAATTATAGAAAAACAGCTTGGCAGGGAGTTGCCTTGTGAGTTCATTAATCGCTCGGTTTTAGATTTCGTGGTTTCAAGACTATTAATAAAAGCGGAGATCATATTTGGGGAAATGAGCGCGTGCTGACACCGTGCGGATTGAGCCGAGCATTGGGTAAAGTGCAGCTTAAGACCACATCCATGCGGTATTTCCGAACCATGCCAAATATCCCGCTAGCTGATCGTTTGTTGGAAATTGACAAAGCGATGCCGCAGATTTTTTTCCCGTTATTTACGCACTATAACTTGGTTGCACAAAAAGCCGCTTGATGCCCGCTCGATGGCAGGTAACGCTTGCGTGACCATCAACAATCAGAGCAGCACTCTTTCAATACTGCCACTGTTCGCTTTTTCAACATAGTCAGCCATCCAGTTTTCACCCAGTAAATGCTTAGCCATTTCGACTACGATGTAGTCGGATGAGGTGCCGCTGTCATCGTCGTATCTAGACAATCCCTGATGACAAGACGGGCAGGAGGTGAGTATCTTGACCTCACCGTTATAACCATCTTCACGCAACGCGTCCGCACCTTTGCGCATCTCTTCTTCTTTGCGGTAGCGCACTTGGGTGGAGATATGTGGCAAGGCAACGCCAAATGTTCCTGATTCGCCGCAACACCGCTCGTTGAGTGGTACATCCACCCCCATCAGCTCGTTGACCACTTTTAGTGGCTGATAGGTTTTCATCGGTGTGTGGCATGGGTCGTGATACATGTAGCGCGTGCCTTCTACGCCCTCAAGTTTCACGTTCTTCTCCAGTAGATATTCGTGGATATCCAGCAAACGGCAGCCGGGAAATATCTTGTCGAACTGGTATTTCAGTAATTGGTCCATGCAAGTACCGCATGAGACGATCACAGTCTTGATGTCCAGATAATTCAGGGTATTTGCGACACGGTGGAATAGCACGCGGTTATCGGTGGTGATTTGGCCTGCCTTGTCACTTTGCCCTGAGGCATTTTGCGGATAGCCGCAGCACAGATAACCGGGCGGTAACACGGTGATCGCACCCGTCTCATAAAGCATCGCTTGTGTCGCCAGACCGACTTGACCGAACAAACGTTCCGAACCGCAGCCGGGAAAATAGAATACCGCTTCTGCATCTTCAGCTGATCTTTTCGGGTCACGAATGATGGGGACGATGTTGTCGTCTTCGATATCGAGCAGCGCACGCGAAGTCTTCTTCGGCAGGTTGCCCGGCATCGGCTTGTTGAAGAAATGAATCACCTGCGTCTTAATCGGTGCGCCGCCAACTGTCGCGGGTGGAGGCTTTCCAGCGCTTGCGAACAGGCCGAAACGTTTGGCGAATTGGTGGATGGTGCGCTGACCTTTATATCCCCACTCGATCATCAACTTACGCATCAGTTTGATGGTGGTCGGGTCAGTCGCATTCAGGAACAACATCGAGGCAGCACTCACCGGGTTGAATTTTTTCTTTCCATGTTTGCGCAAGAAATTGCGCATCGCCATCGACACATCGCCAAAGTCGATATCCACCGGACAAGGGTTCAGGCATTTATGGCATACCGTGCAATGGTCGGCGACATCGTTGAACTCTTCGAAGTGTTGGAGCGACACACCGCGACGTGTCTGCTCTTCATACAAAAAGGCCTCGACCAGCAACGAAGTGCCGAGGATCTTGTTGCGCGGCGAATAAAGCAGGTTGGCGCGCGGTACGTGGGTGCTGCACACTGGCTTGCATTTCCCGCAGCGCAGGCAATCCTTGATCGAATCGGAGATGTCACCCAATTCGCTTTTTTCGAGGATCAGACTTTCCAGCTCCATCAAGTTAAAGCTGGGTGTGTAAGCACGTTCGAGGTCGCTGCCCTTGAGTAGTTTGCCTTTGTTGAAATGCCCGTTGGGATCGACTTTTTGCTTGTATTCGGTGAATGGTGCAATCTCATTCTCTTCGAGGAACTCGAATTTGGTGATGCCGATACCATGCTCGCCCGAGATCACACCGCCCAGGTCTTTTGCCAACTTCATGATGCGGTCTACCGCTGCATAGGCCTGCTGCAACATCGGATAGTCGTCCGAATTCACCGGGATATTGGTATGCACGTTACCGTCACCAGCGTGCATATGCAGCGCGACGAATACACGGCTCTTCAGTACGTCCTGATGAATGGCAGTGCATTGGTCCAGAATGGGTAGATAGGTGCTACCACTGAACAGGTGGCGCAACGGGTCGCGTAATTCGCGCTTCCATGAAGCGCGCAACAGATGCCGCTGAACGGCATCGAAAACAGTCACGGCGTCCTGCTTGTCTTCGGGTGCGTAGAGGCCCTCGCCCAGTGGTTCATCTAAGTTGTCGAGCATCCATTGCCAGCGTGCTCTGACGGTCGCTAGCAATTTCACTGCTTCCTGTGGACGATTACCAAGCAGCTCAGTATCACCAAGTTGCGCATCGTCTTGATAGTGGAGCGGCAAGTCACCCGCAAAGAATTCATCCAATACGTCCAGTAGCTTCAGTTTGTTGTGCAGTGACAGCTCGATATTGATATGTTCGATACCATCGCAATAATCGCCCATACGCGGCAACGGTATCACCACGTCTTCGTTGATCTTGAAAGCGTTGGTGTGCTTTGCGATGGCGGCAGTACGTGCACGGTCCAGCCAGAACTTCTTGCGGGTTTCGGCGGTAACCGCGATGAAGCCTTCGCCACTGCGCAGATTGGCAAGGCGTACGATTTCGGAAGCCGCTTGTGCTGCCGCATCGGCATCATCGCTGACGATATCAGCGACCAACACCATTTTGGGTCGCGTGCCGCGTTTTGATTTGGTGGCATAGCCGACTGCCTTCAGATAGCGCTCGTCCAGATGTTCCAGTCCCGCCAGCAGTGCCTCCGGGTGGGCATCCAGATAATCCTTGATCTCGACGATGGCCGGAACCGCCTCACGTACCTGGCCGAAAAATTCCAGACATACTGTGCGTGTGTGGGTATGTGCGCGATGCAGGATGAAGCGCGCTGAGGTGATGATGCCGTCGCAGCCTTCCTTCTGTATACCCGGCAGGCCGGACAGGAATTTATCGGTGACATCCTTGCCTAGTCCAGCTTTGCGGAATGCATTACCGGAGATGGTCAATATTTCAGGCTCAGCCTTGGGGGTCTTGCCGTCCAACTGATAACGGGTGACGCGAAAGCTTGCCGACGGAATGTCATGGATCTTGCCGAGATTATGGTCAAGACGTTCGATCTCCATCCACAGGCCATCAGGCATCACCATTTTCCAGGAGGCGAGATTGTCCAGTGCGGTTCCCCACAGTACCGCTTTTTTACCGCCCGCGTTCATCGCTACGTTGCCGCCGATACATGATGCATCAGCAGAAGTCGGATCGACAGCAAACACCAGACCAGACTTTTCTGCGGCTTCCATCACACGCCTAGTCACCACACCCGCACCGCAATGGATGGTGGCATATTCCTGATCCAGCCCCGGTAGCACAAGTTGTTCGACAGCGGATATCTTGTCCAGCTTCTCGGTGTTGATCACTGCCGAATACCTGTCAAGCGGTATCGCGCCGCCGGTGTAGCCAGTGCCGCCGCCGCGCGGAATGATGGTCAGTTTGAGCGTGATGCAAGCGCGTACCAATGCAGCGACCTCGGCCTCGCTATCGGGATGCAGCACCACGAACGGATATTCCACACGCCAGTCAGTCGCGTCGGTTACGTGTGAGACACGCGCTAATCCGTCAAACTGGATATTGTCGCGACGGGTGATGCGACTCAGGACGCGCATCGCACGCTTACGCAAACTCAGCGTTTGGGTGAATTCTTCAGCGAAAGTATCTACGGCAGTGCGAGCCATTTCGAGCAGGCGTTTTACTTTTTGATTGTCGCCGCGTCGGGCATCAATCTCACTCAGGCGGTGATGCAGCGCATCGATCAAGGCGACACGACGTTTACGATTGCCCAGCATGTCATCTTGTAGATACGGGTTGCGTGTCACCACCCAGATGTCGCCCAGCACTTCGTATAGCATTTGCGCAGAACGACCGGTGCGGCGCTCTTCTCGCAACGTGTTGATGATGTCCCACGCCTCTTCCCCCAAGATGCGAAGGACGATCTCGCGGTCGGAGAACGAAGTGTAGTTATAGGGGATTTCACGCAAACGTGCGGTCATGATGTATTTTTCAGGGGCTGGCAGGATAAGGCGCGCATTTTACCTGAATGCGCTACACCACTCGACCCCCAATTGAATATGGATACAATTAACCCCGATGAGCTACCTATCTGCAAATGATCTAATAAAAGTCTTTTTCGCAATCTGGCCGACAGACAGTGAACGAACCGGATTGGCTGAGTGGCAGGATATCCTGAAGCGCAAGTGCGGTGGCAGGGCGATGCGAATCGAGACCTTGCATGCCACGCTGGCGTTCATCGGCATCGTCGGACAAGACAAGCTGGAATCTTTGCAGCTTGCATCGCAAGAGGTCAAAGCGGAAGAATTTGACCTATGTTTTGATGCGGCCCGCTATTGGGAGCACAATCACATCGTGTATGCCGCACCGAGCCATATTCCTCAGCAGTTGCAGCATCTTGCTGAAGCATTGGAGCAAAATCTGATGAGGCATGGATTCCAGTTGGAGCAGCGCAAATACAAGCCGCATGTCACGTTGCTGCGTGATGCAAACGGGTCTGACAAACCATTACCTGACATGTTGCCTGTGACTTGTGCAGTAAAGGATTTTTTGCTGGTGCAATCGTTGTACGATGAGCGTGGATCACGTTATGAAGTCTTGGCGAAATTTCCGCTGAGGTAGAATCAACCAGATCATTATTTCAAGGAGCAGGTAAAACATGCAGATTCAATCCAGCTCGCTAACCCATTACGAGCGTATCGGCGGCGAAGAAAAAGTCCGGGCGCTGGTGCAACGGTTTTACGATCACATGGACGCGTTGCCGGAAGCATATGGCATTCGCAAACTGCACCAGCCCGATCTTCAGACTGCCCGCGACAAGCTATACAAATTCCTGACCGGTTGGATGGGCGGCCCCCAGTTATATATCGAGCAATACGGTCACCCGATGTTGCGCCGCAGACATTTGCCGTTCCCGATTGGTGATGCAGAACGTGACCAGTGGATGTTGTGTATGAATCAGTCGCTGGAAGAAGTCGTGGAGGATGTTGAGTTGCGCCAAGAGCTATCCGTCGCATTCACCAAGGTGGCGGATCACATGCGTAATCAAGAGGGCTGACACGGGTAGCCCATTGTCCCAGTTACCCCATTGTCCCAGTTACCCCATCGTCAAGATCACCTTGCCCAGCACATGCCCTCCTTCAATGATGCGATGGGCTTCCGGTGCTTCGTATAATGGCAGCGCGTATGAGACCAGCACCCCCAAGTCGCCTGAAGCAATAAGCTTTGCACCTTCTTCCAGTATCTTGCGCTGACGGATACGTTCTTCGTGATTTTTCATCGCCTGCGGGGTGAGCATCAGCTCGTAGCAAATCGACAGATTCCGCAAGCGTGCTTTTTGGGTATCTTCCAGTGACATGGGCGTGGAAAGCAGCGTGACGATTTTTCCGCCGATGCGCGTGACATCCATCGAGCGTTTGAATACATCGCCGCCGATGGTGTCGAGCACTACATCTACCCCATTGCCACCAGACCATTCTTCAACATCCACGACGAAATCCATCTCTTTGTAACGCACGATCTTGTCGGCTTCCAGCCCTTGCGCCAATCCTTCCTTTTTATCATCGCTGACGGTGACCGCGACCTTTGCCCCGATATGTTTGGCAAGTTGCAAGGCGATGTGCCCGACACCGCCAGTGCCGCCGTGTATCAATATGGTTTGTCCTGCTTTCAAATTGATGCGCTCGAACAGAGCTTCCCATGCGGTGATTAGTACTAGTGGTAAGCCGGCAGCATCCTGTAACCCGAGGCTGGGCGGCGTGGCGGCACAATATTCCTCATGCACGGTGGTGTATTCGGCATAACAGCCCGGCTCGTCACCGATACCCCCGTTGAAGAAAAAAACCGTATCGCCTTCCTTAAAGCGTGTCACCGCACTGCCGATCTTTTCTACCGTACCCGCACCATCACAGCCCAGTATCGCCGGTAATTTGCTCAGCCCGTAAGCGGGCTTGGTGCGCAGTTTGACATCAAGGGGATTTACACCCGCTGCAGCAAGTTTGACGCGTATATGATGCGGAGAAAGTAACTCGGGTTTTTCGGTATCGTACACGGCAAGTACATCGGGGCTACCTGCGGCAGTCATCAAAACGGCTTTCATTGATATCGCTCCACTGTTGTCGTTGTATCAGTCAGCTGCCATGTTAAACCGCTTGGATAAGCACTTCCAGTCAGGTGTTTGGAACGATGGAGTGAAGTTCGTCGGAATGGCAGTTATGGTGCAGGTTGTCGATGTTGGCGGGAGCTTGTTCTGAAGGGCAGCTTGCCAATTTACGACTGCGTACTATCGACCCGTAACGGAACTTCGACCTTCAAAATAGACTGTCCGAAACCGGACGTTGGCGGCAGTCAGCAACCGACTGCGGTTTCAACCGGTCGACGCAACACATAGCGGACTCTCAACGTTTCGCATAACCAGCTGGCCACAGTCCTTGACCGTCAGGCCGCAAACGTCCATCCCATCTGCGTTAATGCTTTCGTTGGGCTTTAGTCTCTTTTGCTTTTTCTAATATTTCTGAAATTGCTTGTTTAATGTTTGGGTTGCCACTGTCAGTAAATTTCTGACATGTTTTAAATACAAGTTCATGCTGCACAGCATTTGATGATAGCGACCATTTCGCAGTATTGACTATGAGCAAGTTATTTAATCTTTTATCTTTCTCTTCGGAGTCTGTTGGCAGAGAAAGTGAGCTTACTATTCTTTCAACATACAATGTGTCCCCGGACGCCATAAATGCTGCCCATAGCATGTCTAATATTGCGGAGGAGTTGATCTCTATGGTTTTCAAATCAACAGGGGGACGCTCTTTTATCTTTTCAATGATTCCTTCAGATTTAATATCTGGCCAGTTATTTAATATTTTTAAAGTGTTGTCAGTATTTGCTTGCCAAAGCGAGTGCAAAAGATAGAAGCCTTCATTTTGTGGGATTTCATGTAGTGATTTTTCCCAACCAATCAAACTGGTTTCGTTTTGTCGGAAAAACTCAGCAAGGAACATGACTAGAGGAGCCACAGCGCTTGACTTGTTAAAGAAGCCTGATTGAAACATTTTGTTTATGTTTTCAACGTCTTGTGCTGAGTGAGGATGCTTGTAGTAATAAGTAAGCCACTGACTGAGTTCTTTGATTGTTTCTTTATCTGGTTTGTTAGTTTGCGGAGCCGGTTTTTGAGAGGGAACTGAAAACGTAAGAGTCAAAACAAATGATGCTTTTTTTACATTATCCGTAACTGTTGCCTGAACGGTGTAGATTCCGTCAGGATCTTCTGGTTCGATGATAACTTTTAAATAGCCAACGCCTAGTTCTAAAATACCTTTTGGTGGTGGAGGTTTGTTTTCCCAAATTTCAACTTGGGGTATATCTGCGTAGTTTGATCCATCAGGGCGTAAAATTTTTAAGGCAGCACTTACCATGCAGTACCCTGACTTATTGACATAACACCCGCTGAAGATAATAGGCGTTATTAATGGTTCCCCTCGGTTGATTTCCGATACAGTTTCAAACTTCACAGTTTCAGATGGAGTTTTCCAGCGCTTGAAGAATTCATTCTCATCTCCAATGAGTAAAAGTTGTGCCCCAAAATTACCGCTAGATTTCATCCATTCAGTATCTTCAATTGGATTGCCTTGCCAATCATTCCATTTACCATGTGAAATGGACGGAACAACCATGAATAGGAAGAGGATAGGTAGGATGGTATTTTTCATATTTCTCTCAGTCCAACGTTAGAGCTAAGTGGCCGCAATGAAGCAGAGGTCGCGCTTGAACGAATTGTTAGATTGAACAGTTTAGTAGATAAACGGGGCCGCAATGCCATCTGAGCCTATCCTTAATTTAATTGGAACCCCTTCGGGTAATCCTGCTCCAGGAACTGATACAAGATAGTAATAGCGGGCAGACCACGATTTGCTCCTTTACCCGAACCTTACTCTTTAATTTACCCATTGAATATAAGGAATATCCTTATTTAAGGTCGATGGTAATGTCCCCTTCTGGCCGGAAGCACTCATAACACTATGCTACCGCAAAGCGGCCACTCAGCAATCGCGCGGCGTTATCTTCGATGTCAACCAAGCCGAATATCGGACACTAGCAAAATTTCTGTTGATTGAATCTCTGTTCCACTCAGGCGTTAATCTTTTCCTTATGCGCTGCAATGATACGCTTTAAGCAAAGTGACGCTGCCGCGAATCCCATCGTCGCAGTAATCGTCACGGCTGAGCCGTAACCAGCGCAACTGAGTTTGCCGGTGGCGCAGGCGGCATTTCTTTTCGACGGCTCATCCAGAAAAATGCAGGTCACGCCAAATTTGCCATTTCTGTGTG
>Ga0209992_10003249_pt1 | contig 13843 bp, 16 predicted proteins | sample 2SBtaG_2_FD_182564 | JGI IMG/M metagenome (GOLD analysis project Ga0209992, IMG submission 182564) | Deep subsurface microbial communities from Kolumbo volcano to uncover new lineages of life (NeLLi) - 2SBTROV12_ACTIVE470 metaG (SPAdes)... | ecosystem: Environmental > Aquatic > Marine >... | reverse complement strand
CATCCTCATGGATGACGTCGGGAGGGAAATTAGGTGAAAGAGTATGATTATATTGATTATGATAAACCCATAATCGATTTGGGACCCATTCTCGATGGGCAAAGATTATTTCCCGTATGAATATGAAGCTTAAAAAATAAACGACAATCAAAAAAGATATTTTCTTAAAAATTACCATTCCTGATCTCTAAAATTTAAAAAAAACGAGTTCCAGAAAATATGGAACTCATTTCAGATTGTAACAGTGTTGTAACAGCCAAAAAAATGCTGGTCTGAAAATTAGACCGCCAGTAAACCATTGAAAAGTTGGTGCCGAAGAGAAGACTCGAACTTCCACACACTTGCGTGTACATGAACCTGAATCATGTATGTCTATAAAAAAACCCTTTAAATATAATGGTTTGAAGTACTTTTAAATAAGTTGGTATAACTTTTGGTATAACTTTTATTCTTAATTCTTAGTTAAAAATACATCAACAGAAAGGTGAGTACGAGTAAGAATGCGAGTGGTTTATTCATTCTTTTCTTCAACCTTAAATTTCTGTTTTTTCTTTAAAACTTCTTGTTCCATCTTTCCAATTACTGGGTTAAGTGAGTCAGATGTTTCTAACTTCTTAACTGTTTTCTTCTTAACTGTTTTCTTTGTCATCCCTGTTTTTGTCATCGTGTTGTTTGGTTTGATTTTCTTTAAGTCTTGTCTCGTATATTTTTTCGGGTTCAAAAGATTTTATATTAATCCAAAATTCCCACCACTTTTAAATAATCCCATAACACTTTATTTACTTTCTTTGATTTATCTCCTTTTAACTCAAGCAACACATCAAATATTTTCTGTCTTTCTCCATGTGTTGTATCTAACCTGTCATATCGGTTAAATATTTCATACATTTCATTGATTGTTTTTGGATTGCTTTCTCCACTTAAATGAAAGTGATTCATAGGATATAAAAACCAAAACAGATATTTATTCTTTACAAGAGGTTCAAATTTAAAAAATCCATTTAATAAAGTTTCCATAACATTAGCATTAAATATTCTTTTAAATTCACTACCACCAATTAAAAAATCACCTTTAAGTGAATCTGGTAAATTTAATGATTTAACAATCTCATCAAACGTATTTGAATGAATATCTAATTTATCGAAATATAAATTTCCCCAATGTTTTTTATAGACGCACGATATTCTAAGGACGGTTTTCATAAAACTAACATTGTCATCATCAAATAATTTAATTGTCTGCTCCCAATACAAATCTATATCCTTGGCAAACTTATCATCAGCATCTTTTATTTTTTCTTTAAACTCTTTTAAATACCTATCCAATGACTCACTCATTTCTTTTTCGGGTTCAAAAGATTTTATTATTTTTTACAGGGGAATGCTTTTAACAATGCCATTGGAATTAAACTCGGTAAATCATAATGCAATTCTTCTGGGTGTTCATTCATGTATTTTTTAGTGGATTATATCAGAGTGTTTGAGGAGTAGAGAAAAGGTGAGTGATTTGGTTTTCGTTTCTTTTGAGGTGTACGGTAGACGTACATGATTGCGTAGAAATTGGTATAACTTTGGTATAACTCATTTTTGTGCTTTTTTTAAAAACACAAATTCCCTAACCCATTGAAAAGTTGGTGCCGAAGAGAAGACTCGAACTTCCACACACTTGCGTGTACATGAACCTGAATCATGCGCGTCTACCAATTCCGCCACTTCGGCACCTTATTTTTCAATAACTTAGAGTTTGGGTATAAACGGTGATATAAGTTTTGATATAACTTTTTTGTGATATTTTTTTTATAGTTTGGTTCTCATATATTATCAGTTTGATCACAATAATAAACCTCATCGTCCCCATAGGCATTACTCGCTAGGACAGTTACCAGGAGGGCTAGAGCTAAGTATGTTTTAGTCTTAATATAAATTCTTAATATCTTCATCCGCCCATTATTTTGTAGAGAAGATAAAGAACAAGTGCTACTACGATAAGAATTTTTTTGTTTGCATCTAATTTCATTACAAGCCCTCCTTTTTTTTAACATAATTAATTAGACAATATAAGTTTCGATATGATTTTTTAGTTGATTTCAATTTTTCTAGGAGAAATTTTTAAGGATTTTATATTCGTTGTCAATGGCCATCCAGGAGTTGGAGTAAGAATCAATCTAGCATTTGTTATTCGACGGATAAAAAGTATAGGAATATCAAGAGGGCCTAACTTTAGATATTCAAATGCAGGTTGGATTTTTTCTCCAGATGAAAATAATATATTGATCTTCGTTTCTCCTTCCACAACCTGGCCTTGCGGCAAAAAGTATTTGGCATGAATAGTAAGGGAATTTTTTGAGCCATTAATATTTATATTGCCTTTTCCTTTCATTGCTACTGCAGCTGATTTTTCGAGATCGTCAAAATGAATGGTTCCACGAGGAGTTAGTCTTTCAAGGTCAAAGAGTATGAATCGTCCATTCAACAGTAGGTCGTATATGTTAATTTGAACATTCTGGAACAGTAACTCAAAATTTTTAATTAGTACTTTATTACTTACAACAGAATCAGCTTTTATTTTTATCGACTTATACCGTCCATAATATATATCCTGTGGATTATTGGTGGGGGTGATAGAGACTGTCATGTTGACACCATTTTTCACCCCGTAAATAGGATAGCGGGAGAAAGCCACTCTTAAACGCTTTTCTACAAGCTCTAAATCTGTAACCCCAGGAAGTGAATTGGCGGGTTCCATGTCGAATTTGTATAGCAACCCTAAGTTTCCATCTGGAAGAGGGTAACTGCGAAATAGTTTGAAAGTTTTGGTCAGCGCGGGATCTTTCGTAAGAAGGTTTATTGAATTGATGGCGTTTGGGGATTGGCTGCTAAAATCTCCAGACCGGGTAATAAAAAAATCGGTCATCTCCCCCACATTTCTTTTTACGCCCTTCATTACAATAGGTAAACCTCGAAAAACCGCAAAATCCCTGAATGCTCCTCTTTGAAAATATTTATAGTTTGCCAGGGTTCGAACAATAATTTGTTCCCCTTTTTCAGGCTTTGCCTCCTCAATAATGTCATCAAGCATCGCGTTGATTGGCCAAAGTTGGGTGACTGGTAAATTTCCTTGCCCCAAATAGGGCAGAAAAGCTGGTTTGGGTATAAAGCCATTGTATAAAATTGTTACAAGTGTTGTGATGCCAGTGATGGAATAAAAAATTTTTCTTAGAGAAATATTTTTAACCTGAGTCAGGACTACTGCTGTGATCAATGCCATTGGAGGCAAACTCGGCATGGTATATCTTGCGCCTTTATTGTTAACAAAAGTAAATACAATTATTGGAAGGATGGCCCAGGCAAACAGGATCCAATTGAATCGGTCTTTTTTGAAGATGTATAAAAAAAATGTGATGACAAATATAGTCATCAAGGGATATCCCATCTGCCGGGAAATCACCTCAAGGTAGAATGCCCAAATACCTAGGTCCCAGACCATACTGCCTTTTAGTACAGAGCTTGGAAACGCAAATTTGGACACACCTATCAAAATATTAATCAGGTTGTGGGCATACCAGGGGAAACAAATTAAAACGGATATACATGAAAGCAAAATTAAATTTAGAGTCTTCTGGGCAGAAAGGGATGTTTTGGGGAAATGTTTGACGAGAGCCCAGATTAAAAGAAATTCCAGTATTAAGGGAATCCACCGTTGCGCACCGATAATAAGAATAAAGAAAGGAACAATCAGCAACGCAGCAATCATGCCAATATAAAAAACGAATTGAATGAGCCGATCTTTTACATCAATTTTTTCACCCCACAATCCTGCCAGCACCGCTGGCAGAACATAAATGAAAAAAGTCCATTTGACCATCAGACCTACGGCAAAAATAAAGCTGAACCATAGGGAATACTTTTTATTCTCAAAATTTTCTGATTTTAGAAAAAGATAATAGGCGAGGGTTGTCATAGTCGTCAACATGACGCTGATAATATACTCTCGTGACATGCTAACAATTAATGGGTAGGAAGAAACTAGAAATGCCGCTATTAATCCTGTATTTCTAGTATATAAAATCTTTCCGATCCCATAAATCGACAGTGCCATAATTACCATATAAAAAGAATTCCCAATGACTCCGATATCTAGAGTAAAACCGAAAATAAAAGATAGAGGGATTAGTGATAGATGGTAAAAGGGTGGATAAAAAGGTTCTACATTTAACATGTCCTGCCACCAGTCTTCTGAACCGGAGCTCAAAGCTTCCCAATAATTAAATGTTTTGAAGAGGTGAAGTCCCTGATCCCACGATGGGGGACGGATGTCCAGCAGCATCCATATAAAATTACCGCCAAAAATCCATATAATGATGGCCAGTAAAAAGAAATGGTGCGAGCCAAATCGAGAATCTGTCGGATCAGATGACTTATTTGGGTATAGTTTATTCGGGTCTGACTCGGGCACTAAATGGCTCCAGAGAAATAATTTTAAAGTGTACCAGAGTTAGGATGGTTCGAATCTAAAAATTAGATCTAGTATAGAATATTTATTAGATTGGCTGCGTTTTTGATTTAAGAAACAACAAACCCTTTTCAATTTTTCTCGGGTTAAAAGAAATGGTCGCTTGGGTTTTATCAATCGACTGATCCTTCCTACATAAAAGTCGGGGAATCTGATCGGAAAAGGCAATGCTTGATTTAAAAATTGACAAAACACCAATAGCTATCTTGACAAACCAAATTGGTAAATATATTTTTTTTATTTGCACCTTTTGAATCTGAGCAAGTCGGTCTATCAGTTCATTCATAGTCATTTTTTCCGGCCCACATAAATTCAGGGTTTCTTTTTCAATCGAATCATTGCTCAGTATCTCCACCATTACCTGAACCAAATCATCCACACTTACCGGACTCAAGAAATACGATCCATCACCAATGACAGGAATTATTGGAAACTTTTCTATCCAGGCAACCAACTTACCAATGCCCTCTTCTATCTTCAAACCATAAACCTCTGAGGGTCTAAGGATCACCCAATCAAGACCCGATTCCTGAATCAGCTTCTCACATCGCAGTTTACTCACTCCATAATCGCCGCCTTCCTCCGAAGCCGCTGTCGAGCTGACAAAAATAAATCGCCTGACATTCTTTTTCTTACAGGCAGTTATTAAGTTTTTTGTACCCTCTTCATTAGTTTCAAAATATGCTTTTCCAGAAAAAGAATGGGTCAAGGCGGCTAAATGAACCACAGTGTCAATCTCAGAACAAGCTGTACCTAAGCTATCCATATCCTGAAGACCCCCCTGAAAAATTTCACAATTTTCCTTACGCACCGGCGATCGATGTTCAAGGAGCCGAATCGAAAACTGTTCCGTTTTCAATAATTCTGAAGTCAGGTTTTTACCAAGAGCACAGGATGCTCCCGTAATGAGAATTTTCATACGGATACCAAACGGTTATTTTTTTGCAAAAAATTCTTTCCCTCGATACCAAAACAGGTTACCTAAAAATTCCAGAATAGAAAAAGGTTCTACAAAAGAAGGGCGCGAATCCATGCTGAAAAAAACAGTTTGAACTTCTCCAATTCTGGCGTGCAACCGCCTGGCAAAAATCATAATTTCTGCATCAATGAACCATCCGTTAGATTCTAGGTTCATTTTTTCATAAAATTCACGGGTCATAATTTTGGGTTTGGAGTTCATATCCCAGGCATTGATTCCTGGAAATAACAGTTTGAATAAAATATTATAGCCAACAGAAATCAACCTCCTGTAAGAACTATCATTCCTTTTTGCTCGGTAGGTTTTAGCTAAGTCCAATCCATTTGTTTTCATCAACTGGTATACGCGGATCACATCACTACTAGGCATTTGCCCATCTCCATCTATTACCGCAAGGGATTTTCCTGTTGTCGCCTGTAATCCAGATTTCATATCCCACCCCATCATGCCTTTTTTTATTTTAACGACTGCTTTTATTCGCGAATTCCTGGCAGCAATCCCTCTAACTACCTCGGGAGTCTGGTCTTCAACTCCACCAAAGTAATTTCCCACCAGAACAATTTCCCACAACAAATTTTCCTTTTCTAGAGAATCAATAAGGGAATCAACAAAATTCGTTATCGTTGCTGCACTACGATAGGCTAAAACAACCACAGATATTTCAGGAGTTTCCATTACTTTACAATTTTTAGCTAACATCAGAGATTTTTAAAAACGATATATCTAAATAGGTGATATTATCATAAGGAGGGATAATATACCGCAGCGGATTGCCGCTATCGGCTAGCTCCACCTGAAGGGCTCTCTTTATTTTTAAGGGCCGATTCGGTTTCTTCTACGTTCATTAGCGATGCCACCGATATGTGGTCTCTCAAGATGAAGTAGAACCCACCTGCGAAAATCACTATAAAAGATGCGGCCCACACCACCATGCCAAAACTAACAGCGGTCACTTCTGCTTCGCCCATGATTTCGTGCAAAGCTATCAAAACGCCGGCGTTGTAAGATCCAAGAAATGCGGGAGTGGGTAACACGGTAATTAAAATACAAACCATAACCGTCAAGATGAGAACTGAGCCCAGTGTCTTGGTCTCCAGATCAAAAACATAATAAAAGGGATAATTGGTAGCCACGATTAAGGCCCAGGTCAGAACCGAGTATAAAATGATCTGCAACAAGGCATTTCTATCTTTAATGATCTGACAGCCCAACGCAAACTCACCTACCATAAACAATATTTTTTCTTTCCATTTTTCTGGAAGAGGGCGTATGAACCAGTTGACCCAAGATTTTACTTTTACTTCCTGCCAGGCAAGTAAAAACATGAAGGCCAGCAAAGTACAAACCAAAATAAAGCAAAAACGGCCAAACCCTACCACCATGGTATGAACAGAAACCCCGGAAAAAGTTAGATTGGAATCAAAAATTTCTGTATTAAACAGAAAAACCCATACAAATAATGCCAGTAGGCAGACAAGATCGAATAACCGTTCTACGATGATCGTGGAAAAAGCCCCTGAGAAAGTAATATCATTTTTTTTCCCAACCAGATAAGCGCGCAAAAACTCCCCTGCCCTTGCAGGAAGAACGTTACCCATAAACCCGATCATTAATGGTGAATAAATTTCTTTTACTGGAATTTTTTTAAAAGGACGCAGCAGAATTTGCCAGCGGTAGGCACGAGTCACATAACTTAGAACAATGAGCACCAGACCAGGCAGGATATAAATAAGCTCTGCATTTTTTAACGAGGTTTCGAGCTCTTTATAGGAAACGTTTTGCAAGGTGTAGTAAAGTGTACCGATAGCGATAACCAGTCCTATTAATGATTGCCTGATTTTTTTCAATTCGTTCCCTCAAGCAAGACTTTGGCTTTCTCAATATCTTTTTTAATCTGTACAACCAGTTCATCTTTTGACTTAAACTCTATTTCACTGCGTATCCGCGAAATAAATTCCACCTCAACTTCCTTACCATAAATTAATTGATTGAAATCAAAGATGTGAACTTCAACACTTAAGCGGTCACGATGGAAGGTAGGGTTGAATCCGATATTCGCTACTGCATCGTAGGAATTGTTTTGGTAGATCATACGCACGGCATATACCCCTGTCCCTGGAATCTGTACTTTACTCGTATCAATGTTAGCCGTTGGAAATCCAATAGCTTGTCCCGTTTTGTACCCGGAAATAACGGGTCCAACTATAGAATAATGGCGACCTAAAAATTTCCGGGCGGATTCCATATTTCCGGCTTCAATCAAATCACGCACATGCGAGCTACTGACAGTCAACCCATCCAGTTGAAAAGGGTCCACAACATGAACGACGAATCCGAATTCCTCCCCCATCTTTTTTAAGTATGGGATGGTACCTTCGCGACCGCGACCGAATGCATAGTCGAATCCCACTACAACTTCTTTGGCCCCGATTTTTCCTTTTAAAATATTTTCTGAAAAATCGCGGGGTCGCTGGTCTGCAAATTGTCGAGTGAAATCTGCGCAAATAACACTATCAATATTACAGGCTTCTATGAGTTCCATTTTTTTATGGAAGTGGGTCAACAATGGAGGAACTTTTTCGGGAGCAATGACTTTTAAAGGATGTGGTTCAAATGTGAACGCGATAGAGGTTCCCTTCTTCTCACTAGCAATCTCAGCAGCTTTCTTGAAAAGAATCTGGTGACCTACATGAACCCCATCAAAATTGCCGAGAGTTACCACGGGGTAGGTAAAGGGGCCGTTAATATTTTTGGTTCCGCGTACAATTTTCATAAAACTCCAATCAGTCTACCTTAATAGCCTGATTTTTCAAGATCTTCAGCAAAGGAACTCTAAAAAAGTTGCCTCGTAACAGATGATATTTTGGCTTGATTCTGCTAAAATAGGTTTACCGGAATAATTAAGGAGCTAAAGAATGTTTGATATCGGATTTTTTGAGCTGATGATAATAATGGGAATCGCCGTAGTGGTAATTGGCCCGCAAAACCTTCCCAAACTTGCTAAAGCTATCGGAAAAGGCTGGGGCGAATTTCAGAAAACTTTCAGCGGACTAAAACAGGACGTAATGGACGAAGCCGAAGGCCTCAAACAAACGGTGAATGTCGATGCCCTGGAACAGGATATTGGTGCAGCTACCAAAATTGATGTCGATGTCAACCTCTCCGAAATGGATCTGGATATCGCTGGCGATATCAAAAAAGACGTCTAGCAAAGTAAACTCTGCCGCTAAAAGGACTTTTCTTATTTAGCGAAGCAGTTACCATCAAGCTTCCAGATCTTATCTCACTGCTCACGAGAAAAATATCTTGCCTAGATACTTAGCAAACAAAAAGGATATCAGCCTTTTGATTTCAGCATCTCGCTGGTACCTAATAGCATGGTAAGTTCAGTATCATTCCATCCATTTATTTCGCATTTTCCACCCGCGTTATTTGTTGCGGGGCTGGCCTTACTTTTTCTCGCCAAAAAGAGAAACAACGAGAAACTAAACTCCGCCGCGAGTTTTAACTTAAGTTTGGGACTGCTGGCTGCGGTTGTCGCAAGTTTTTCAGGAATGATGTCTGTCGATATTAGCCTACGTACGACTGTTGATGTGGAAGGGCATCAGGGTTATTCCTTCCTGTTTACTATTCTCTATGGTTTTGCTGTTGGCTATTCTTATACCAATTCTTTTTCAAAAACCGCTCAAGGCTTTTACATTCTCGGGTTAGTGACCATGTGTATTTGCCTTTTTACCGGATACCAATTAGTATTTTGAAAAAGGCTCATTATTGTGCGGTGGAAACACCGAAACGATGGACGAGTTCACCCCCGTAGTAACCGGTGTTCAGGACACAAACGAGACCTCCAATAAGAGCCAAAAAATAAACTGCTCTACCGAATGGGTTCCTGAAGTAACGAGAAAATACCATGGCAATTGTGAACACACCAGTGGTGAGAAAAACAAAACGCATGTGTCCGGAAAGGAAGTCTTTAAATTTTTCAGTGCTGTCCAAGCTCAACATCCCCAAGAAACCGACTATCAAAACCGGGAAGATGCAACAGAACCCCAATCGCGTGTTGAACCGACCCGCCGTCTCAACAACCTCGTCTTTTTTCAGGCTACCATAAATTTCAAACACCACGCCACTGGTTAACAAGGCAACAGGGAAATGAACGATTAAAGGATGTAACTTCGCAAAAAATATCATTTTGTTTTCTTATATTTTTTATCACTGTTTCTTCGCCAGTCCAAGTCTGCCAACATTATCCCTGCCGCAACCGAAACGTTTAGAGATTGCATGTCTCCTTTACCCGGAATATTGACGAGAGTATCACAGCGACGTTTCACTCGATCCGATAGTCCCTTTTGTTCATTTCCAAACACGAGAACGGTGGGAAAAGTAATCTTTGCCGAGCTTAGTGATTCCTTCGTGCTCAGGTCGGCACCAACCACACACCAACCCTGTTCCCTGAGATCCCTAAGAGAAGAAGATAGATCGCTACTGCTATAAATTGGAACCGATTCCCAACCGCCTTCAGCCATTCTTGCGGCAGAGGGAGTGATGCCCGTCACAGTTCCAGCATTCGGCACAATCAAACCGTTGGCCGCAAAATAAGCACAACTTCTGAGGATCGCGCCCTGGTTATGAGGATTTTCAATTCCATCAAGGGCAACCACCAATCCGTTTTTAGGGATATTGCCGCGAATTAGTTTGTACACCGAATCACATGGGAAAGGGCGAACCACCATAACGATACCTTCATGATGTGTTCCTGATGCAACTTTATTTAATGATTCTTGATCCAATTGTCGAAAAGGAAGTTTTTTTTCCGCACACCATGCTTTCACTCCCTTCAATTCGGTTGTACGGGTTCTACTGAAAAACAAGCGTAATAAACTCTCCGGGCGTTTTTTAAACGCACTCATGCAAGCGTTCCAACCATAAAGAGTGAACTCTTCTTGTTTTTTGTGCTTGGCTCGATCTCGATCGGAATGAGTTTTTTTAAATGTTTTGGGTTGTTTGTTTTTCATTACACATCATCAGCATATTGCCGGACATAAAAATAAAATATTATTTTTATACTTGATCCCTTTGAACCGGAAAAATTCTGCACCTAGTGGTTTCTGGCTAGCCGTGACCGCCCATCATAAATTCTTCGTTGTCATCGAATGGGAGGGGGGTTTCGTTCTGAAAAAATGCTTCAACCTTTTCCATGACCTCAGCAGTAGTTACACATTCAAACATATTCTTCCGAAATTTTGCAGCTCCCGGATTACCGAACGCAAGCCAAGCTGAGAATTTTCGCAAGAGGATGAGGGAAAAACGCGTATCGTAATATTCTTTCAAACTTTTCTGGTAGCGACGAATTATTTTCAAGCAAGAGCTATCGTTATTGAGCCCAATGCATTCGTTAAAAATTCCAGGGTTACGCAAAGCACCTCGCCCTATCATGACTGCGTCCACTTTTGATTCTTCCAGCCTCTTCCTTGCTTGCTCAGCACTACGAATATCTCCATTACCGATAATAGGAAGCTTAGCCTTTTCTTTAACTTCGGCGATCAGACTCCAATCGGCTTTGCCTTCATAGCCTTGTACTCGAGTGCGCCCATGAATCGCTACCCATTCGCAACCTGAGTTGTACGCCGCTTTGACACACTCATGTATCGTCAACTCTTCTTCGCTCCAACCTGTTCGCATTTTTACCGTGAGTGGAAGTCGGATTCCTTTTTTAATTGTGGAAAGAAAGTTTTCCAGATAAACCGGGTCACGCAAAAGGGCCGCGCCACAACCTTTTTTAACTACTTTTTTAACAGGACACCCCAGGTTGATATCGACAAAGTGTGCTCCTGTAGACTCTACAAGTTCAGAGGCGCGAATAATATCCTCTGCTGATTCGCCAAACAACTGAATACCCGTAATAGATTTGCTATCTGGGTGCACCCGCATCATTTTTTTGGTTTTTTCAGAATTGTAAAATAGCCCTTTTGCAGAAACTAGCTCTGAAATTAAAACTCCGGCATTCATTTCATCCATCAATTGTCGGAAACAAACATCAGTAATACCGGCCATAGGTGCCAGCCAAAAAGCATTCCGGGCCCTCGTAAACAAGGTCTCTTGCACTGATTTTTCGCCAGCAGGATGAGGAGGAGTTAAAGAATTCATTTACTTTAGATTTTTGCCGCTTTTAAGAAGGGTTTAAAATGCAAAGGAGGTTCTACCCTGAATCCCATTGTATGATCAAAGAGTTTAAATTCGAGACTCCAAGCGTGCAAGCCATATTGATAGTTTTCTGAATTTCCTTGCCCATAAACCTGATCATTATAAATGGGCAGCCCACAGCTTGAAAGGTGAACACGAATTTGATTGGTTCTTCCTGAAAATGGGATAATTTTTAAAAGTGAGAACCCATCTTTAGAAGCAAGCCACTCAACTTCTGTCTTTGCCCATTTTGCATTTTTTATTTGGTTACCAACACCTCTATGCGATCCGTTTAAAACACCAATAGGCGCATCGATACAAAAATTTTCTGTTTCAGGCTCACCTTCCACTAAAGCAAGGTATTCCTTTTTTATTCTATGACTCATGAACTCATCCATCAGGACGCTTGCCACATCACGCGTCCTAGCAAAAACAATTACGCCTGTTGTGATCGCATCCAACCTTTGCACCGGCCGGGGAATTTCTTTCGGATATAACCGTTTCAAAATTTCTGTCATGCTGTTTTGAAAATAACGTCCACTCGGATGAACGGCTATGGGAGCAGGCTTATTAAAAACTCGTATATAGGGGTCTTGATAAACAACTTTTAAACTTCGGTTCGCAGGTGGTTCCTGCCGCATACCGGCATAGGTAATAATGCGATCCCCTTCTTGCAAAACATAACCTGTCTGCGCTGTCGTGCCGTTTACCGAAATATCTCCATTTTCAATTTGATCGATCCAAGCTTTTCTGGACTGGTATGGGAAACGTTTGGCAAAATATTCTTCAATAGTAAGCCCGCAATACTGGGATGAGAGCGAAGATTTATATATTTGCTGACTGGCCGGAGGCTGATACAAGGAGTCCAGCGTCACGCTGGTATTTAGTTCCATTGAGGATTAACTGGAGCTTGTATAAGGTATTCGTAATCTTTACCGAGGGAATGCACAACATTTGCCCAGATCCCATCTTCATTTTCCTGAAAAACAAATTTACTACAAGCTTGGGAAGTCAACCAGCTAAGGCGGGTCATTTCATCTGCTAGTTGACCGGCGCCCCAACCGGAATAGCCCAAATAAAACCTTATATTTTTTTCTGGATCTTTAAAGCGAGTCATTAAATTATCGAGTAATTCCGCGCTCATTCCCAGATAGACACCGTCGCAAATGGTCTCTAATTGTGGTAAAGGTTCTTCAGAACGACAAAGATAAAATACCTGTGAAGGCGAGACCGGTCCACCTACATAAATTTTTCCTGAAGGAGATCCAGACATTCCCATTTCTTTAAATACTTCTTTGGAATTTATAAGAGCAGACCGGTTTATAACCAGTCCAAATGAACCCTCATCGTCGTGGTTGCATAAAAGAACCACCGTACGGGAAAAGTTTGGGTCGGGCAAAACCGGATTGGCAATCAGGAAATACCCTTTACCATATTCTTGATTGGATTGCTCTGGCATATTTGAAATTATAAATTTAAGGATTGAAGCTTTTTAAAATTACGTCCGACCTTTGCCTCTTCTTTTCCTTCGATAGATGCAAAATTATTATCCAGGGCAATACTAACGAGTTCGGGAAACTTTTTTGAATTAGCCAATGCTATGATTCCTTCATCGCCAATTTCGTTCTGAGCTAGATCTAAGTCTTCTAACTTGTCTAATTCGTTATCCTTTGCCATTATTGCCGCACCTTCATCCTTAATATAATTTCGGTAAAGATTGAGCGACTTCACCTTTTTAAGAACTTTAGATCGAATGAGATGGCGTACTCCTTCTGGGCCAATATCATTGCCGCCCAGTTCTATCCAATTGACCTTAGCAAACAGGTCTGATTCTGTAAGCAATTTTACTCCATCATCACCTATGCGATTTCCCCCTAAATTAAGTCTTCGCACTTTCACAAGACGTTCATCTCGAGTAATAATGGTCATGCCATTGGGGCCAACACAATAACCTTTCAAGTTTAACTCTTTACCGTCTTCACTCAAGGTTTCTTCAATAACTTTATCCATGGTCTCGCGTAGTTTATCGCCTGTTAGACTGCAGGGTTCTGCAGGTTTATATATTTCAAAGTGGGTGATTGATGGCATTTGGACCCCTTATATTTTTGGAATAGCGCTAATCCTTAAAAAATATGAAATTAACACTGTAAAGGCTATAAAAATTGATT
>Ga0209992_10003248_pt1 | contig 13852 bp, 14 predicted proteins | sample 2SBtaG_2_FD_182564 | JGI IMG/M metagenome (GOLD analysis project Ga0209992, IMG submission 182564) | Deep subsurface microbial communities from Kolumbo volcano to uncover new lineages of life (NeLLi) - 2SBTROV12_ACTIVE470 metaG (SPAdes)... | ecosystem: Environmental > Aquatic > Marine >... | reverse complement strand
TGCCATGGCATTTTGAAACCAATCTCCATCTGGTTTGTGTCTTGAAAAGTAAATTTTTCCATCATAGTTTACTGCTCGAAGCATTACTGTGTGTTCCTTGCCTGTCTTTCTCCCTTTAGTAATTAGTAATGGTCTGAACAAATTTTCTTTAATTTGCATGCGTAATTTTTTACTGTCAAGTAATTTAACCCCATTGATGGAAATTTCTGATATTTGGTGTGATAAGTAAATCTGAATAGTTGTAACCATGTCAGTCAAACTTGAAGGAATGCCTGAAACCTCTGTTCCAGCAGATACGTTTACTGGAAAAAAAGTCATAGATAGAGAAGGAATTGAATATGGTAAAGTCAAACACATTCACATTAATCAAGACACACTTGCCGTATCTGGTGTAACCATTCATCATGGATTCAATAGAGACTATTTTCTTTCAGAAGATTATATTGATAAATTTTCTGAAAAAACATTACTCCTTAGTAGACCTCCAGTTAGAACTGGAGTAATTGTAGTTGATATGGATCAACAAAAAATTGGTAAAGTAAAACGGTTACACAAACATCCTGAAACACATGAATTGGAATCAATAGAAATATCTCATGGTTTAAGGCATTCAAAAATCATCTCCAAATATGATATTTGGGGAGTAGGAGAAAATGTCATATTAAAAATGACTAAAGAAGAATTCCAAACACTAGATTAATTCTTTTTTAAATTTCTTTTTTCAAAATAACATTTTGTTTATTCTGTTTTTTTAGAACAATTTGCACAAACAGGAATTCCTTCTTGGACTGTTATCTCTACATTTGATGAGTGACATTTTTGACATAATCCATTCATACTATAATTTCTAAAATCACTCTTTAAATTTATTATGAGGATCGATGAATCCTTAGCAATTTATAATTGAAAAATGCGATCAAAATATTGTTCTCTATTCAAACCAAGTCTCTAACAAAATCATTTGGTAGTGTGATTGCAGTAAATGATATTTCTTTTTCAGTGAAAACTGGTGAGATCTTTGGATTTTTGGGTCCTAATGGCGCTGGAAAAAGTACTACTATGATGATTCTTACAACTTTACTAAAACCTACATCTGGACAAGCTTTGATTTCAGAATTTGATGTAATGAATAATGCAAAAAAAGTGAGAGAAAATATTGGTTATGTTCAACAAGAAACAACAGTTGATGAATATTTAACAGGACGAGAGAATTTATTGCTACAAGCAAAACTAAACCATATTCCAAAAAATCAAATCAAACAAAGAATTGATGAAGTTTTAGAATTAATTGAATTATCTGATAAACAAAATGATGCAGTAGTTACATACTCTGGTGGAATGAGGAAGAGATTAGACATTGCAGGTGGTTTGTTGCATAGACCTAAAGTTTTGTTTCTTGATGAGCCTACAGTTGGTTTGGATATTCAGACTAGAAGAAAGATTTGGGAATATATTAAAAAAATTCACAATGAATTTGATATGACCATATTTTTGTCAACTCACTATATGGAGGAGGCAGATAATCTTTGTGATAGGATTGGAATTATTGATGGTGGGAAAATTCAAGTAATTGATTCTCCTGAAAATCTAAAAAATGCGATGGGTAATGAGGTCATTTCCATAATAATGGAGGATAGAAATAATCATGATTCTTTCTTGTCAAAACTCAAAGAAATTGAATTTGTAAAAAACATCAATGAAGATGGAACAAAATTAACACTTTTTGTATCAAATGGAACAAAAGTTATTCCAACCATTTTTCAAATTTCATCTGAACTTGAAATTAAAATTACTACTATTTCTTTAACTCGACCAACACTTGATGATGTATTTCTTTCATACACTGGACATGAAATTAGAGATGATACTTCAGGATTTAATCGAAAACGAGAACATGCAAAAATGAAGAGGTTACGATCATGAATACTTTGATGTATGATACCTATACAATTTTTTGGAGAGAGATTAAGAGATATAAAAAATCTAAAAGTGGAGTTTTAATTAGATTAATTCAACCTGCAATTTGGATAATTGTTGTTGGAAATATTTTTTCAGGAACTCAACCATTAATTCAAGCAGTTGGATTTGATGGTGAGTATATTGAATTTATGGCACCTGGTGTCATAATACTTACTGCAATTTTTACAAGTATTTTTGGTGGAGTTAATACATTATGGGATAGACGTTATGGTTTTATGAATAAGGCATTAACTTCTCCTATTTCTCGTTCTGCAATTGCATTGGGAAAAATGTCTGCCATTTCTTTAGTTGCAGCAATGCAAGCAAGTTTGATTATAGGAATTGCTTTGGCAATAGGTGTCACTTTTCCAAATCCAATTATGATTGCACCCATTATGGCAATTGTAATTTTATTTTCGTTGGGTTTTTCTGGAATATCTGTGATGGTTGCAGCTACTGCAAAGTCTCAAGAAACTTTCTGGGGGATAATCAATTTTCTTGGAATGCCTTTATTCATGTTAAGTCCTGCTTTATTCCCTCTAGAACTGTTACCTGATTGGCTTGCAGTAATTGCAAAACTAAATCCTGTAACCTATACAATTTTGCTTGTTAGAGAATTAATGACAGGTGTTTCTGAAGGTGGAATCCCGATTTTATTCAGCCTGGGAGTTCTTGTTTTGTTTGTAATGGTGATGATTGGTCTTGCAAGCTATGTGTTTACGCGTGAAGTAAACAAGCCATTTTAGATAAAGTTGACAAAAAATCAAACTATTGTTAACTTTGTTGATCTTTGACAAATTTTGAAACCAATATCTGTTGTCTACTATAACTGGTGTAATTGTAATCGTATCTGCAATTTTCCTAGTTAGCTCTTTTACTCAATATTCATTTGCATTTGGAGATTATGACTTTATTTCTGAATGGGGTGAATCTGGAATTATGACTCCCGGTCATTTTTCACATCCTCAATTTATTGCAGTAGATGATGAGGGAAATTCGTATGTAAGCGATTTAGGAAATAAACGAGTTCAAAAATTTTCTAGTACTGGTGACTTTGTTTTAGCTTGGGGACAAAGTGGAACATTGCCTGGAGAATTTCATTATCCTTCTGGAATTGCAGTAAATGATGAATTTGTTTTTGTAGCAGATCATGATTTACATACAGTTCAAAAATTCTCCCTTAATGGTACCTTTATTGATCAATGGGGAAGTTATGGTCAGCATGATGGAGAATTCAAATATCCTTATGGTGTAACCCTAGATTCTAAAAATAATGTATATGTCGTAGATACAGGAAATCAAAGAATTCAAAAATTTGATTCTGATGGGGATTTCATTTTATCATTTGGAACTAGTGGAATGGGTGTAGGACAATTTCTTACTCCCATAGGAATTGAAACTGATAGTGAAGATAATGTGTATGTTACTGATAAAGGAAATAAAAAAATTGAAAAATTTGATTCTAATGGTATTTTGATTAAATCCATGCCATTTCGTGGATTAAATTATGATTTTTCTCCTGAAGGAATCACAATTGATTCAGAAGGAAAGATGATTGTTGTAAATTCTGCAAATAATCGAATTTTGTATCTTGATCAAGATGATGATTTGAAATTAAATATTTTTGAGCAACTTGGTCCTTACTCAAAAACATTTTCAACATTAACTGATGTTGCATTGGGAATAAATGGTGAAATTCTAGTTGTTGATTCTGCATCTCACAAAATTCAATCTTTTGAAACTCCATTTTATCTTAAACCTCAAGTTGTAAAAGAAATAGAAATCATTGCACCTGAAATTGATATAGATTACTCAAATGATAAGATTGATCCAACCATAATGGTTCCTAGTGATATGGTTTTAGAGGCTACAGGCTTATACACTCCAGTAATAATAGGCGATTCAATTGCATCTGATTTTGATAGTGGAATTAAAACAATACTGAATAATGCTCCTGAAGAATTTTCTTTAGGTGTAAGTAAAGTTACATGGATTGCATTTGATAATGCTGGTAATTCTGTTGAAGGATATCAAACAATTACAATAAATGCATGTGGACATGTTTATTCTGATTACAATTTGATTGTAGGAACGATAAATGATGATATACTTGTTGGAACTTCCTCTGATGATTTGATTTTTGGATTAGATGGTGATGATATTATTAGTGGTATGGATGGTGATGATTGTCTCTTTGGAGGAGAAGGTGATGATGTAATTTATGGACATGAAGGATATGATACAATCAATGGTAATGCGGGAAATGATATTCTTAAAGGCCAATCCGGTTATGATTTAATTTATGGTAATTCTGGAATGGATGTAATTGATGGCGGTAATGACATTGATCGTTGTTATGATTCAATAAATGACTTGATTATTAATTGTGAATAATTTTTATTTTTAATTCTTGTTTTATAGTTTTAGAATTATTCTGGCTGATAGTTTTTCTATATAGACTAATGTGTACTATCTATTGAGATATTCTATAAATAGAAAACCATGACACATCTTATAGGGAAAAATTTTATTTTAATTTTTAATGACTATGAAAAACGCAAAATATATTGTAATGTTTAGTATTGTCGTATTACTTTCAATATCCTTTGTAGAATTTTCAAATGTATTTGCAGAAGAAAATAGAGAATACAAAATGATTGGTGATACAACCCCCGTTTTGACATTTACATTCAGAGACGGAATTGAAACACTTTCTTTTCCTGTATTTGAAATGAATGAAAACTTTGCAGAAAATTCTGGAGTTTCATTTTCAGTTGAAGGATCTGTTACTAACTCCCCATTACTTCATGAAGCACTAGATGAATCATACAAGTATCGATTTTCAAATGCTGCATTTGATTATCAATACAAATACTTTGATGTTGATGTGGATTTTGTCAGAGATGAAAAATCCATAATTTCACTTGATTATGATAACTGTAGAGTGGATAATTATCATATTGAAACACTTGATTCCAATGACTATGAGAGTTATTTCAAAGACGTTGGATTTGCACTAGTGGATATGATTGATTTTGTATGTAGTGGAGTTAATTCTAATTCTGATGTATCTACTTCTGAATCCTTTACCAATTATGGCAAATCAGAATTTACATTTGCAAATAACATGAAAACATCTGTTACTTTCAATTATGATTTTGGTTCAGAGCAAATTGAATTTCCTGTGTTTAATCTAGTTTCAGCATATGCTGAATCAGTTGATAATGTTGTGGCAGAATTTTCAGTAGAAGGACTATTGGAGTATTATCCGTTACTGTATCGTGCAATTGATGATTCTAGAGGGGTGTCTGGTAATTCAAATTCAATAAACTTGGATTTTGACGCTCTAGTGGAATTTACTAATGGAGAGGATACACTACGAGGACTTGAATTTAGAAAATGTATTATCACTGACGCAAAAATCACTACTCAAAGAGACAAAGAAGAAGGATTTACAGGAAAAAGTGGATTTGTACTTGTTCATCAATTAGGCTTTACTTGTTCTGGATTATCTCCAGTTAACATGCACTATGACGAACTCAAAGGTGACACTATTAGAGGAAAATCTCTTTCAAGTACATTTCTTGAACCTATTCAAAATACTGACAAAGGATTGCAAACTATTACAACATTTACTTTTGCAGATGGAATTGAGACTATAGAGTTTTCAATGTTTAAACAAAATGAAATTCTCACTGCTACTGAAAAAGTTAATGATGATAACGGTAACACAAGTGTAGCCGCAGAAGCCTTTACTCGAAAAGTTACATACCCTACAATTGAGTTTCGAGGAATAGTTGGAGATTATCCTCTACTGTATAATCATGTGGATGATGGTCTTAAAATTCAAGGTGTAGGTGGAACTAGTAATAGAAATCTTGTAAACATTGATGTGGATATTATATCTGATGGTGATGTAATTCGTGGTTTTAACTATACAAATTGTAGAGCCATAAATTATGATGTGGATACTGATGCAAATAAAGAAGAAAGCTATGCAAAAAATAAATTTGCACTAGAAAATCTTTTTGAATTTGAATGCCAAGGTTATCATCCAAACAATCCTGCTTATGATGCAATGTATACAGTTAAGCAAGCAGATACAGAAAGCTCCAAAGATCTAAGAAATACAGATCGATGGAGTTCTCTTTTTACAGTAAGAGAATAACTTTTTTCATTCTTTTTTATTTTTTCAATCTATTTTTTGATCCGATCATTTTCAAATCTATGTCTCAAAATATTCTCTATATAGAACACCATACTATACGTTCATTAGGCTTAATTCTATTTTTAAATTAGAGATAATATGGGACAATGGTTATCGTGGATAAAATCAAATGAAAAAGAACTTTTAACAATTCTTGATAATTTAGCAATTAAAGCAGTTGAGACATCTGAGGCAGTTGTGATATTATTTTCAGATTTGAACAATACTGAACAAGGTGAAAAAATCCATAGACTTGAAACAGAAGCAGATGTTTTAACACGAGATATTTTTTCAGAATTAAACAAGACCTTCATCACTCCATTGGATAGGGAAGATATGCAAAGAATTGCCTCAAAAATTGATGATGTAATTGATTTTATGGATGGTATTGCTTCTAGGGTGTATAGTTACAAAATCACCACTCCTCCACCATATTGTGAAAAAATGGCAGAAGAACTAGTCAAGGCAACAAAAGAGGTGCAAATCATGGTATCAAAACTACAAAACATCAAAAATACTAAAGATATGATTCAACATTGTAGAAATACCAGCGATATTGAGCATGTTGTAGATATTCAATATCGTGAAGCAATCAAAGAATTGTTTGAAACTGATGATGCAATTAAAATCATCAAACTAAAAGATATCTATGAAACAATGGAAACTGCATCTGATAGATGTGTAGATGTTGCAGATGTCATTGAAGATATCGTTCTAAAGTACACATGAGTTGATTAAATGATAGAAATAGCAATAGGTGCAATAATTGTAGCATTAATCTTTGATTTTGTAAATGGATTCAATGATTCTGCAAATTCTGTTGCAACAGTTATTGGAACACGTGTTCTAAAACCAATTCATGCTGTAGGTTTATCTGCTGCAATGAATTTCATTGGTCCTTTCGTTTTTGGTGTCGCAGTTGCAACAACTATTGCAAAGGGTATTGTTAGTCCTGATGATATTACAGTTTATATGATTATAGGTGGATTGGCAGGAGCAATTAGTTGGAGTACGTTTTGTACCTATTTTGGATTGCCGATTTCTAATAGTCATTCTCTAGTTGGAGGAATAATGGGTGCAGGAATTGCAGGATTAGGATTTGAAAAACTAGTTTATGGTGGATTGACTAAAGTTTTTGCAGGAATTGTAATTGCTCCTATTGGTGGAATAATTTTTGGTTTACTGTTAACTGGTTTAATTATTACAATCTTTGCAAATCGTAAACCTGCAGTTGTAAACAAAACTTTTGGAAGGTTGCAAATTATTTCTTCAGCTTGGTTTGCTTTAACTCATGGAGCAAATGATGGACAAAAAACTATGGGTATTATTGTATTGATTTTATTTTCAGCAGGAATGATTCCTGAACTTGAAATGCCTTTATGGGTAATTCTTGCAGCAGCTACTGCCATGGGATTGGGAACTTTTTTTGGTGGTTACAAAGTAATCAAGACGCTTGGTGTAAAAATCACAAAACTCAAACCATATCAAGGATTTGCAGCTGAAACTGGCGGTGGCTTAATGTTGGCTATTTTTGCAGTATTTGGTATTCCTGCTAGTACTACTCATGCTATTACAGGCACAATTATGGGTGCAGGAGCTGCCAGACGAAAGCGTGCTGTTCGTTGGAAAGTTGGAAGGCAAATTGTATTTGCATGGATAATTACTATACCTGGTAGTGCTGCAATGGGCATTGGATTTACTTACTTGATTGATCTATTTGTTTGATATTTGGTAGTGTTTTGGTTTTTATTCAAGCAAAAATCTGCTGAAATATTCAAATGGAAATTCTAGAACTAATTCAAGCTAATCTTCTTACTCCTATAATCCTCTTCTTCTTATTTGGAATTATTGCTGCTCGAATAAAATCTGATTTGAAAATTCCAGAATCTATTTCAGAATTCTTACCGATTTATCTTCTTGCCGCAATTGGTCTTCATGGTGGAATAGAGATGCGAAACACTGGATTTGAAAATATGTTAATTCCAATGTTTGCCGCAATTGGTCTTTCATTATTATTTACATTAAATCATTATCAAATTTTAAAACGATTAGGAAAATTCAATATCTTTGATTCTTATGCACTTGCATCAACTTATGGTGCTGTAGGTGCAGTACATTTCTCAGTCGGTTTATCATTTTTGAAAAATCAAGGAGTAACTTCTGAAGGATATATTGCAGCAATTCTTGCAGTGCTAGAACCTCTTGCATTCATTTTAGCAATATTTATGACAAATATGGCAATATCAAAACAAATCAAAGCAAAAAAGAAATCTTTTACAGATGATGGTTCTCCAGAAATAGATGTTGGATTAAATCAAACAAAGACAAAACTCTCAAAAGTACTTCGAGAATCCATTACTGGAAAAGCAATTGTAATTTTACTTGGCAGTATTGTGATTGGTTATATCATTGGTGATGAAGGCTTTGAATCAATCAAGATTGTATTTGATGAAATGTTTACTGGAGCAATAGTAATTTTCATGATTGAAATGGGAATCATAGCTGGTCAAAGATTAGATGATATCAAAAAAGTGGGTATTTTTCTTACTGCATTTGCCATAATCATACCTCTATTCAATGGGATAATTGGTGTTCTAGTTTCCACTGCTCTTGGATTGAGCCTGGGAGGTGCAGTAATGTTTGGATTACTAATGGCTAGTGCATCATTTATTGCAGCACCTGCAGTTTTACGTCATGCAATCCCTCAAGCAAAACCAAGTCTATACATTACATCTGCATTAGGAATAACATTCCCATTTAACATTATTGTCACATTGCCTATACTGTTTTCAATATCTACACTTGTTCACACTGGAGAAGGAACAATAGACTTATTCGATTATATCGCTGAGGTATTCTTATGAAACTATACAATGTTAAACTACTAACTATTACTTGTGAGATATTAGCACAAGAAAATATCATTGAAATTCTAAAAAAACATGAAATCACTGGATACACAACATATGAAGTTGATGGAAATGGTGCACGAGGGTTAAGAGGTCAAGGATTAAAAACTGAAAAAAATGTAAAGGTTGAAATTATTATGCGTGAAGAAAAACTCCCAGATGTTGTAGAAGAAATTTCAAGAACAATGTTTGCAGATTTTGCATTAGTTTTGTATGTAAGCGATGTTGGCGTAGTACGAACTGAAAAATTCTAACAGCAATTATTATCTGTACATAAAACTGGAATTTTTTTACTAGTCTTTGTAACATTTGAGATTAGTTCTGATAATTGATTATTGGATATCGTATACATTGCTTTTTTTCCTTCATCTCTTGATTTTACGATCCCACATTTTTTTAGTGTCTTGAGATGATGAGAAACTAGTGGTTGATCCTTTTTTAATTTCTCTACAAAATCATTAACACACAGTTCTTTGTCTTTTTGTAATAACTCTAAAATCTCAAATCGTGTTTCATCACAAATGCATTTTAGTAGACTGACTCCATTCATATCAATCTAAATTTATATAAACTAATATTTATGTGATGGTATATTGACTCAAAACATCCTATTTGTGTGCGTAGAAAATGCAGGTAGAAGCCAGATGGCTGAGGCCTTTTTTAGAAAATATGGTGGAAAAAAATTTAATGTTACAAGTGCTGGAACTATCCCTTCATCTCAATTGAATCCTGTGGTAGTTCAAGTAATGAAAGAAATAGGGATTGATGTAACAAAACAATCTCCAAAGATATTATCTGATTCTATGATTAATGATTCTTTTAGAACTGTAAACATGGGATGTATGGATAAAGAATCATGTCCTGCATTGTTTGTTAAAGATGTTTTAGATTGGAATATTTCTGATCCTAAAGATAAATCAATTGAGCAAGTAAGAAAAATCCGTGATCAAATACAATTTGAAGTAGAAAATTTAGTAAAATCACTTGAAACAAAAAAAATATTTTCTAATTTACAAATTTTCATTGCAGAACTGATTGGTACTTTTATCTTGGTAATTTTTGCAACAGGCTCTATAGTATATGATGCTAAAGTTTTTGATGGGCAATTGGGAATCCCATTTGCAGCATTGGCACCATTTCTTGCATTACTGATTGGTGTGTATGCATTTGGTAGAGTATCATTAGCTCATTTTAATCCTGCAGTAACTGTTGGGTATTACATTACAGGCCATATTACAAAATTGCAAACTGTATATTATTTTGCAGCAGAAATCATTGGTGCAATATTAGGATCTGTATTTGTTTTACAATTTATTGGAGATAATGCAAATCTTGGTGCAAATGCTCCAAACTATGATTTTTCAATATTTTTAATATTTCCAGTAGAAGTACTAGCATCAACTATGTTGATGGGTGTGATTTTCTATGTTGTATATACAAAAGGACTCCGAGGATTTAGTGGAGTTGCTATTGGTGGTATAGTTGGATTAGATATTTTATTTTTGGCATTTATTTCAGGAGCTTCAATGAATCCATTTAGGGCCCTTGCTCCTGCTTTATTGTCTGGAAGTTTGGGTGATTTGTGGATTTATCTCAGTGCCCCATTTATTGGAACATCCATTGCAGCATTTTTGTTTCGAGGCAAGTTTCAAGCCCAAAGAGTCTCAAATTACGAATAATAATGACTAATTTTGAATAATATTATGTCTAATTCCAAAAAATTATTCAACATTGCCAAAAAAGTGACTCCTTCAGGAGTGAATAGTCCTGTGAGATATTTTGAACCTTATCCATTTTTTACCAAAAAAGCAAATGGCGCATACATTTGGGATGCTGATAATAATCGTTACATTGATTATTGTAATGGATATGGGGCGTTACTTTTAGGACATAGAAGAAAAGAAATTATCCATTCTGTTACAAAACAATTATCGAAAGGTACTCTATACTGCACTCCTACAGAATCTGAAATTGAACTATCAAAATTAATCATTGGAAACTTTCCATCAGTTGACAAAGTTCGTTTAACAAATACTGGCGGTGAGGCAACAATGACTGCAATCAGACTTGCACGTGGATTTACAAAAAAGAAAAAAATAATTAAATTTGAAGGATGTTATCATGGTGCACACGATTCTGTATTAGTTAAAGCTGGATCTGGTTCTGCTCATAATGGAATTTCAGTTTCAGATGGAGGATTAGATGAAGTTTCAAAAAATACTTTGGTAGTGCAATATAACAACATTGAAGATTTACAAAAAACAATTCAAAAAAATAAAGATATTGCAGGTGTAATTGTTGAACCGATTTTAGCTAACATGGGATTAATCTTACCTGAGAAAAATTTCTTACATGATTTAAGAAAAATAACTAAAGAAAATAATATCCCATTAATTTTTGATGAAGTAGTTACAGGATTTAGAGTTGCCCCTGGTGGTGCACAAGAACATTTTGGAATTAAACCTGATATTACTACAATAGCAAAAGCTCTTTCTAATGGATTTACAATTTCTGCAGTTGGTGGTAAAAAAGAAATTATGGATTTACTTTCCCCTAGTGGTAAAGTGTATCAGGCAAGTACTTTTGCTGGAAATCCAGTTTCTGTTAGTGCGGCAATTGCGTCAATTAAAACAATAAACAAAATCAAAAATAAACTCTACTCAAAACTAGAGAGATACAATTTGTTATTTTCAACTGCTCTTGATGATATGGCAACTGATATGAGAATTCCTCATCAAATCAATTTTACAGCCTCAATGTTTCAGATTTTCTTTACTAACAAACCTGTAACAAATTATGAAACCTCAAAAAAAGCAAATGGTAAAAAATTCAAAAAACTCTTCAAAACACTCCTAAAAAAAGGAATTTTCATTGCCCCTTCTCAGTTTGAAGTCGTTTTTCTATCTGATGCACATACTGAAAACGATCTAAACAAAACACTTGATGCATATCATGCTGCATTAAAGTCGGTGAAAAATTGAAGTATGTTGTAGGGGCTAGAGGAAGCCAGTTATCTGTAGCTCAAACAAATTGGGTGATTACAGAACTAGAAAAAGTAAATCCTGATGTAGAATATGAAATTAAAACTATTACCACAAAGGGGGATACTGATAGTAGACCATTATTTACAATTGATCAGAAAGGAATTTTTGAAAAAGAAATTGATAGAGCAGTTGCACAAAAAGAAGTGGATTTTGCAGTACATAGTCTCAAAGACGTTCCATCAGAACTAGATGCTAATCTAATTTTGGCATGTATTCCAAAACGTGAAGTCGCCAATGATGTCTTTATTTCATCAGATAATTCTTCATTAGATGAAATTAAAGCAGGTTCTGTAATTGGAACAAGTTCACTTCGTCGTGCAGTTCAAGTAAGTAGAAAGAGACCTGATGTAATAGTAAGACCTATTCGTGGAAACATTGAGACTAGAATTAACAAAGTATCTGGAGATTCTTTTGACGGTATTGTACTTGCAAAAGCAGGAATTACTCGACTAGGTGTAGATGTAAAGTATACAGAACTATCTGTTTTTGATTTTTCTCCCTCTCCTGGTCAGGGAGCAATAGCTATTGTTGCAAGAGAAGATGATTTACAAACAATTTCAATGTTAAAAAAAATTGAAGATTCTGATTCGAGATTAGAGATAGAAGCAGAACGTGCATTATCTGATTACATTGATTCTGGATGTCGATTTCCAGTTGGTGCATATGCAAAGTCTGATGGTGATCAAATGACTCTTGATGTATCTGTATTTTCAGTTGATGGTAAAGAATCTCTAAATGTTTCAGTTATTGGTGATAAAGATAATCCAAAGTCTCTTGGAAAAAGTGCAGGAGAACAATTACGTGAAAAGGGTGCACAGGATCTTGCATTAAATTGGAGAGAAAAAGTAGATGAGTGGAATAAATTATGAGTGGTAAAGTGTATTTGGTTGGAGCAGGACCTGGAGATAGTAAATTAATTACATTACGTGCAATTGAATTACTTCAAAAAGCAGATGTCGTTCTTTATGATAGACTAGTTAGCAAGAAAATAATTTCAATGATTCCAAAAAAGACTGAAAAAATCTATGTTGGACGAGCAGTAGGTGATGACACAACTCATCAAAATTCTACAAATGATTTGATGGTGATTCATGCAAAATCTAAAAAAAATGTTGTCAGACTAAAGGGAGGTGATCCAATTATCTTTGGACGTGGTGGAGAAGAAGCAGAATTTCTCAAAGAAAACAATGTAAAATATGAAATTGTTCCAGGAATTACTTCTGGAATTGGTTCAGCTACTTATGCTGGAATTCCTCTCACTCATAGAAAATATGCATCATCTGTAGTCTTTGTTACAGGACATGAGGATCCTGAAAAAAAATCAGAGATTGTCAAATGGAAAAGATTGGCAAAATCAGTTGATACTATAGTAATCATGATGGGATTATCTAGAATTGATGTTATCTGTAAGCAGTTAGCAGCAGGCGGTATGGATAAAAAAACACCAGTAGCTGTTATTCAAAATGGAACTACCCCAAAGCAGAAAATGATCAAAGGAAACATATCAAATATTGCAAAAAAAATCAAAGAAAATAAAATTACCCCTCCGACTAACATCATTATTGGTAAAGTAGTTGATTTATCTGATACTATAGGTTGGAAATAATGCTTGATGGAAAAACTATTGCAATTACTCGCTCAAAAGATGATGCATCAGAGTTTATCTCACTAGCAGAACAAAACAATGCAACTCCAATTGCATTACCTACAATAGAGTTAATCAGCAAGGGTGA
>Ga0209992_10003246_pt1 | contig 13867 bp, 11 predicted proteins | sample 2SBtaG_2_FD_182564 | JGI IMG/M metagenome (GOLD analysis project Ga0209992, IMG submission 182564) | Deep subsurface microbial communities from Kolumbo volcano to uncover new lineages of life (NeLLi) - 2SBTROV12_ACTIVE470 metaG (SPAdes)... | ecosystem: Environmental > Aquatic > Marine >... | reverse complement strand
TGCAGTTCAGATAGTGCCTATGATTAAAGAGTATTTAGAAATAAATGTAAAGAACGATGACCAACTTGTTAAGATGGCTGGTATCGTACAACGACTTATTTCTGCAGAAAGCAAAGCTGGTGCTGAAAATGAATATGGATTATCAGACGAAGAAAAAAATCAATTACTCTCAGGTATGGAAGACACCATCAAAGACTTACAACAAGAATCAGATAAAATCCACAATAGAATAGAATCAGTAAAGGTAGATTAAATGGCTTGGAAAGAGAAAGAAATTGTAGATACTTCGACATCTATACCATTAGGTCGTTTAGCTAGACCCTCTGAAATAAGTTCGTATATAAAAAAATTAATTAAAGCTTCACAATATGATTATCACGAATCAGAAGCTTTTGTTGTAGAAGATGTAATATTAAATGAACCATTAAATCGTGGTAGTGTTAGAGGAACTTTTATAAATAATCCTAATCAAGAAGTAGATATAGTTAAACCATTAATGCCTAATATAGTAGCGGTTCCTGTTATCGGTGAACACGTAGTTGTTATAGAGTATAATGGACAACATTATTATACGAGTATTATAAATCGTAAAGGTTCAACTAACGAAAATTCTATACCTGGTGCTAGTGGTGGTTATACAGAGAATACTAAATACGGTAAAACATTTGAAAGAAGAAATGTTAAACCACTTGAGATAGGTGAAGGTTGTATTTTATATGAAGGTAGGTTTGGTCAGTCTATACACTTTGATGGTCACGATAATGTACCCTCAATCAAGATAAGAACAAATATAGATGAGAGTGATGGTGAGTTTACAACTGAAAATATTGATGAAGATGATAGTTCAATCTACTTAACTTCTGATGGATTACGTGGAAAATCTTTTGAAGGACAGAAGATTGAGGGAAAAAATATACTAATAAAATCCGACAGTATATTTATTAAAGGAGATGATATTAGATTAGGAAGTAGAGTTGATAACAACTTACAACCAGTTGTTAAGGGTGATGAGTTAGTTGAATTTTTGGATACATTATTATCAAAATTACAACTTGTTGCACCTAAAATCACAGGTCCTTCATCAGCGGCTGGTGTAGAGTTGACAAAGGTAGTGAGTGAACTTAAAGTTCAATTAAAGAAAAAAACAATTTTAAGTAATACAGTAAAGACAAAATAGGAGTTATTTATTATGACCAAAAAAGAGCTTGTAAAAATAATACAAGAAGCAGTTCGTAGAGAAGTTAAAAAAGAAGTGAAAAAGATATTTATAAAAGAAGAAACTTCTTCTCAACTAAAAGATATTACCCCAGTAATATCAAAACCAAAAAATACAAAAGAAGTACAGTATACTAAAGATGAGGTTTTGAATAAAGTTTTAAATGAAACTAAAAGTGGATTATCATCTCAAGATAATGAAGAATATCCAACATTAGGTGGTAGTGCTTTTGATAGTACACGTATGAGTGAATTAATGGGTTATGGTAAACCAGAAGAAGTTAAACGAGATATGGTAGCTGTAGATACTATGAAAAAAGCAGGAGTTAGTGTAGACCAAGTTCCTGAGAGTCTAGTAAACGCATTAACACGAGACTATAGTGATTTAATGAAACACGATAAAATGAAAAGTAAAAGATAATGCCAGGAGCACAAGAAAAAGATTTAAACCCTGATACCTATATTGGTTTATCTTTTCCATTGAGAAGAGATGACAATAATGACTTTAAGTTAACAAAAACTTCATTAGAACAAGCACAACATAACTTAAAGAATTTATTTTTAACTTTTCCAGGTGAACGAGTAGGACAACCTGAATTTGGAAGTAGAATAAGAGAACTTTGTTTTGAACAAGTTGATGATGAGTTACCAAATAGAATAGAAGAAGAGGTTAGAAGAACTGTTTCAAATTGGTTACCTTATATTAATGTACAAGAAGTTAATACTCTTAATGAAGAGGGTGATAAAAATAAAATTTTTGTACAAGTCAAATATTCAACTACATTAAATCCAAATACTTTTGAATCAATAACAGTAGACGCATCATATACAGCTGAAAGCTATTAGGAGTAATTAAATGCCACGTACAAGTACAAAAAAAAGTTTAGTAAAACAAGTCAATTATCTTAATAAAGACTTTAGTGATTTTAGAGATAACTTGATTGAATTTGCTAAAGTATATTTTCCAAATACTTATAATGATTTTAATGAAGCGTCGCCTGGTATGATGTTTATTGAGATGGCAGCTTATGTTGGAGATGTACTTTCATATTATATTGATTCTTCATTTAGAGAATCTTTATTAGCTTATGCTGAAGAAAAAAGAAATATTTATACTATAGCTCAATCATTTGGATATAAACCAAAAACAACTTCACCATCTTCAGTAGTCTTAGATGTGTTTCAATCAGTACCAGCTTTAAATCAAAAACCAGATTATAGATATGCACTTAATGTTGAAGCTGGAGCTACAGTAACAGCTGGGGGAACTGGTACAACCTTTAGAACATTAGAAGATTGTAATTTCAAATTTTCAAGCTCTTTTAGTCCCCGTGAAACTTCAATATTAGAAAGTGATAGTGGTGTTGTAACAAAATTTTTATTAAAGAAAAAAGTAAAAGCTGAAAGTGGTACTGTAGTAACAGAAACATTTACATTTGGAGCTTCTGAAAAATACGCACAAATTAAATTAGCTAATCCTGATGTTATAGAAATAATTTCTTGTACTGATAGTGATAATAATACTTGGTACGAAGTTGATTCTTTAGCACGTGATACAGTTTTTGAGGATATGGAAGCTAATACTTTAAACTCACCAGATTTAGTTGAAGATAGAGAGACAGTTCCTTATATACTAAAACTAAAAAAAGTATCTCGAAGATTTACATCATTTATTGATGAGAATGACCAAACACTTCTTAGGTTTGGTGCTGGAATATCAGATAACCCTGATGAGGAAATAGTACCTAATCCAGATATGGTTGGTTCAAACTTACCAGGTAGTCCGTCTAAGTTAACATCAGCGTTTGACCCAAGTAATTTTTTAAAAACAAAAGCGTTTGGTTTAGCTCCATCTAATACAACTCTTACAATTAAATATTCATATGGTGGTGGTATAGACGATAATGTAAACGCTGGTGATGTAACTAATATATCAAGTATCAGTTATCAAGTACAAGATGCTTTATTAAATGCAGCTACAACTCAAGAATCCAAAGACTCTGTAGTTTTCACGAATGTTAATCCATCTACAGGTGGTTCATCTGGTGAAACTGTTAGAGATGTTAGAGAGAACGCTTTAGCGTATTATCAAGCTCAACAAAGAGCAGTTACAAAAGAAGATTATGTGGTTAGAGCATATTCATTACCACCTAAGTATGGTAATATTGCAAAAGTTCATCTAACACAAGATGACCAATTGAATAGAGATGCTGATTCGATAGATTTAGATAGACAAGTTACACCAGCTGATGTTGCAGCTGGTAGAACACTAAGGTCATTTCAAGCTGGTAGGTTTTTAAATCCTTTAGCTATGAATATGTATACACTTGGATTTGATTCTAATAAAAAATTAACAAAGATGAATCAAACAAGTAAAGAAAATTTAAAAACATATTTATCACAATTTAGATTGGTAACAGACGCTGTAAATATAAAAGATGCTTATGTTATAAATATAGCTGTTAATTTTGCTATATTGACAAAAACTGGGTTTAACAAAAATGATGTTTTACTTAGATGTGTAACAGCGGTTCAAGATTTCTTTGATATTGATAGATTACAAATTGGTCAACCAATTGTATTATCAGATATAGCATATGAATTATCTTTAGTTGATGGTGTAGCTTCTATTGTACCACCAGTTGATAATAATCCTAATAAACTACCAATTGTGGTTGAAAATAAATATAAATTAAATGAAGGTTATTCTGGTAATTATTATGACATAGAAAATGGTATGATTGATGGTATATTATATCCAGCTTTAGACCCAAGTATATTTGAAATAAAATATCCTAATTCAGATATTAAAGGTAAAGTTGTTGGTGATAACTTAGGAATAACGGAGTAACTAAATGCATTATTTTACATTCGCAGATAAAGATGCAACCTTATATGAAAATAGTTCAAGTTTAAATTCAGGTTTAGATGAGATACTTGAAATAAGAAAAGATGTTGCTGATTCAGCCGCTTTCAGAGAAGCTTCACGTGTGTTAATTAAATTTGATTTAACTTATATATCACAATCAATAGGTTCTGGACTAATACCAGATTCAGGTAGTAAAGCTGCTAAATATTATTTAAATTTATATGACGCACACCCAACATCTTTAGCCTCATCTCAAAGTTTATACGCTTATCCAGTAAGTCAGTCTTGGATAATGGGTGATGGTCGTAGTTATGATAATCCTATAACAAAAGAAGGATGTAGTTGGAATTTTACAAAAGGTATAGATGACGGGACGTTATGGACACCAGAAATAACTGCGTCAGGTGGTACTTGGTATCAAAATTATGCAAGTGGTTCATTAACTTTTATTTCAGGTTCAACTGGTAATTTTGGTACTTCTTCTAATGACGAAGTTCAAGTTACTGTTAAAGGAACTGAATATAATTTTATAGCTTCAGCGTCTATAGATGCAAATGGAACAGGTTCTGTACCTTCAGATTCTTCACCAAATTTTTATTTTTCAACTGGTTCTATAACATCTGAATTTGCTAGTAATTTAGCTACTGAAATAAATGCAGCTGATATTGGTGTTACAGCTTCAATGAGTAGTGTTAGTTCATCTTTAGGTGCAGTCGGAACTGTAAGATTACATATGACAGCTTCATCTATCACAACAGCTGGTCTTACAGATATTTCAATAGATACTGGTTCAAGTGGTACTTATTCTGATATATTAACTTTAGGTGGTGGTGGAGTACCATATGAAGCGTCACAATCATTTAACATAGATAGTGAAGACGTTAGAATGGATGTGACTAATATTGTAAGAGCTTGGTTAAGTCAATCAATTGACAATGAAGGATTTATTGTTAAACGAAGAGGTAATGTTGGAAATAGTGATAGTTTTTCAGATGAAAATAATACACAAAGATTAGGTAACTTTTCATTCTTCTCATCTGATACTCATACAAAATATCCACCAACGTTAGAAGTAGTTTGGGATGACTCTAAATGGAACGCTGGTTCATTATCTGCATTAACTTCAACAAATTTAGAAGATAGTGTACTTTATATGAAAGGTTTACAACCTGAGTATAATCAAAAATCAAAAGTAAAATTTAGAGTTGTTGGAAGAGAAAGATTTCCAGATAAAACTTATGACACTACACCATCAAATTTAACAGTAAAAACTTTACCACCAAGTTCATCATATTATTCAATTTTAGATGCAGAAACAAATGATGTTATTGTTCCTTTTGGTAGTGGTTCACAATTGAGTTGTGATTCTTCAGGTAATTATTTTACTCTTTGGATGGACGGATATCAACCAGAAAGATACTATAAAATTGAATATAGAATACAAAGTGGTAGTGGTACTGATGAAGAACTAAATCAATATTATGATGAAGGATTTACATTTAAGGTAACGTTATAATGCCATACACAATAGAAGAAAGAAATGAATTAGATTTTTATAAATCATTTGTTTCTGAATTAAGAAATGCTCATATTAATGCAATAAAAGAATTTATTCCAAATAAGTTTAGGGATAACAATAGAGTTTTGCAATCATTTGAAGATATATTAAGTGGATTAGGATTGGAAGATGCTAATCTTGAAGACGGTGGTGTTTTATATGAAAATATATTGTTTAATCCTAATATGGAAGGGATGTCTGAAGAAAAAACTGCAGAAATAATGGCTTATTATGATAGTGTTAGAAATTCAATGTTAACTATTCAAGATAAAAAATTAAAAAAATATGTAAAATCAGAACTTTTAAATAAAACTGTAGAAAGAAACTTTACTGAATTAATGACAACAACAATATCTACTTTACCTGACCCAATACCTGAAGAAGTGGACGATGATGGAAATGTAATAACTGAAGCTATAGAGGTAAAAGAGGGTGATATAATAGCAACTGGAACAGGTAAAACCCTAAGAATTTGGTTAATACAAGGTGCTAAAAAAAGAAGATTTATAAGTACAAATGATTTTTATAGTAGTAAATACTACGATAGAGCAGTCAAATCACTACCAATAGATTTTATTAATTCCATAGATACTGGTACATTAATTATTTTAGAAAGTGAAACTCCATTTAGAAGTGTTATTACACCACCAGCACCAGAAACTAATGTAGTAGATGAACCTTATAGACTTGCTAATGATGACGATAGATTTGGAGGAAGTTAATAATGTCAAGATTAAATCAAAAAGATTTACAAATATTACAAACTGGATTAGATATAGATTTTAATTCTCCTGAGTATTCTTATCTTGATGGAGCTTTTGGAGAAAATCCAAATGATTATATTGAAGTTTTAATTCACGATGAACAAGAAAATTTTTTAGAAAGTGGTATTGTTGAAAAAGAAAATTATGAAATACGACCTTTAGGAGTAAAATTAAAAACTGGTACAATTCTTAGAAAGTTTGGTTATGATAGAGGCCGTTATGTAGTAAAGTATAATTTTTTTAGAAAAACAGCTGGTTCATATGAAAATTTATTAGTTGATGAAAATCAAATTCCTTTTAGTGGTGAGTCTAATATAAATGAACAAACTGGTAAAATAACAGATGAGAATGGTAGAGAATTATTTATAAAAGAAAACAAATATTTAATTCACGAAATCTCACCATCAAGAACTGAACTTAGACTTACAGCTCAAAATATAAGAGGTAGACAATATGTATCAGAATTTTTTAATTTACAAAGAGGAAAAAAAGTAATATCGTCTATGCTTGGAAATGAGTTTGTTAGAGACCCAGCTCAATTTTTTGTGCCAGAGGGTGGAACTGAAGAATTAACAAATACTAATAAAATTAAATTATCTATACCAACAACTACTAATATGGTTGGTGGTTACATTTACTTAAATAATGCTTACGTGGGTGAAGTAAAAGAGATTGAAGAAATAACAGATGATGATTTACTTGGTGAAGAGTATTTAGATTATCAAGGTAGTTAACAATGATTTGGGAATATGGAAACTATAAATTTGATTGTGAATTAAAACCACCGACTTGGGAAAAATTTAATCAATGGAAAAAAGATTTCTTTAAATTACCAAACGTAACTAAATATGATATTTGGTTAACAGGTGGATTTGTAGAAAATTGGAAAACTTTAGATGTTGATATTGTATTAACAGGAAAACCAAATTATAAAGAATTACAAAAGTTAATGATTGATGGTATATCTTTAGGAATAAAAAAATATAATATGTTTGTCGATATACAATACAGTAACAAAAAACCATCTTTTGGTCAAGGTAAAATAAAAAAAATAGTATCAGCAAATAAAATTATACAAAATGGAAAATTAATTACTGATTGGACTAATAGTGAAAAAATATTCTCTAATCTTTACAGTAGAACAACAAGGTATCCAAAGAAACATCAATTGGATAGAGTTTACAAAAATAAACCAATATTACTAAAACAAGGTTAAGTTAATGCCAAATTATACGTATGATAATATAAAAATAGATGGTGGAGTATATCGTGATGAAAACGATGTATTTCAAGCGTTCTTAGATTATCCGATTGATATATCCTATGATACTTCAACTGATAATACGTATCGTCAAGCACTTAATCCTGGTGAAAAATTCGAACAAGTAAAATGGGTGTTTAAAACAGATAATCAAATAATAGCTTTAACAGACGGTGATTATGTAAATACTGCTGGTGAAAAAATTGGAACAATAAAAGAAAACACAATTTTACTTAATTCTGGATTTTCTATAAACCCTCTCACATTAGAAAATATTTTTGTAGCTGGTAATACAGTTACAGGTGAAATACTTATAACAGCTATACCAGGTGTTGAAAACCAATCTGCACAATCTTTTACTTTTAGAACTGATATAAAAAGTGAAGTAATTATTAATTTTAAGTATCCATATGATTCTTCGTCTAACGACCCTATTACTCAAGGTCTTAATGAAGCAAGTAAAGTTATCACTAAACCATTTTTTGCTAAAATAATTAATGTTGATAATGACATAGTTACAATAGATAGAACTTGGAACGAGTTTACAGACGCTTATGAGTTAACTCCAAATAACGTTAATGAAACATTTGGTACATTTGAATCTTGGAATGTAGTTCACAAATATCAAGATACACGTGATTTATTAACCTATCTTCATTTTGGAGATAATAGAGTAGCATTAGTTACAAATACAAGAGAAGATAAACAAACATTTAAAGTTTATCCATATGGTACATTAATTAAGTTATACGAACCTTTACCAGATGATATAGATGAAACCAATAATGTATATGTGGTTAGAGAGGTATTACCACAAAAAACAGAAGTGGTTGATTTAATTCCGTATGACCAAGAAGATGAAGATTTATTAATATTAAGAAACCCTGATTCAGCAAATGTTGATTCACCAATATCCAAAAGGTCAACTGATTTAAAAAGTTTTACCGACTTAGTTACAACTGATAAAAAATTAAAACAAAATATAATAAATAAATATATTAGTGGTAGTTTAAAACCTGTTGAATTAAACATTGATTATTCTAACTATGAAAATTTTATTAATTTTAGTTCAGCTGAAAAAAGATTAAAAAACTTTAAATATAAAATTCAATTGATAGAAAATTACACAGCTGAAAGTTCTTCTTTCGCTGCACTTGCTAGTGGTTCAGTTGATGCTATAAAATTTGAAAATCAAATAGAAGATATTAAAAACAATTTTGATGGATATGAAACTTATTTATACAACGTAAGTTCTTCATATGTTTCAAGTTCTGTTGGAGTAGTTTATGATGCGTCTTGGCCTAAATCTGGTAGTGGAACTTATGCTGACCCATTCGTACCAATAAGTTCTTCGGAAGCTAATTTTACAAATTGGTATGGTTCTGTAGTTAATTCAACTGGTCAAATATATTCAGCGTCTTTATATGATGGTAGTAATTTTAATAGATTAACAAATCTTTTACCACAACACGTTACAGAGGATGTAGGAAATAATCAATTCTTAGATTTTATGGATATGATTGGTCAACACTTTGACGAACTGTGGGTTTATACAAAAGCTATAGCAGATGTAACAGACAGACAAAATGATTTATCTGAAGGGTTTTCTAAAGATTTAATTTTTAACTTATCTAAAGCACTTGGTTTTGATGTACAAGATGGAAAAGATTTATTAGATTTAAGTAGGAGTGGTTTTGGTCAAAAAGCAAGTGGAAGTGCATTTTCTTTATATACATCAGGTTCTTTAAGTTCACCAGGTGAAAGTGATATTTCTAAAGAAATAACAAAAAGAATTATAGCTAGTATGCCTTATTTATTAAAATCTAAAGGTACTATTGGTTCATTAAAAGGTTTAATAAATTGTTATGGTATTCCAAGTTCAATATTAAGAATTCGTGAGTATGGTGGAATACAAAAAGATAATCAAAGAGCACAATTTGAAATAGCTAGAAAGTTTACAAAAGCATTAGGATTTCAATCTTCACAATATGTAGAAACAACTTGGGCTGATGATGACAATAGTAGTATGAAACCAGAAACAATTGAGGTGAGGTTTCGTTCACCATCTACAGGTTCAGACCAAATACTTGTACAAAAAGATACAGATTGGGCTATTAAACTAAAAGATAATAGTGTAGAAGATAATTATGGAACTGTTTCATTTATGTTATCTGGTTCAACTGGGTACAAAGAAATTAGTTCATCATTATTACCAGTGTATGATGGAGAATACCATTCTGTAATGTTAAGAAAGTCAAAGATAAATACAGAGTTATTTCCATTTACATCATTTGAAACTGGTTCACTAGTTAACCCACCATTTTTACCAGGAACAAATAGTGCTGAACGCGGTGAGATTGAAATAGTAAGTAGTTCTAATGTAGCTAAAAATGGAAGTAAAAGTTTAAGACATAGAAATACATCAACTGATGGTACTTCATACACATATTTTTATAGAAATCCTGGTGATGAGTATTCATCATATTCTTCCGCTATAACGGATGTTAGTCAATACGAAACTTACTTGTTTAGTGCTTTTGCTAAAGCTTCAGGTAGTACAGTTGACTCACTTGGTTCTTTAACTTTATTTGAATTAGACTCAAATGAAAATGTTGTTAATTGGAATGAAGAGTTTGATTATTCAACAAACGAGGGTGGTATAAAATCATCTCAACGAGTTGGGTTAAATGAGACAGAGTGGAAACAAATACAAGTAAAGAAAACTATTAAGTTCCCAAATACTGCAAAACTTGGTGTACGTTTTGAAAATAACAAACCAAGTTCTACAATTTTTTGGGATGAAGTATCTTTAAGAAAAGTTTCAGCTAATACTGATACTATTGCAGACGCATTTAGATATGATTTATTTGTTAAAAAATATGATGCTGGTTTAGATAGAGTTAGATTCTCATCAAAAACAAGTCTTATAATATCAAGTTCTGAATCTCAATCGTATAATGCGGCTTGGACTGGTAGTGGTGATTTATTTATTGGTGGTAACAATACGACACCTTTTAGTGCAAATAAACTTTCTGGTTCGTTAATGGAATTTAGATTATGGACTGAACCACTAGAAGAAGAGTTTTTTGATATACACGTAGCATCTCCTAAATCATATGTAGGAAATACCGTGTCATCTTCTTATACTAATTTAGTTAGAAGATTTTCTTTTGATGATAATACAACTTTATCTGAGGGTGGTAATCTTAGAGACGTAAGTGCTAATCAAACTTATACACAAAGTGGTAGTGCTCGTGGGTTTGGTGGAAATAACTTTTTCCAATCTGTAGTTGATAAAACTAAAACACTTGTACCTAACCACGGCCCTAATCGTAGAATGGCTACAAAAATTAGAATAGAGAATAATGCTTTAAGTGGTAGTGGAGCTAACTTAAATAGAAATTCAAGATTTGACCAAAGTTCAAATGATTTTGCACCCATAGACTCTCCAAAGTTAGGAATATACTTTTCACCAACTGATGTAATTAATGAGGACATAGTATCTTCATTTGCTAATCTTGATTTTAATCAATATCTTGGAGACCCACGAGATAATTTTTCAGAAAATTATAGAGAGTTAATTGATATATCAGATACATACTTTCAAAAATATAGTGGTAATAATAATTTTTGGGATTATATGCATCTTATAAAATTTTATGACCAATCAGTATTTAAACAACTTAAAAAATTAGTTCCTGCTAGAGCAAAAGCTCATATGGGAACTTTAGTTGAAGGTAATATATTTGAAAGACCTAAATCACCAGTTCAACAAAGTAATCCATCATTTACACAACCTGTTTATAGAGATACTATTAACATAGGTGTTTTAGAACAAGAAAATGAAACTAGTCATTCAATAGTTGAGATTGAAACACAATACCCAAGTTATACAGCTTCAATAGATACAAATGATAGTTTCTTTACACCATCTTTATATAATTTTGCACCTAATGATAATTACGATGATAGAAATTTGTATATTTCAGGTTCAGCAAAATATGGAGGCCCTAACTACGCATTTAGTGAAGCTACTGGTGCTATTATATTTGAAAATAGAAAATCAGAATTTAATCAAGAATATAGATTTTTCTATACAAGTTCAGATGATTATGATAGAAGTTCAAAATTTAGTATTAATAGATATGAAAACTACTATACTTCAAAATCATTAGTAGAATCTGATAAAGACCCAGAATATCAAAATGTATTAGCCTTAAATAGAAGTTTTTATGAAGGTGTTAAAAATACTAAAAGTACTACATTAGATGGTGATTTACCAGTCATAATTAGAACATCAGCTCCAACAGTAGCTACACCAACAGACTTTGGTATTTCTGGATTAAAAGTTGATGATGAGGGTGATGTTCCAATATAAATTAAAAATGTTTGAAAATTTAGAAAATAGATATTTATTTTTAGTGAAGTTATATAGTGTATATTTATCTAAAGGATATTAAAACAATGGGAATATTTAATGGTAACAATTTGAGTGTTGAGGCCATCTTAACAACAAGAGGTAGAGAACTATTATCAAAAGATAGTGGAAAATTAAATATAACTAAGTTTGCATTAGGTGATGAAGAAATAGATTATACACTTTTTGATGAAACTCACCCAAATGGAGATGCGTCTTTTGGAAACGTTATTGAAAATTCTACTCCAATTGAAGCTTCACCAACAAGACAAAATTTAAAAAGTTATTTGGTGCCACAAAATGAAAGTTTTGAAAATAGAAAACTAATTGTGCCACCAGATGTAACTTTACAACCAGATACATCGTTTGTTGTAAACCCAAATACTAGATATGGTGGAGTAGAAATATTTGAATCATATTTATTTACAATTCAAAATACAAAGTTAATAACTTTTAAGAATACTATGTATGGAGAATTAGGGGAAGAAACAGAAAAAAATGTTCATAAAACATTTACAGGTGGAAGAGTAACAGTTAACTCAAATAGGGTAAATCCAGGTGCAACAACAATTATTACTGTACGTGGAATTGAATCAAGATTAACTAAAACAATAGCTGTAACTGTAGAAGCAGATACACTTAATGAAACTATGAGTCCATTTGATGGAAACGTAGTTGTAACAGATAGTATATACTATTAATTAGTGGAGTAACAAAATGGGATTTTTAGATAATTCAAGCATCACAGTAGATGCAATATTAACAAAAATTGGTCGTAAAAGAATTTCAGATGGTTCTTTTAGAGTAAGTAAGTTCTCACTTAGTGATGAAGAAATAGATTACACTTTGTATGATGTAACTCATCCTAACGGAACAGATTCATATGGAACAGTAATCGAAAATATGAATTTACTTGAAGCTCAAGCAAATAGAACAGGGTTTAATAGTCATTTGATAAATCAAACAATAGCTGGTGCTAAAATTAAACTAGCTTCTTTAAACTACCCAAACCTTGAAAATGGTGATAACGTAGAATTAAAACCAAGTACAGAAGGAGCTCCTTCTGAAAACTATTCATTTGTAGTTGAAAATACTGGTATAGCTGCTTTTGTAAACCCAAGTGGTGCTGGAACTGGTGTTTATAGTTCTACTGTTGCTTCAGCGGCTTCAGCTACTATTATTGCACAACCTTTCGCAAACCCATCTCCAACAGCTACTACAAATGTTAGAGTAACTGGGTTAACTTCAGGTCTTAATGCTGTAGTAACCTTAACAGTTAAAGCTACACCGACATCTGGTAATGACGCACTTGACCCAACTAATGCTACAGAGGCTACTGTACCACCTGGTGGAACTATGTCAGGTCCTCCTGGAGCTGGAGCTGGAGCTAGTGCAACAAACCCATATGGTATTAACACAGGATAAAAAATAATAATAGGAGTAAATTAAAATGGCGTATTTTAAAATTTTAACCCCGATGGACGTAGTTGAAGATGTCGGTCTTGTAACCTCTGGAATATTTCAAGATGGTGCTGCAAGTATAACACAATTTCATACATCTTCTACTCAATACACAAATACAGGTGATTATAGTGTTGACGCCTATAGATATAATCCAGGCACCAATGCATCAGCTTCTGTACAGTTTGGTGTAGCGTTTGGACATGCTGAAGGAAGTGGTTCATTGGGTACAAAAGGTGCAACTGGTGATAGAACTACTGCGGCTGTTTATGGTCAAATTAATAATATATTAAATCCACCTCAAACAACTCGTTTTACTTTC
>Ga0209992_10003244_pt1 | contig 13869 bp, 11 predicted proteins | sample 2SBtaG_2_FD_182564 | JGI IMG/M metagenome (GOLD analysis project Ga0209992, IMG submission 182564) | Deep subsurface microbial communities from Kolumbo volcano to uncover new lineages of life (NeLLi) - 2SBTROV12_ACTIVE470 metaG (SPAdes)... | ecosystem: Environmental > Aquatic > Marine >... | reverse complement strand
TGATGGAACTAATGCGCAAACTTGTCGAGGAAAACAACGATGAGAGCCGCACACCCATGCAGACGAATGCCAGGTCCGCGAATTCTTGATCGCCCAATCATCCGACCGACAGGCTATTGCCGTCTGAGGACCACAATGGTAGGGATCGCAGAGCCGATCAGCGCCTGCCCCAACAATTCCTAGTTCTCATCTCGCACAACTATTTTGCGTCTACAGCACGGGCCGCATCGTTCGGTTCCGGTTCTCCGAAAGCAGTTGCCCTCTCGCGGGGCTGCGGACGGGTGGGGATTTCCATCAATAGGCCGCCGGGCGCCATGGCAATGATTTCCTCGCGTCCCACAGGCAAGTTAGCGAACAGGCGTTCCAGTATCCAATCGAACCCGTTCTCCTTGATCGACGCCGCGCAACTGGGAACGCCGACAACATGTTTGCCGGAAAGCCTTCCGTAGAGAAGCAGATTGCCCGGATCGACGGGCATTCCCAGGTGGACGATTTCACCGCCGCCGGACTCCAGAGCCGCCGGGATGACATCAGCCCTGTCAACAATCGCCGACGCCCCGAAAACCAAGATCAGGTCGCAATCCTGAGCGTCAGCGTGGCTAATGGCGTCTGATACGGCGCTGAGCGTGTGATCGCATTGACCAACATCAATCAAATCTCCTGCCAACGAAGCCAGCCGTTCAGCGACGGCACGGTGGCGCTTTTTGATGATTTTCGCCGTATCACCCGGTAGCTGTGAGAGGACCAAAGCGACTCGTTTGGTTTGGAACGGGGAAACTGAGATACCCATCCCGTCGGCGCGGGCATCGGCCTCCAAAGCCATTAGCCGGTCTTTGGAAACGGCGAAGGGAATGATTTTGGCAGTGGCCACCATCTGTCCGGCCGACACCCGGGCGTGGGGAGGCAGCGTGGCAATGGTCATCGCCTGGTCAATGCGGTTCAGGGCCTTGATATTCTCCGCGTCGGCAACAAAGACGCCATCTTTCTCGGCAAACAGGTTGGCCCGGCCCGTAAATGCCGCCGCGGCGATGACACCTGCACCGGTGATGGCTTTTGCGATTCGAGCCGCCGCCTCATCCTCCAAGACATCGGCCGGTGATGGGCGCGCCGCCATCACTGTTTGCATCCCGTGATCGCGTAACCGTTCGATATCGATGCGCGCCAGCGTGACACCCTTCTTTAAAACGTCGCCGTTCATCCTGACCGTGTGCGCCAAGATGCATCCGTGAGCCTCATCTATGGGGATATCGCCAAAGATCATCAGCTATTTGAAGCGATAATGGCCGCCACTGCAACGAGAGCCGCAACGCTGATCCCAATCCAGCCCCACCTCGTGGCGCCACTCGACGCCGCGTCAGCCTGATCCACCGTGACGATGGCGGCTTCGATATCCGCGTCACCACCTGCAACCAACTCACCAAACTTGGCAAAGAACCTTTCGGAAAGGGCTTTCGCGGTCGAATCGATAAGGCGGCCGCCGACCTGGGCCAGCCGGCCGCCAACATCGGCTTTGACCACATAGTGCAATATGGTACCGGCACCGTCCTCAACCAGCCGGACATCAGCACCGCCCTTGGCGAAGCCGGCGGCGCCGCCTGTACCTTGTCCGGAAATCGAATAACTTTCCGGCGGCACCAAATTCGAAAGTTCGACCCGGCCTTTGAACTTGGCTTTGACCGGACCAACTTTCATAACCACCGTCGCCGACATCTCCGTATCGGAGGCCTTGTCCAGACTTTCGCAGCCAGGAATGCATTGGCGCAATATATCCGGGTCATTGAGGGCTGCAAAAACCGCATCTCTGGGCGCATTGATCTTGTGTTCCGCATTCAGTTCCACGGCATCTCTCCATTCAGTTCGATTTGATTTATCGCTCGGTCTCACTCGAAGCGGGTGCGCGCATGCCATCCGGTTGGCGCAAAAAAGCGACAATCTCGGCGGCGATGGACAAGGCGATTTCCTCGGGTCCGACAGCGCCAATATCGAAGCCCGCGGGTCCTCTGAGTTCAGCAAGGCGCTGGGCTGGAATTGCCCCATCCTCATCGAGTGCGTTCTTCAGGGCGGCGATCTTGCGGCGGCTTCCGATCATCGACACATATGGTGCCGACGAGGCCAGGGCGGCCCGCAAGGCGTCGCGATCTCGTTTGCCTTGCGTTGCGATGACGATGCAATCGCCGGGACCAAGGCTGGCATTGTCAAGATGAACATCGTCGAGGTATTCATCCGCGCCGGCAATCCGCTCGGCCGGGTCGGAAACGCCTGCATGGAGAACTACAAAACCTGCCACTTTGGCGATGGCAACTAAGGCTTGCGCCACCGGCGACGTGCCATAAATGACGATCCGGCGCGCCGTTTTCATGGGCTCCAAGAAAATCTCCACCGTGCCGCCACTGGGGCAGCTTGATTTATAGAGGGGCGCACCGTCTGCATCGATATCTTCGCCAACTTCTTCCTTAGGGCGGATCCGAATCATTTCCGGCCGGCCCGCATTCATGGCCTCAAGCGCGGCCTTGCGCACCGCGCCGGTGACGCACCCTCCACCAACAAATCCGTGGATTACGCTATCTTCGGTGATCACAGCCTTGGCGCCGGCCTTGGCGGACGTCAAATTTGCCGTCCGCACCACCGTGGCGATGCAAAAATCCTTACCTTCGGCGCGCAGCTGTTCAATCAGATCGAGAGTTTTGTTGGCTTCGGTCATGAATATCACCGACTGTTAAATCTTCGCAAGTTCAGGTTCGATTGCCGCCAACGACTGCAAAGTATTAGCGGCCGCGAAATGATCGATATATGGGAGCGCCGCGTCCATGGCTGCGGTGACGGGTTCGTAGCGCTGCCACCCCAACAACGGGTTCATCCAGATCAGGCGCGGGGCACGGCGTTTCAGGCGGGTCAATTCGCGGCACAGCGCGTCGGTAGGGCCGGTATCGTAGCCGTCACTTAGAATGATCACCACACTGCGGGAATTAAGAGCACGTTTGGCATATTGATTGTTGAACAGCTGCAGGCTGGCACCAAGCTTCGTGCCACCACCAAAACCGTCGGCCATCAAGGCCAGCCGGGTCATCGCCTTCACCGAATTCTTGTCGCGCACGACATCGGTGACGCGCACTAATTTCGTATGGAACAAGTAGGCATCCGTGTCGATCCAGGCACAGACCAACCCTTTGACGAATTGCAAGAAAAACCGGCTGTAGGCTTTCATGGATCCGGAAATATCGAGGAACACAACGATCCGTACAGGCCGGTCTGGTTTGGACTTTTTGACGATGGAAATTGGCTCACCGCCGCGGCTCAAATTGGCGCGAATGGTTTTGCGTAGGTCAAGCCGCGTGCCCCGGCGGCTTACACGAAATCGCCGGGAAAGGCGGTAGCGCATGGCGCGTGCCAGATTGTGCGCGAGGGTTTCGGCATCGGCGATCTCTTGCGGATCGGTAAAATGGCGAAGATCGGTCTTCATCCGCGTCGTCCGTTCCGAAGCAATCAGACGACCCGGCGCATCGCCATCAATGTCGCTCTCGCCCGGACTTTCCATGGCCGGAGGGTCATAATGTTCCAGGCCCGCGTCGGCACCGAGATGATCTCCCCAAATTCGCCGACCCGATACGGCACTTGCGCCATCGCCATCGCTAACACTTAGAGCGCGATTGAATATACGCCGACGGCCATGCGACAGCCAATAGGCTTCAAAAAGATCGTCGAAGCGTTGCCATTCGTCATGTCGACTGGAAAGTAAAATTTTCAGATGCATACGGGCCTGGGCAAGCCCGGGAAGCGGCATTGCCGCCAAGTGGCTGATCACATCCTGGGTTTCGGCCGGACCAATCTTAAAATCGTTCATGCGCAGATGATCAGTAAAACCGGCAATACGGGCGCTGATGGCGTTCTCCCTGAGAAGCTGTTCACTGGAGGTCGCCATCGGATTACGCTGCCCGGCCGATAAGCCGGCTGACAACTTCGGCGGAGACAGCCTTTTGATCGGCTTCCGTCTTCAAAAGGCAAATTAAGGTTGCGCGGATACGCTCCACATCGCCATCGAGCGTTTCCAGCTTCATGCCGACAAGCGCCGACACCCAATCCAAGGTCTCGGCCACGCCGGGCACTTTCTCCAACTCTTCACGCCGCAGCCCATGAATGAACTGGACAACTTGTTCTGCAAGTTTGTGTTCGACCTCCGGGACACGCGCCAGGACGATTTCCAACTCACGTTCCAGGCTCGGGAATTCAACGTATGCATAGAGACATCGCCGCCGCAGGGCGTCGGAAAGTTCACGGGTACCGTTCGACGTTAACACCACATGGGGAATGGACGTTGCGTTAATGGTGCCTAGCTCAGGCACGGTGATCTGATAGTCGGAGAGAACTTCAAGAAGATAGGCCTCAAATTCTTCATCGGCGCGGTCGATTTCATCGATCAGCAAAACCGGCGGCAGTGGTTGGCTGATTGCCTCAAGCAATGGCCGTTTCAGCAGATAGTCTTCGGAAAAAATCTGTTCTTCGACGGCGGTAGCTGAAATTTCCTCGCGTTCTTTCGCCTTAATCGCCAGGAGTTGGCGCTGATAGTTCCATTCATAAATGGCTTGGCTGGCGTCCAGGCCTTCATAGCATTGAAGCCGGATCAGCCGCGTGTCCAGGACCCCCGAGAGGGCGCGGGCAATCTCGGTTTTGCCGACCCCCGCCTCACCTTCCAGCAACAACGGACGGCCCAGATCGAGGGCAAACTGCAATGCAACGACAAGCGTTTCGTCGGGAATGTAGTGCACATCGCGCAGGCGGGCGCGGATATCCAATGTATCTGTCATGGTCATGGTCATGGTCATCATATCATAGGCGAAAGACGGCGGGAGGCAGCAGCAAACCATCCCGCTGCCCCCATCTAATCCATTACCCGGTAATGCCGAGGCTTTGTGCCGTCTTCCAGACCCGCCAATGGTCATGCGGCATCTGTGTATGCGTCAGGCCCAGGTGCGCAAACGCGTCGTTGACGGCGTTTGAGAACGCCGGCACGCCGCCGACGTTGGGGCTTTCGCCGACGCCCTTGGCACCGATGGGATGATGCGGTGACGGGACTTCCGTATGGTCGGTTTCCCATACCGGCGTTTCCACCGCCGTCGGCAGATAGTAATCCATCAGGCTGCCGCCTTTGACATTACCCAATTTATCGTAGGAAATCTCCTGGCCCATGGCGATGGCCAAGGCTTCCGTCAGGCCGCCATGGACCTGACCCTCGATGATCATTGGATTAATCCGCGTGCCGCAATCGTCCAACGCGTAGAAGCGGCGGACATCGACAACACCGGTGTCCACGTCAACGTCGATTACGCAAATATAGGCGCCGTAGGGGTAGGTCATGTTCGGCGGATCATAGTAGGACACCGCCTCCAGGCCCGGCTCAATTCCCGGGACCGCCTGATTGTAAGCGGCGAAAGCCAGTTCCTTCATGGTCTTGAACTGTTCAGGGTTGCCTTTCACCTGGAAGCGGTCGATATCCCATTCCAGATCGTTGTCGTGGACCTCCAGCAGGTAGGCGGCGATCATCTGTGCCTTGGCGCGAATCTTCCGTCCCGCCATGGCTGCGGCGGCGCCGGCAACCGGCGTCGAGCGTGAACCATAGGTACCCAGACCATAGGGCGCCGTGTCCGTGTCACCTTCTTCGACGGTGATGTCTTCGGCTGGCAGCCCGATCTCGGTCGCCAGGATTTGCGCAAACGTCGTGGCATGGCCCTGGCCTTGGGAGATCGTCCCCAATCGAGCGACAGCCGAGCCCGTCGGGTGAATACGAATTTCGCAGGAGTCGAACATTCCCAAACCGAGAATGTCGCAATTCTTGACCGGCCCGGCACCGACGATTTCGGTAAAGAAAGCAACGCCGACACCCATCAAAGACCGGGTTTCCCCGTTCGTAAAAGCCTGGCGATTGGCCGCTTGTTCGGCCCGCAGCGCCTTGTAGTCGACAGCGGCCAGCGCCTTGTCCATGGCCGTCTGGTAATCCCCGGAATCGTATTCCCAACCCAAGGCAGACGTATAGGGGAATTGCTCTTTCCGGATCAGATTTTTCGACCGAAGTTCCGCTGGATCCACGTCCAACTTGCGGGCCAGAACATCGATCATGCGTTCGATCATATAGGCCGCTTCGGTGACCCGGAATGAACAGCGGTAGGCGACGCCGCCCGGGGCCTTGTTGGTGTAGACGCCATCGACGCCGCAATGCGCGACGGGAATGTCGTAGGAACCGGTGCAGATGGAGAAGAACCCGGCCGGAAATTTAGTCGGATCGGCGCAGGCGTCGAAGGCACCATGATCGGCGATCACATGACAATCGAGAGCCGTGATCTTGCCGTCCTTGGTGGCGGCAATGCGGCCCGTCATATGATAGTCGCGGGCGAAGGCGGTGGCCGTCAGGTTCTCGATCTTGTCTTCAATCCATTTGACCGGCACCCCGGTGACGATGGACGCCACGGCGGCACAGATATAGCCCGGATAGACGCCGACCTTGTTGCCGAAGCCGCCACCGATATCCGGCGAGACGATGCGGATATTATGCTCGGCGATGTTAGTGATCAGTGAGGCCACCGTGCGCACTGCGTGCGGTGCCTGGAAGGTGCCCCAGATAGTTAATTTGCCGCTCACCTTGTCCATGGACGCAACGCAGCCGCAGGTTTCGATGGGACTGGGATGGCAGCGCGGGTAGGTGATCAGTTCCTCAGCCACCACATCGGCTTCGGCGATGGCTTTTTCCGTGCCCTCCTTGTCGCCTTCCTCCCAATAGAAGATGTGGTTGTGATGATTGCGCGGACCGTGAGCGCCTTCTGTTTTGCCCTCCAAATCTTCGCGCAATACCGGCGCATCGGCGTCCATGGCCTTGAAGGCGTCGACCAAGGCGGGCAGTTCCTCGTAATCGACCTCAACCAATTCGACCGCGTCGGCGGCAATGTAACGGTCCTCGGCAATGACGAAGGCGATTTCCTGGTTCTGGAACAACACCTTTTCGTCGGCCAGCACAGCTTGAACGTCGCCGGCCAAGGTCGGCATATAATGCAGGTTGAGCGGTTTCAAATCCTCCGCCGTGAGCACGGCGATGACGCCGGGAAGCGCCAGCGCTGCATCCTTGTTGATGGACGTGATGCGTGCGTGGCCGTAGGACGAGCGGACGAAATCGCCGAACAACATGCCCGGCAGTTTCATGTCATCAATGTAATTTCCCTTGCCCTGGGTGAACCGGGCGTCCTCGACGCGTTTACGGCTACATCCCAGACCTTGAAGCTTTTCGGCCCTTTCGGCCGCTGATGGCGTTGCTTGATCATTCATTATTCTGCCGCCTCCTGAGCGGAATTGAGCTGCTGCGCAGCCACCCTGATGGCTTTGACGATATTCTGATATCCCGTGCATCGGCATAGATTGCCGGCAATCCCAAAGCGGATTTCCTCATCCGTCGGGTCCGGGTTCTCTTGCAACAGGCGGTAAGCCCGAGTGATCATCCCCGGAGTGCAAAACCCGCATTGCAGGCCGTGGTGTTCGCGGAATGCGTCTTGCAACACATGCAGCGATCCGTCGTCACCGGATATGCCTTCGATGGTGGTGACCTCCGCGCCATTGGCCTGGCCAACGAACATGGTGCAGGATTTGACCGACTTGCCGTCGAGATCAACCGTGCAGGCGCCACAGTGGCTGGTGTCGCAACCGATGTGCGGCCCTGTGATATCCAATTCTTCGCGCAGAAAATGGATAAGCAGGGTGCGCGGATCGGCGGCTTTTTCAACTTCGGTTCCGTTTACCGTCATTTTGACGTCAATTTTTGACATGGCTAACTCCCCATCCTCACTCTAGCTCGCCCGTGCCGCGGCTTTTTCAATGGCCCGACGGACCATGACCCCGGCGACGTGCGTGCGGAACTCAACCGGCCCGCGACCGTCTTCGGCCGGGTCGGTGATGGCCTTGGCGGCTGCAACAGCGGCATCCAAAGCGGCGGAATCGAGAGACGTGCCAATGATCGCTGCGCTGGCGTCTTCGGCGTAAAGCGGCGTATTCGCGACATTGGTCAGTGCGATTGATGCCGTCGCACAGGTGCCGCCGTTCATCGTCAGGAGGACGGCTGCCGCCGCCGTCGCATAGTCACCGATTTTGCGTTTTTGCTTCTCGTAGGCATGGCCGTGACCGGATGCGGGCACCGCGAACTGGACCGCTGTGAGAATCTCGCCGTCCTCAAGTGCCGTGAAAAAGGCAGCCTCGTAGAATTCCCGCGCGGCAACTTCGCGGCGACCAGCCGAATTCTGTACGATATACGCGGCATTCATCGCCTGCATCAGCGCCGGCATATCGTTGCCGGGATCACCGTTGGCGACATTACCGCCGATGGTGCCGACGTTGCGAACCTGCGGATCGGCGATCAACAAAGAGGTCTCGCGGATGATCGGGCAGGTGGCCGCCAGTTCTTCTGAAGCGATCAATTCGGCTTGCGTCGTCATCGCGCCGATGGTGATCGTGCCGTCATCGATGGAAATGCCTTTGAGGTCTGCAATATCCTGCAGATCAACCAAGTGTTCCGGCACCGCCATGCGCAGTTTCATCATGGGGATAAGGCTGTGCCCGCCCGCGACGACGCGCGCTTCGTCTCCAAGAGATGCCAGTAGCGAGACCGCTGCGTCGACGGACTCTGGCCTGTGATAGTCAAACGAACCCGGTATCATTCGTTGCCTCCCGTTTCTGCCTTTTCAGGCGTTCCTTAATAATATCGGGAGAAACTATAGGTGGATTACCGCCTTGGGCGCGGGCCCTCATTCATGACCCATCGCCCAGCTTGCACGAAATGCAGGCTGGGCGCACGAAATGCGGACGAGGGAAGTTCTCGATCGGTTCAGATACCCAGGACGCCCTGAATTTCGGGAATTCGGCCACGACTGACGGGAATTTCCGCCTCTTTGCTGTCGCCGACGATACATACCGCTTTGTCACCATCGCGGCGGAAGCCATTAATGTGGCTTTTGTTAACCAGATAACTGCGATGGGTGCGGATAAAATTTTCGGTCGCCAGGCTCTTTTCCACGCGCGAGATCGACCACGGGCAGAAATATTCCTCTTCAGCGTTGGCAATCCGAGTGTAATGGCCGTCCGCCTGGACAAATAATATCGCGTGGGCCGGTAAGAACCGTAATGTCTTGTCCCGTTCGTAGGGAATGCGCACCCCAAGATCACCCGTGAGGTCGGCCTGAGATGCCTGTTCATCGAAGGCCTTCGACAAGGCAACCGAGGCGATGCGACCGCGCGGTGCCGCACTTGTTGCATCCGCTGGACGTTCGGACTGGAGCGAAGATCGTGCACCGAGAACCACCTCCCCGGGAACCGCCGTCAGTAGGAACAAGCCGCAAATCACGAAGGCCGCCACTGCAACGAGCATGGCCAAGTTGTTCGACGAAATTGCTTGCGTCGCCTCAATTGACACCTCGCCGGCAAGGGAGAATGTCGTGTACATCATCGCCGAGTAGTGCATGGCGGAAATGGACAGGCCGAGCACAATCGATCCGCCGATGGTCGCCAGCAAAGAGCGTTTCCGGTACGCCAACTCCATGGCCAGAATGCACGACGCCATGGCGATGGCGATGGCTAATAGGACACCGCCGGAATCATAAGAGACGATACAGTTTCCTGAGATCGCCGACATGCCGAGGTAATGCATGCTGACAATGCCGATGCCGGTAATGATCCCGGCAATGGCAATCCGCATTGGCGTACGGTTACCGAAATGCAACGACATCAGCGCCGAGCCCGTCAACAGGACGGCAATCAGGGCCGAGCCCATAGTTCGAAGAGGGTCATAAAATATGGGGACGGACACGTCCACCGACAGCATGCCGACGAAATGCATCGACCATATACCACCGCCAAGCGCGAAGGCGGCTTGAGAAATACGTACTTTCCGGCGGTGCCCGCCAAAAGCAGCCAGACCACTGGTCAGACGCAGCGAGGTAAACGACGCCATGACCGCAACGGCAATCGAAGCGGCGACCAAGGACGGCACATAGTGAATTTCAAGCATCGGTAAAGATCGATCTCCCGTTGATCTTCACGGTTTCAATGTACAGGCACGACGGTTCTAGGCGGCATCGGAACTTTATGTCAGATCGGGTAAATATGTAACCCGCAAGAATCGTGGCGGACCTTATCGATTTTCCCAAGTCGCTGTTCAGACCTAATCCGGGTGATGGTTGATCGTCCGGATTCAACGCCGAACAGGTTCTGTGCATATTCGCGTAGGCTCGTTCAATTACCTCATCGCCACATATCCAAACCGAGCAGCATAGTTACCTTAACGACGGCCATCAGGTGAAAATACCGCGTGAAGGTGCCCGGAAAACAATCAAATCTTGCCAAGCGTAAGCGATTGGAACTTAATGCATCGACATCCGTACAACCGCTGATTCCGGAATAGTTATGTTGAGATTGCTCGGAGATCACGGCCCCCATGACAGAAAACTCCGAGCCGCAAGAATTTGATTACATCGTCGTCGGCGCCGGTTCTGCCGGCTGTGTCCTGGCGAACCGCTTGAGCGAGGATTCGCAAAACCGTGTCCTGGTTCTGGAATATGGCGGCGGCGACGGAAGCCTATTCATTCAGATGCCGACTGCGCTGTCGATCCCCATGAACATGGAGAAGTATAATTGGGGGTTCCAATCGAACCCGGAACCGCATCTTTCGGGGCGCCGTCTGGATTGCCCCCGGGGCAAGGTGCTGGGCGGGTCATCGTCAATCAACGGCATGGTCTACGTTCGCGGCCACGCTTGTGATTTCGACGAGTGGGCAAGCCTTGGAGCCACCGGATGGGCCTATCGCGATTGCCTGCCATATTTCCGCAAAGCCGAGACCTGCGCCTATGGCGCCGACGCCTACCGAGGAGGTGACGGCCCGCTGCACACCTGCAACGGCAACCGCATGGAAAATCCTCTTTATCAGGCATTCATCGACGCCGGCAAACAGGCCGGATATCCGATGACCGACGACACCAACGGTTACCAGCAGGAAGGCTTCTCCCGCATGGACATGACGGTTAAAGACGGGGTCCGGTGGAGCGCCGCAAACGCCTATCTGAAACCGATCCGAGGCCGCGCCAACCTGGCCATAAAAACTGGTGCCTTCAGTCGCCGGTTGGTGATTGAGGGTAAAAATGCAGTCGGTGTTGAATATGAGGTTGATGGCACCCGGCACGTTGCCCGGGTGACACGCGAAGTCATTCTTGCTGCCGGGTCCATCGGCTCGCCGCATCTTTTGCAACTTTCCGGCATCGGTCCGGCGCCCATCCTGACCGACTTGGGAATTTCCGTCATTCATAACCTGCCCGGCGTCGGCGCCAATCTGCAGGATCACTTGGAAGTCTATTTCCAATTCAAATGCAAACAGCCGATAACCCTGAACGGCCGCCTCGGTCTGGCCAGCAAGTTTCTCATAGGTGCACAGTGGTTTTTCCTCAAGACGGGCCTGGGCGGCACCAATCATTTCGAATCCTGCGCCTTTATCAGATCGAAGAGCGGCCGCAAGTGGCCAGATATCCAATACCATTTTTTACCCGCCGCCATGCGCTATGACGGTAATGCCGCCTTCGAAGGACATGGTTTTCAGGTTCACGTCGGACCCAACAAGCCCGACGCCAGAGGTTGGGTCCGTGCCGCCTCGCCCGACCCCCGCGACAAGCCGCAAATTCAGTTCAACTACCTGGACACGGAAGCCGACCGAGAGGGCTTCCGCCAATGCGTGCGATTGACCCGCGAAATTATCGGCCAGCCGGCGTTCGATGCCTTCCGCGACACGGAAATTCAGCCGGGCGCCGAGGTTCGCAGCGATGACGAGATCGATGCCTGGGTCCGCGAAAATGTGGAAAGCGCTTATCACCCGTCGTGCACCTGTAAGATCGGTGGCGATGGCGACCCCATGGCGGTGTTGGACGCCGAATGCCGGGTCCGCGGTATCGGCAACCTCCGGGTCGTTGATTCATCGATCTTTCCCAGCATTCCGAACGGTAATTTGAACGCGCCGACGATCATGGTAGCTGAGAAGGCTGCCGATTTGATCCGTGGCCGCGAGCCGCTGGCGCCGTCGAACGCCGACACATTTGTTGATCCGCAATGGCAAACCCGGCAGCGGCCCGGCACACCGGCGCGAACCGTCGACGTCTGAAAAGCGCAGCAAGCTATGACCATCCGCGGCATCCTCTTCGACAAGGACGGCACGCTGTTGAATTTCAACGCCACCTGGGTGCCCATCAACCGCGCCGTTGCTCAGGTCGTGGCGCATGGCGACGCATCGTTGGCGGCGGAATTGCTGAGTGCCGGCGGGCAGGACGACAAGGCGGGAATTGTCGCCCCCGGTGCCCTTTTGGCGGCCGCCAATACACAACAGATCGCCGTCGCATGGGCGAAACTGGCCCCTGATCACGGCTTCGATGATCTGGTCGGCGTGATGGACGAGATTTTTCAACGCGAAGGTTCAAACTCGGCCGTGCCCGTACCCGGCCTTGCCGACACAATCAGCCGGCTAAATGACCGAGGCGTCGCCCTCGGCATCGCCACCAGCGACAGCCGCGATGGGGCCATGGCGACACTAGAGCCATTTGATGTGCTTGAGTATTTTGATTTCATCGTCGGATACGACAGCGGTTTCGATGCCAAACCGGACCCGGCAATGGTTCACGGATTCTGTGCTGCAACCGGATTAACACCGTCAGAGGTTATGGTCGTCGGTGACAATCGCCACGACCTTGAGATGGGCCGCCGCGCCGGTGTTAAAATCTGCGTTGGCGTCCTCACCGGGACCAGCGCCCGCGAACATCTCGCCGAACTGGCGGATCATGTGGTTGACAGCATCGCCGATATCGAAGGCATGCTTTAACGCTTCCGCCAGGCTTGCGTCTTCATCGTAATTCCCCGGGTTAAAAGCAAGTGCAGGATGCGGGCGCCGCCGCAGGTATAGGCAATCATCATTGCCATGGCGGCGGCAAACGGCAATTCCCCCTGGTCATCCATGTTGAGGACGGCAACGGACGCAAGTGTCGTATCCGTGGAATAGAGGAAGACGACGGCGGACACCGTGGTCATGGCATTGAGGAACAGATACATGGAGATATCCAGGATAGCCGGCACGCAGACCGGCACCGTGACCTTCAGAAAGGTCCTGTGGAACGGCGTCTTCAGCGACGCCGATACGGATTCGAATTCCGGGTCCATCTGTTTTAACGCCGTCACCGCAGTCAAATGGCTGACCGTATAGAAGTGGGTGACGGTTACCACCACCAGGATAATCATGGTGCCATAGATGAAGTTGAACGGGTTCGCCGGGTTGTTAAAAAAGAAGATGTACGCCAACCCCAGCACCATTCCCGGCACTGCCAGCGGCAACATGGCAACGGCATGGAAGACGCTGCGCCCGGCGACGAAACCGCGGCCCTTCTCCACCAGATAGGCGCCGAAGAAGATAATGATGGTGCCGGCAATCGCCGTATAGACCGAAAGGCGAATGGAATTAAAATAGGATTCCCAGCCGCCACCGTTGGCCAGATCAAAATCGTAGTTGTCAAACGTCAGTTCCAAGTTGTAGGGCCAGAATTTTATCAGCGCCGCGAACTGCGCCATGCCGATCATGCCGATAATGCCGACGGCAACCAAAGAACAGAACATTAGCATCGCCATATCGCGGCCCTTGCTGGGCGTTGGTTCGTAGGGCACGGCGCGCGACGACAATAACGCGACCTGTTTTTTTTGAACCTGGCGGTCGACGGTGAAGGCGATAACGGCGGGGATCAACAGGATCACGGAAACGACGGCGCCCATCTGGAAGTTCTGCTGGCCGATGACCTGTTTGTAGATGTCGGTGGCCAACATGTT
>Ga0209992_10003240_pt1 | contig 13883 bp, 16 predicted proteins | sample 2SBtaG_2_FD_182564 | JGI IMG/M metagenome (GOLD analysis project Ga0209992, IMG submission 182564) | Deep subsurface microbial communities from Kolumbo volcano to uncover new lineages of life (NeLLi) - 2SBTROV12_ACTIVE470 metaG (SPAdes)... | ecosystem: Environmental > Aquatic > Marine >... | reverse complement strand
CGAAGGTCCTACCGTAAATCTCGATAGGGTCTCACATAAAATAGTATCACTTAAGGAAAGTGGTTCTAACTTTATTGGTAAGGCTAAAATTCTTAGCACACCAATGGGTAAAATTGCATCTTCACTTATTGACGAGGGTGTAAAACTTGGTGTATCTTCTCGTGGAATTGGATCTCTAAAACCAACCCGTGAAGGTGTTAATGTAGTCGGTGACGACTTTATGTTAGCAACTGCTGCTGACATCGTTGCTGATCCTTCTGCTCCCGATGCATTTGTTGAGGGAATTATGGAAGGAAAAGACTGGGTGTGGGATGGTGGTATACTTCGTGAGAAGTTTGCTGCTAAGATGTATCAAGAGATTGATACATTGGCTACACAGAAGGAATTGGAGGAGCGCAAATTGGCTCTATTTAACAATTTCTTATCAAACTTATAAATATTCTAAATAAATATAGATTTAATAACGTATAAATCGGAGAAACCTTCAATGTCTAGTGGAAATCAATTACAAGAAATGGAAGTAGGCACAAAGCAATCTAAGACTGCTGTTAATGCTAATGCTAAACCAGCAGAACCCATGCCAAAACTAACTACTGGTGGAACTGCACCAAGTTATGAGGACTTAGGTGGCCCTACCCCAGACAACTATAGCCCTACTAATGATAGTGCTAAGTTAAAAGATCCTGCTGGCAGTCTGAAGAAAGTGGCCGATGCGATAACAAATCGTAAAGGAAAAACTCTAAAGCAAGGAGACGAAGTAGAAGTGACTGACGAACAAGAAGTTGTTGCAGAAGAACCTGCTACTGAAGAAATAGTTGCTGAAGAGGAAACTGTCGAGGAAGAGACAGTTGAGTATGATATGGAAGACGATCTTAATGCTCTTGTCAAAGGTTTAGAACTCAGTGAGGAGAACCAAGGCAAAGCAAAGACAATCTTTGAATCTGCTATCAACTCAAAAGCTTCCACAATCCGTGCAGAAATCCAAGAAGAGTTTGACTCTAAACTTGATGAGCACGTAGAAGAAATTAAGGTAGGTCTACAGGAACGTGTAGATTCATACCTTGAGTATGTCGCCGATGAGTGGTTCGATGAGAACCAACTTGCCATTGAAAATGGCCTTAAGGCAGACATGACCGAATCATTCCTTGAAGGAATGAAGGGTCTTTTTGAAGAACATTATGTAGAAATCCCTGAAGAAAAATATGATGTCCTTAAGAGTATGGTAGAAAAACTTGATGACATGGAAACCAAGCTCAATGAGCAAATAGAAAAGAATATCAACTTAAACGGTAGACTCGCAGAGTCTGTTGCAGATGGTATCCTCGAATCTGTTTCTGATGGCCTTGCTGCCACCCAGAAAGAGAAGCTCGCTTCACTTGCCGAAAGTGTAGAGTTTGAAAGTGACGAAGAGTATCGTGAAAAGTTAGAGACATTGAAGGAATCTTATTTCACTTCAAAAGCTCCAACTGCAAAGACTGAAACACTATCAGAAGGTGTAGATTCTTCACCAGAATCTTATTCTGGATCAATGGAATCTTATCTGAAGACACTTTCAGCTTTCAAAAACTGATTTTAAAATTAATCAAACGTAAACACTAATTAGGTAAACTAAGATGTTCCAATCAGAACATCTAGTCGAAAAGTGGAAGCCCCTTCTAGAGTATGAAGGTCTCGATAAAATCGAAGACAATCACAAGAGGTCTGTAACTGCTGTTCTACTAGAGAACCAAGAAAAATTTTTAAGAGAGTCATCTGCTTTCCAAGAGAGTGGATCACTTCTTTCCGAAGCCGCACCAACAAACTCTGCAGGTAGTAATCCTGCTGGTTTTAGTGGTACTGCAACTGCAACTGGTCCTGTTGCTGGTTTCGACCCAGTTCTAATCTCATTGATTAGACGTTCAATGCCAAACTTGGTCGCATATGACCTTGCTGGTGTTCAACCAATGTCTGGTCCTACTGGACTTATCTTCGCAATGCGTTCTCGTTACGAGAAGCAGACTGGAACCGAAGCGTTCTATAACGAAGCAGACACTGCATTCTCTGGAATGAATGCTAGTTATAACAACACCTCTGGATTTGGTAACACATCCGTTGGTTTTGGTACAACTAACCAAACAGGAACTAACCCATCTGTTCTTAACCCAACTTCTTCTGCTACTTCTACCGACTATAACGTTGGTCAGGGTATGGAAACAAGTGAGGCTGAAGCACTTGGAACTTCTGGTTCTGCTGCTTTCAACCAGATGGCATTCTCAATCGAGAAAGTCACTGTAACTGCGAGATCCAGAGCACTTAAAGCTGAGTACTCATTAGAGCTAGCTCAAGACCTTAAGGCAATCCACGGATTGAATGCTGAAGCAGAACTTGCTAACATCCTTTCTACAGAGATACTTGCTGAGATAAACAGAGAAGTTATCCGTAGTATCTACAAGGTTGCTGAACAGGGTGCTGTTTCTAATACCGCAACTGCTGGTATCTTCGACCTCGACATCGACTCAAACGGAAGATGGTCTGTTGAGAAGTTCAAAGGACTTCTATTCCAGATTGAGAGAGATGCTAACGCAATCGCACAAAGAACTCGTCGTGGAAAGGGTAACATCATCCTTTGTTCTGCTGACGTTGCTTCTGCACTTACAATGGCTGGTGTACTAGACTACACTCCTGCTCTTAATGCTAACCTTAATGTTGATGATACTGGTAATACATTTGCTGGTGTTCTTCAAGGTAAGTATAGAGTATACATCGACCCATATTCTGCTAACCTAGACGTTTCTGGTAATACCCAGACTAACGGTGGTAATCAGTATTATGTTGTTGGTTACAAAGGTACTTCACCTTATGATGCTGGTCTGTTCTACTGCCCATACGTTCCACTACAGATGGTTCGTGCAGTTGGAGAGAATAGTTTCCAACCGAAAATTGGATTTAAGACTAGATACGGAATGGTTGAGAACCCATTCAGTCAAGGTCTTACCCAAGGTTCTGGTGTTCTTACAGAAAATGCAAACCGTTACTACAGACGTGTTGCAGTTAAGAACCTCATGTAAGCTAGATGCTTATATTTCTTACAAAGACCCCTTTACAGGGGTCTTTTTTTATGCCATAATAAACTTATGAGTAAAATAAAACTTTACAATAATAATTGTATGAATATACTTCCTTCTCTTAAGGATGGGGGTATTACTTTGACTTTGACAGATATACCTTATGATGAAGTAAATCGTAAAAGTGCTGGATTAAGAAACTTAGATAAGAGTCATGCAGATATTATTACATTTCCGTTAGATGATTTTATTGATGAAATTGTTAGAGTAACTTCTGGTAGCATTTATATATTTTGCGGTTCTGTTCAAGTATCACATATACGCAATAGACTCATAGAACATGGAATGTCAGTAAGGCATTGTATATGGGAGAAAAATAATCCTTCACCCATGAATGGTCAACATATGTGGCTATCTAGTATTGAAAATTGTGTATATGGTAGAAAGAAAGGAGCATATTTTGATATTAAAGAAAGGTGCAAATCTGCAGTATGGAAGTGTCCTACAGAAAAATATAAAGGACATCCTACTCCAAAACCTATTAGCTTAATGGAAAGGTTAATCCAAGCAAGTTCTAAACCTGAAGATATTGTTTTTGATCCTTGTATGGGTAGTGGTGCTGTTGGTATTGCAGCAAAAAGAACTAGAAGAAATTTTATTGGTATTGAAATGGATAAAAAATACTACAATATAACCCAAGATAGGATTGATAAAGCAGTTAAAGGTATTGGTGAGAAAGTCGATATTACATCTTTTCTTTAATTCTATCTAATGCTGCTGCCTTACGATCTTTTTTAACTTGAGCATCATATTCTTTTTTTACTTTAACTTTATCTCCTTTATAATCCCTTCCTAGACTGGTTACTGGTGTCATAGTCATACCACCACGTTGACCAGATCCACCAGAACCCATTGCTTTAGTTGCTTGAGGTCTATCTGTTCCTGCTATAGATCCTAATGCTCTTCCTTTTCGGGTTGCAGATATTGCTTCTTGGAACTGTTGAAACGTTTTCATGGCACAAAATCTTTTAATTATTTAGTTTTACAACAAACTGTTGACATGGTATTGTAAACAGGTTATTCTTAATTCAACTCGAAGCAACAGTAGTTGTGACGAGGGTTTAGTAAAACTATTATTATTATGACTAAATGTTATTTGGGTAAGTGTGACGCCCCTGATTTGAATTTATTGCCATCAGCAGATTCAAGAAGAAAGTTCCGCACAGGAAAATATGTTGAAACTGTCTTAGACTTTGTAGACAGAATCGATGTCGGTGGAGGAACCGAAAAAAACAAAGCAAGATCAGAAGGTACAGATACCGATCATGCAACAGCATTATACAACGAATTGTGTTCTGGTATAAGATACGACCAGTTACCACCTATCGTTATTAAAGTTGGAACTTCATACACTTTGATTGACGGATTCACTAGACTCAAGGCACTTAAGAAGAGAGGTCAAGAGAGATGGTGTTTCGATATTTACGAGATAAATGAAGGTTTCACATTATCTGAATTAAGAGATGAAATAGGACTCGGAGCAAACAACCACGTTGTTGCAAAGAGAGCAACCAAAGCAGACTTCATAATCTCAGGTATTCAATGGGTTAAAGAAAATGACTCAGATGAGGAAAAAACTATATCTAAAAAAGATATAAAGAACTGGTTAGATGGTATTCCTAATTCATGGAGTAATGCACAAAAATCAGACATCATCAACAAGATATTTGACAAAGCATACCCCGATGGTTCAGTTGCAACATTTACTGAGTCTGAAGCAGCACAATACTTAGAACCACTTGGTTACGCATCAAAGGGTAAAGATGATGGAGATGGATTTGTTGGTCGCACATTTGCAGCAACAATAAATGCAACTCACGCACCTCGTAACTTCACTCATGTTTTAGATGATTTCTTAGAACATGGTAAAAAAACAAGAATCAACTTGTTTGCTCCAAATGGCACAAAAAGTAAAGATGTTGAGAGAGTAATCCAATCTCAAAAAGAAGAGATTGAGAAATGGAATAGAGCACTTGATGAGTATGCAATTCTTAAGAAAGTAGATCGTGACTTCAAATTAATTGAGTTTGGTGTAAGACCATCTCAATTAGTGGATGTAGATCCAGATGGTGGAGTAGTTCCACTTTGATTAAGAAGAGGGGGTTTAACTACCCCCTCTTTTTTTACCTAAATATTTAAAAAGTATCTTATAATGGCATCTAGAAAACCACCTGTTGATAGACCAGGAACTCCCATAGAAAATAGAAACTTTTTATCACCAGTTGGTTTTAAGTTCTCATTGAAGAGAGCACCTGGTGTTGCATTCTTTTGCAACCAAGCAAATATTCCATCAATGGATCTTGGTATTGCAGAGCAACCAACATACCTAAGAAATATTCCAACTCCTGGTGATAAGATTCAATTTGGAGATCTTACTTTAAGATTTCTAGTTGATGAAGATCTTGTCAACTATATGGAATTGCAGAGATGGATACGTGGATTAGGTTATCCAGAAAATATGGATGAGTTTCGTAAATTAGAAGGTGAAGCAGTTTTACCTGCTAATTTTGGTCAAGCAGGAGATAACATTTATTCTGATGGAACACTTCAGATATTAAGTAGCAATCTAGTTCCATCATTTCAAGTAGTATTCAATGACCTATTTCCCTATACTCTTTCTACTGTCACATTTGATGCAACGGATACTGACATAGAATACTTTACAGCAGACGTGTCTTTCAAGTATACTATATACAACCTCACTGATATGGAAAACAAAGCTTTATGAGTTTAAGTCTTGAATCTATTCAAGAGATGTGGGAAAAAGACGCAAAGATAGACAGAGATAATCTACATGAAGAATCGTTGAACATCCCCTCTCTACATGCAAAGTATTTTGAATTATATAATACTATCTTTCTATTAAGAAAGAAAGCAGAACAACAAAGAAAGAATATACGACATGAAAGGTATGAATACTTTTCTGGTAAGGCAGATCCAGATGTCTATATAGAAAACCCTTTTCCCAAAAAGATAAGGGATAAGGATACTATGACAAAATATCTCGATGCAGATGAGAAACTGTCCACTAGCTCCCTAAAAATCGATTATTATGATACAATGTTAGTATATATTGAAAGCATCTTAAAGGTTATCCAAAATAGAACCTTTCAAATAAAAAATGCTATCGAATTTATGAAGTTTAATTCAGGTTTAGGTTAATGTCTTTTAAAGATATGAGAATCATGACTCCTCCAACACAGGGGTTTGTATTTGCAAGACTAGGTGATGATATGGTCGAGCATCTGTGGACTATGATTCGCAGAGCAGAAAATACTAAAGAAGAATATAAGCATCGGTTAGCAGGAAATCTAACCGCAAGTTTTGGACTTGATGATGATAATGATTTCTTTTATAGAGAAGCATGTCTTCCTTTAGTAAATGCATTTCGTCAAAGTAATAATGGATCAGATCCAGTCAGAAATTTTGTTCAGACTGATCCTATGACAACTCCATTACTTCTTACAGAGTTGTGGGTCAACTATCAATATCAAACAGATTTTAATCCATTCCATTTTCATGGTGGTGTTTATTCATTTGCTATTTGGATGAAGATCCCAACAGAATGGGAAGACCAATGTAAGTTACCACAGTTCCAAGATATTAAAAAAGATAATAGAAAAGCAGGAACATTTGAGTTCCAATATACTGATGCACTTGGTGGTATCAGAAGTATGTCATATCAATTAGGTAAATCGTTTGAAAATTGTATGGTATTCTTCCCTGCTTCATTGATGCACGCTGTTCATCCTTTCTATGGAACTGATGAAGCAAGAGTATCTATTGCAGGAAATCTTTGGTATGATACTACAGGTAAGGGTAGATATGGTAATGCACTAGACCCACAACAGTTGGGTGATAAGGATGAATATCTTAAAACAATGGAAGCAAATAGAACTGAATATGATGGGTCAGGTAATTATGCTAAAGCAGAAACAGAAAAAACATTTAAAGTAAAACCAAAGAAACCAAAGAAGACAAAGGGATTTAAAAAATTAATAATGTAGCTTGACATAACTTCATAAATACCCATAGATGCATGGGTTAAGTGATCGACACAACAGCCAATGTTGTCATATCAAAGGCTAACGAAGTATTTTTAAAAGTTAATTCGGAACCTCATATTGAGTATGAATTGAGAGACCACTTTACTTTTGAGGTAGAGGGTGCAAAGTTCATGCCTCAGTATAGGAATAGGAATTGGAATGGTGAGATACATCTTTTCGACATGAGATCGAAGAGAATTTATATTGGATTATTAGATAGAATTATTTCCTTTTGTCAAAGACATGACTACACATATAAATTTGAAGATAACGAATATTACGGAACTCCTTATGAGATAAATGATGGGATATCATATGAAGGTGTTAAGGATTATATGAAATCCATCTGCTCCCATAGTCCAAGAAAATACCAAGTTGAGGGAGTATGTGATGCATTAAAACATAATAGAAAGCTATTGATATCACCAACTGCTTCAGGCAAATCTTTGATGATTTATTCTCTTGTAAGATATTACGTTGGTAAATCTCAAAAAATACTCTTAGTTGTTCCAACGACATCTCTTGTAGAGCAGATGTATAAGGACTTTGAAGATTATGGTTGGGATGCTGATTCATTTTGCCACCGTATCTACGCAGGAAAAGAAAAAACAAATGAACTTCCTGTTACTATAACCACATGGCAATCTGTCTATAAATTAGATAGATCCTTTTTTGAAGACTATAACGTGGTTATTGGTGATGAAGCTCACTTATTTAAAAGTAAGTCACTTATATCTATAATGACAAAACTTCATCACGCCAAGTATAGATTTGGATTTACTGGAACATTAGACGGCACACAGACTCATAAATGGGTCTTAGAGGGATTGTTTGGTCCATCATACAAGGTGACTAAAACAGATGAACTAATGAGACAAGGACATCTTTCTCAATTAGATATACAATGTATCATTCTAAAACACCCACCTAAAAAATTTGAAGTCTATAATGATGAAATAGAATATTTAATATCACATGAACAAAGAAATAATTTTATAAAAAATTTAACTCTAGACTTAAAAGGAAATACACTTGTATTGTATAGTAGAGTAGAAGCACACGGTGCGGTGTTACATGAAAAGATAAATAATAGCAAACGAGATAACAGAAAAGTTTTCTTTGTTCATGGTGGTGTGGATGCGGAACAAAGAGAATTAATTCGTGAAATTACGGAGCAAGAAAAAAATGCAGTCATCGTTGCCTCCTATGGAACATTTAGTACTGGCATTAATATTAAAAACCTCCATAATGTTATCTTTGCCTCACCGTCAAAATCACGAGTTAGAAATCTCCAAAGCATTGGACGTATTCTTAGAAAAGCAACTAACAAAATAAAAGCAACTCTCTATGATATATCTGATGACTGCACTCACAACTCTAAAAAAAATTACACATTAAATCACTTTATTGAAAGAATCAAAATTTACAATGAAGAAAATTTTAATTATGAAATAGTAACCGTACAACTTAAGAAAGATGGGAATTGAAGACGACTTCTATGCAACAATAAAATTAAATTCTGGGGAAGAAGTATTCGCCAAAGTTGCGGCCTCGGAAGAAGAAGATCGCACTATGTTAATTCTTCACACTCCTGTTACTGTAAGTGAAATAAAAAATAAAGGTGGTCTAGTAGGATATAAAGTAGAACCTTGGTTAAAGACTACTAGAGAAGATATGTTTATTATTAATATGGATAATGTATTGACTTTATCTGAATCATCTGATATGGAAATGATAATGATGTATCAACATTACCTTAGAGATGCTCATAGAAATGGTCATGAACATAAACTTAATAGAAGAATGGGTTATATATCTAACGTAAAGGATGCTAAAGAGAATTTAGAAAAGATGTTTAAACTCAATAAACCTAAAGATACTTAATCCAATCCCTTGAACCCTGACAGAGTTATTGTAACGTTATTTCAATACCTTGTCAACTATCTTTAGAAGTGTTATAATATCTACATAATAGTGATAAAGACTTATGGTAATACGAACTGGTATGGCTAGAAGAAGAACTAAGAACGAACACTATGTTAACAATAAAGAGTTTCTTAATGCATTAATTAAGTATCAAGAAGATATTGAAATTGCACGATTGCAAGATAAAACTAAACCAGTTATACCAAGGTATATTGGAGAGTGTTTCTTAAAGATAGCAAACCATTTATCATTCAAACCAAACTTTGTTAACTACATGTTTAAGGAGGACATGATCTCTGATGGAATTGAAAACTGTGTTCAATACATACACAACTTCAATCCAGAGAAATCTCGTAATCCTTTTGCATACTTTACGCAGATTATACATTATGCATTTCTCCGCAGGATACAAAGAGAGAAACGCCAATTAGAAATTAAGAATAAGATTATTGAGAAGTCTGGTTATCAAGAAGTTTTTAATGATGATAATAAGATTGACGGATCCAATTATTCAGACTATAATTCAATCAAAGATGCTGTTCACTCGAAATTGCGTAATTAATGAAGATTGCAATCATAACTGATCAGCACTTCGGGGCAAGAAAAAATTCAAAACTTTTTCATGATTACTTTCTGAAGTTTTATAACGATACTTTTTTTCCTACTTTAGAAAAGGAAGGTATCACTACGGTTATTGATATGGGAGATACTTTTGATAACCGAACAGGAATTAATTTTAATGCATTAGCATGGGCAAAAGATAATTATTTTGATCGTTTAAAAGAGATGGGCATCACTGTCCATACTATTGTTGGTAATCATACAGCATATTATAAGAATACAAATGATATAAATGCAGTTGATTTATTGTTGAGAGAATATAATAATGTAAAGGTATATGCAGAAACAGAAGAAGTGAAGATAGGAGATACCAAAGTTCTTTTTGTTCCTTGGATTAATAATGAGAATGAAGAGGAAACTTTCAAGAGAGTTAAAAAATCCAATTGTAAAGTAGTGATGGGTCATTTAGAATTAAATGGTTTCCAAGCTACTGCTGGACATGTGATGGAGCATGGAATGGCAACTACACCATTTGATAGATTTGAGAAAGTATATTCTGGACATTATCATTGCAGGTCTATACAGGAACCTGTTTACTATTTGGGAAATCCTTATGAGATGTTTTGGGGTGATGTAAATGATACGGAAAGGGGATTCCATTTATGGGATACAGAGACTTTTGAACATACTCCTGTAAACAATCCACATAGACTTCATCATATCATTTATTATGAGGATACTAATCACCAGACATTTGATACTAGATCATATGAAAATAAGATTGTAAAAATTATTGTTCGTAAGAAATCTGATACAACTAAGTTTGAAAAATTTGTTGATAAGTTATATTCATCTAATGTGGCAGAACTTAAAGTTGTAGAGAACTTTGCTATTCAAGAGGCAGCAGATTTTGAAGCATTTGAGTCTGAAGATACTATATCAGTATTGGATAGATATATTGATGAAGCAGAAATAGATCTTGATAAATCTAGAATACATAAAATTATACAAGAGATATACCAAGAGGCATGTGAGCAAGTATAATGTATATCATAACCGTGGAGGGAAAAGAAAATGAAGGTGCATATTCTGTTCCTGATGATGATGGAGAACATATTCTGTATCTTTTTGAAGATGAAGATGATGCTCTTAGGTATGCTATGATGTTAGAAGATGAGGGAAATCCTGAAATGCATGTAATTGAGGTTGAAGATGAAATAATGATAAAAACTTGTCAAACGCATGATTATCGTTATGCCGTCATTACACAGGATGACATTGTAATACCTCCCGCTACTGAACATGATTACATTTGAAAAGATACGTTGGAAGAATTTTTTATCAACTGGTAATCAATTTATTGAAATAAATTTCCAAACTGACGGTGAATCTAGATTTGCAAAAAATTCTACAACACTAGTGGTAGGAACTAATGGTGCTGGAAAGAGCACTATCCTAGATGCATTGACATTTAGTTTGTTTAATAAACCATTCCGTAAGATTAGTAAAGGTCAGTTAGTTAATACAGTTAATGAAAAGGATTGTAGAGTTGAGGTGGAGTTTTCTATAGGACCAACTCAATGGAAAGTTGCAAGATCTATAAAACCAAATATATTTGAGATATGGAGAGATGGAAATTTATTAGATCAATCTGCTTCTGCAAATGATCAGCAGAAATGGTTGGAGCAGAATGTTCTTAAGATGAACTATAAGTCATTTACTCAGATTGTTATTTTGGGTAGTAGTGCTTTTGTTCCTTTCATGCAATTAACTGCATCTAATAGAAGGGAAGTGATTGAGGATCTTTTGGATATTAAGATTTTCTCTTCAATGAATAATTTAATTAAAGATAAGATTAGATTGATTAGGGAAGAAATAAAAACCTTTGAACTTAAGAAAGAATCTCTAAATGATAAAGTTGGAATGCAAGAGAATTTTATTGATGAATTAGAACAGCAAGGTAAGGGAAGAATAGAAGATAATAAAGTAAAAATTACTACCTTACTTGATGAATCAAATAATTATGTTTTAGTAAATAATGAATTGGAAAATGAAGTTTCTGATCTTACAAATCAACAAGAAGTGTTAACAGGAGCTACAAAAAAGTTACGTGAGTTAGGAAACCTTAAAGGAAAAATATCCAATAAGGTATCTAACATTACCAAAGAGCATAAGTTCTTCACAGAACATACTGTTTGCCCTACGTGTAGACAGGACATTCAGGAGGACTTCAGAATAAATAAAATTACCGATGCTCAAACTAAAGCAAAAGAGTTGCAATCTGGTTATAAAGAACTAGAACAGGCAATTAAAGAGGAAGAAGAGCGAGAGCATCAATTCACTACCATATCAAAGGAGGTTACTTCACTAACACATGGCATTTCTAAAAACAATACTAGAATTTCTGGATGTCAACGACAAATCAGGGATCTTGAATCGGAAATTCAAAAACTTACCGAACAACTTGCAGATAGAAATACTGAACATGAGAAGTTAACTAATTTTAAAGACAAACTAAAAACTACATACGAAGAACTATCCACTCGGAAGGATACTATAAGTTATCATGATTTTGCTTATAGTTTACTTAGAGATGGTGGAGTGAAGACTAAAATCATTAAGAAGTATCTACCTCTGATAAATCAGCAAGTCAATAGGTATCTTCAAAAGATGGACTTCTACATCAACTTTACACTTGATGAGGAATTCAACGAAACCGTTCAGTCCCCAATCCATGAAGATTTTTCTTATGCTTCTTTCTCTGAAGGAGAGAAGATGAGGATCGACCTAGCACTCCTGTTTACATGGAGAGAGGTTGCTCGAATGAAAAACTCTGTCAATACCAATCTTCTTATAATGGATGAGGTGTTTGATAGTTCTTTGGATGGTATGGGAACAGAGGAGTTCTTAAAGATTATAAGGTTTGTAATTAAGGACACTAATATTTTTGTCATATCCCATAAACCAGATATGCACGATAAGTTTGAAAGTATGTTAAAATTTGAGAAAGTTAAAGGATTTAGTAGGTTGGCAGAACAATGAACGTCCCAAACTGGATCCATCATTCAAAGAAGGATCCCAAACGAAAACTTAAACCACAAGCATTACGTCAAGCAAGAGCAAGACGACAAGCACTCAAGAGGAAACTCAAGGGTGCTTTTTTAGTACTAGGTATAAGTGCGTAGGCATTTATTTTTGTAAACCCGAACCTCATTTGTGTTGATATTCTGACTAAATAATAGTAGACTTGAGGAGAACAAGATGTAACCAAACTTAAATGGTTATGAAGTTCAAATTAACAAAATGGAGAAGTCATCTATGCACAATCTAGTATCCTATAATCAATTAGCAGGTTGGAACCCCCACATATCGGAGAGAGAAAAAGCAGATACCGAATCTGCTATAAATGATTATTTTCAGTGCCTCACGGAGTGTGATGACAATGCGACAGTATGTAGAAGAATCTGTAGCGATGTCTTCTAAAACAAAAAAACCAATCAAATAAGTGTCACAACCTCCCCCAAAAGGGGAGGTTTTTTTAGTATTATAGGTATATAAGAAACAAACAAAGCATGGCAGTTCAGCAAGAAATCAAGTCACAACTAGCAAAATTGCTTGCTACTGAAGATCTAGTGGTAGAGCACAAGCACGTTGAGACAGCACAGTTTAATGTCCAAACTCGTGTATTAATCCTTCCTCTCTGGGAGAAAGCAAGTAATGATGTATATGATATGCTTGTAGGACATGAAGTAGGACACGCACTTTTCACACCAAATGAGGATCCCCCAAAAGATGTTCCTCATAGTTTTATGAATGTGGTTGAGGACGCAAGAATTGAGAAGTTGATGAAGAGAAAGTATCTAGGTATTGCCAAATCTTTCTATAGGGGTTATAGTGAGATGCATGAAGATGATTTCTTTGAGTTAGATGGTGAAGATATTACTAAGTTTAATCTTGCTGATCGGGCTAATTTACATTTTAAGATTGGGTCGTTCCTTCCTATACCTTTTTCACCTCCTGAGAAGGAGATTATCTCTTTAATCCAAAATGCCGAGACCTTTACTGACACCATCACAGCAGCAAAAGCGTTATATAATTACTGCAAACAAGAGAAGGAAGAGGAGTCTCAAGTGGAGCAATCCAAGGAATTGGAAGCTGAGTCAGATGCTCTCAGTGATATTGAAGGTAGTGGGGGTATTGACACTGATAGCAGTGGGGATACTGATCCTACCGTTTCTGACACTGA
>Ga0209992_10003238_pt1 | contig 13890 bp, 14 predicted proteins | sample 2SBtaG_2_FD_182564 | JGI IMG/M metagenome (GOLD analysis project Ga0209992, IMG submission 182564) | Deep subsurface microbial communities from Kolumbo volcano to uncover new lineages of life (NeLLi) - 2SBTROV12_ACTIVE470 metaG (SPAdes)... | ecosystem: Environmental > Aquatic > Marine >... | reverse complement strand
CCCACACTAACGCATAAAGAGACACCGCCTGTACAATTGCCCAAAGCGCCTTGAAGCCAATATAGCGAATCACCGCACGATACAAACCAAAACGCACAAAGATAACACTAGCAATCACTGGCGCACCAAATATCACCCAAACTAAATCACTCTGTGGAAAATACCAATAACCTAATCGAATTGAGAACGATGCCAACAATATCGACACCAGTAAAATAGCATCAATCAACAGCATAATTAACTGTTTGTTGATTCTGGATAAATTAACAACTCTATTTATCATATTTCTTACCAAAACTCACTCATTTGCATAATTTCTGAAATTTCTCACTATCTGTTATTTTGCCTACTTTAGAAGCCAAAAAAGCTCTAAAAAGAGCTATTTATTCACCTGTAGAGCCTTTTTATCGACTATTTTTTGATAATTACACCAAGATCTAGACCTGCAGATCATTAAAAACAAAGGATTTACATCCATTTAGGAAATTTCCAAAATTTTCCATTAAAAATTCGCACTGAAAGAAGCGCCATTGAGGTACAACATTTAATATTCATAATTGCCACTAACAGCCAACTCCACTAATGAGAAACTCCATCTCGATTAGCAACTTTTAAAAATGTCATCCACAATATCTTGATATCAAACCAAAATGATTGTTGATTTAGATATTCTACATCTAATGCCACTTTATCAGCAATTGACAATTCATCTCGTCCATTAACTTGTGCCCAACCTGTAATACCGGGTAATAATATATCCACACCCTTTTCAGCACGTAAAGCAATTAAATCATCTTGATTATAAAGTGCAGGTCGCGGCCCTACAAAACTCATGTCACCTTTTAACACTGAAAACAGCTGTGGAAGTTCATCTAAGCTTGAACGGCGCAGGAATCCACCAATAGGAGATAGACAAACATCTGGATTATCTAATAAGTGGGTTGCTACAGCAGGAGTACCTGTCAACATTGATCTAAACTTTGGCATCTTGAATATTTTATTATTTTTGCCAACTCTATCAGACCAATATAAAGCCGGACCTTTAGATGATAAGCGAACAGCGATAGAAATTAATAGCATAGGAGCCACTAAAAGCACAAAAATCGCAACACCTAATAATAAATCAAAAATCCGTTTCATTAGTTCTCAGAATTTAAATAATGTCTGTACACATCAAGCAACTTTCTTTCAAAAGTATCATCTGGACAAACACTTTTTAGATTTTTAGATTTTTTAAAATTATATAGATAATCGGCCAATTCGCCTAAAGTAACATGATAAAGATAACCCTTATCAATCACAGGGAATTCAAACACACCTCTCTGACCTTTACTTACTATTCTAGTAGCCGCTCTACAAAAATCATCAACATATAGATAAGACATTTCAATATTTCTATCGTAAACCACAACGTCTAAATTATTAATAGTGTTATAAATCCAGGTACTCAGAACACTATTATAATTAGGCTTACACCCATATCCAAAGATATGAGGCAACCTAAATATAAATACGCTAGCCTTTGTAGTGTCATGATATTTTTTCAAACTACATTCAGCTTGTTTTTTTGACATTCCGTAATCATTTTTAGGATTAATCGCATGTATTGTGGAAGGAAAGATAATAGGTGTAGACAAACCCTTCTTAATTAAAATATCAACCAATGCATCTGTAAGAAAAAGGTTAGATGAAAACATGTCATTTTTTAAAGCGTTCGGTTTGACCTCTCCAGCAAAATGGAAAATAAAGTCTGATATTTCAACAAAATCCTCCAAATCCTCTAATGAATGATTCCTTGTGTATAAGATAATATTGTAATCAGAATCGCTACTCGTACGAATAAAACTCTGTGCAAGAAATCCACTTGCACCAGTAATTAATATATTCTTAACCATTAATCAATCCTTTTTTTAATTTACTCATTAAAATCCTTACTCTTTTTCATTACAATTCATCAAAAGCTCATCTAGCCACCCATCAAGACTATATTTGTAATACAAATCATCTGGAATTTCTTTATATTTTGATTGAAAAAATTCCTTAGGTATTATTGGATTATCTCTATCGATAATACATACATTATTTTCATCATAAAAATCATGGCTTTTAATGCTACTGTTTGTTGTCACCATCTTTCTTCTTGCGCCTAATGCCTCAATACATCTCATCGTCAAGCCAGACTGTTTTGGATGCTCTATGTCTATAACAATTTTAGATGATTGCACTATACTTGACACTTCGCTTTTTTTCAAAGAAGAAGTATTAAAGTAACTTGCAGGTAATTTATTAATATCCTTGATAAAAAACCTATTTAAAAAAAGAAACAACCCTGATCTAACATAAATATACCAATAACCTGAAACATGACTAGGAAGGTGAGTAACTAATTTATATAAAACAGAAATTCGGTCAGAATGCATTGTGCCAATAAAACTTATATCATAAGACTGTGCATTGGATTTTGATTTACTCAGATCTCTGAAAAATAAGGGTCGATATGTTAATGAATACTTCTTAGAGCATTCAGGATCAAAGCTGAAAATCTTATTAAAAAAAGGAAAAATTTTTTTGATGTGTTCTCTATTGTTAATTGAATCCCATAAATACAATATTTTGACCGCATTTATATTGTCTGAAATAACTATGCGCATATCTTTATCTCTTAATGTAATTGGATTGATCGCTAAAATTACATCATATTTGAAATATTTAACGCTTCTATAATTAACCTTAAAATACACAGACGAGAGCAGTTGCATCATTTTTGGAAAAATTCTTAATAAGAATAAGCTAAAAACTCCATCAAAAGGCCTATCCCTAATCCACTCCACCTCATACCCTTTGTTTTTTAATTTTAACAAGATGTCTTTTTCATATTCAAAAAAAACTGGCATTATCAATAATACTTTCTTATTAATTAACATCTTACCTACGCCATATTAGATTTAATAAATTTTGCCGGTATCCCAGCATAGATTGCATTTGAGGAGAGGTTGTTCAATACCACAGCATTAGCGCCAACAACAACATTATTGGAAATAAATACGCCGCCCAATATTTTCGCACCAGAGCCGATTATCACATTATCTCCAACTGTAGGCCTTCTCTCTTGACTATACTCAAAATCCAGCTCTTTCGCCCCCAAGGTAACACCTTGAAAAATTGTTGCATTTTCTCCAATTTTCCAGGCACCTATAACAACACCGTTTGAATGTGGAAGTAACAATCCTCTACCTATTGAACACCGTGAAGATATTTCAATTCCAAAAATAAAAAAATTTAACCAAGTAAGTACTTTCGCTAGTAATGTTAGGTGAAATTTACCTAAAAAGTATGAAATTCGATAGATTAAAACTGGATAAAATCGAGGTGATAATAATAATAATAACCGATAAACTTTATATTTAAAATTTCTATCCTTGATACTAGATGGGATTAACCTGTCAATATCACTGCATACTAATTCTAAAAACATATCTCTTTTAATTTAAACCTTTAATTTCACTATTAATAACTCTGCAATATTTTTATCTTGTACTGCATTTCTTCAAGATCTTTCGCTCTCCATTGTCACTTTCAAAAGTTCTCTTCAGATAAAATTTTGAAACCACAAGACCGTATAGTACTGAAAAAAATGGAGTTGAAATCATCAATTGCATCATAAAAACAAGCATAGCTGCATAAATAATTAGTTTTTCATTAGTTGCTAATTTAATTTTGTAGAATCTCTTAAAAACAACCCATAACAACAATAAACCAAACCACCCTGTTTGGTAGATTATTATAAAATAACCGCTAGGCCATCCTGAAGCACTAAGATGATTCAGGTATGATTCATTTCTCAAAATTTGCTCTCTAGTTTGTAGCCACTCCACATGTGATATACCATGAGGCGCAAATAAATCTTGAGAGGATGAAAGGATAGACGCAATTAAACCACCTAATCTTGCATTAACACTAGCATCCAAAAGAACACTACTGTCACTATAAAGAAATAGGTCAATCAATTGATATACTCTCCACTGGCCAACGTCCATCCCCTTTAAAGCAGGAAATGTTAAATACACAAATATTGCAAAAAATATTGTCCCGATCCATAATCTTACATTGCCATTTTGAATCATTAGTAAAATAGCAGATATCAACAAAACAAATAACACACTAGAGGATCTTGCTAAGATAACTGAACCTAGTACACAACCCCAAATTAAAATGTTTTTAGAATCCAATAATATCAAAGCAGCTGCAAAAAATAACAATTGAAATCCAAAATGTGTTGGCTCAGGGGCTAGAGATAATACACCTCTGCCCGAAGCAAGAACGACATTAAAAATGGTATGCAAACCTGGGGCTAGAAAATTTGGATCAAAAAGTAATTGGACCAATCCAACTAACAACCATATCATTGCAGAAAATTCAATAATTTTCTTTGACTGTGAATGATAACGTACAAACGCATAGATAACTAAAGGCACAAGAATTATTGGTGACAAATACATAGCAATATATTTCAAATCTTGAATAGATAACCACTCACCTGAATAAGCTATGCTAATCGACAAAAAAAAGACTCCCACACAACTGAGCCCAATTAAAAAAAAACCATCCTCAAAATGTAATCTTGAAAATGTCCATTTCATAATGCCTGTCATTGCCAGAAAAGATCCAATAATAAGGGCTGTTGGCTGAGTATAAAGAGCGCTGTACTCTAATATCGGTATAAATTTAGTATATGGGAATACACAAGCCACCAAAAAAATTCCCATTAGTAATTTCATTTTTAAAAAAACTTCTCCAGAAATATTATTTTTTTACTATTAAGTCTAGTAGCTTTTGAAAATTAGGAAGCTTAGTTTGATTCTTCATAATATTCCCCTTAAAACAATATTTATCAATAAATTCACCATAATATTTTATTATCTCACTTTGGTCGTGGGGCTTTTGGTTAATAAGCACCCTCCAGTCTGAAGGGGATGCGAGAAACGTAATTCCAGGCATAGATTTAAAGTGTACATTCCCAAAAACTCCCGATGGACAGCCTGCTATCGCAGCTTCAAGTGCCATAGTAGATCCAATACTAACAACTACAGCACTTTTTTTAGAAAGAAAATAATTTATATCTGTATCCCCGCGAACTTTTAAAATTCGCTTGCAATTTGTTATTTTTTTCCACTTTGAAAGGTTTAGAGCCCCTGGCTGAGAGGGATGCTCTTTAAGTATAAGTTTATATCCAAGAGGCAGAGTATCAATAATAGACTCAGCAATTTCCTCCTGACGTGTAAATTCACTATAATAATTTAAAACTGCTTCTGGCTCATAATGTAGCGGAAAAACAACATATTTTTCATTTAATAAATTTAGTCTTTTATTGTTTATATATCCACCTTTTGCAATACTCATCAAGGACCTAACATGAAAAAAATGAGCACTAGCGTCCCTGTCAACATAATATGACAGCTTCCTATAAAATACTCGATAAAGCCCCTTTAAAAACATGCTTAAAATATCTTTAAACCGTTTAATTACGCTGCCGTATCCTATTACATAATTCGGCAATCCCATGCCTTTTTGACGCTTCTTGATGTGATTTTTTACAAGATAAGATCCACAATGACCTATATTCAAAGGAATTAATTCTTTTTGAGCTGCGTCAGAAGTAAAAAACATATAGTTCGGTAGCCAGGCAGTCTGAAAGTGCAAACATTGTGCACCGGATGATTTGAATTTATTATTAAAAATAAAATTTGGATAACCGCTTACAGGTTCATCTAAATAGAATTTAACGTTATATTTATCAATAATGTCTTTAGATATTATATCAACAAAGGAAACAATATTCTGTATGCGTTTGTTGCTATAGTAACGAAGGAATCTATCTTTATTATGCATATCAGCATCTAAATTACCTTTATAAGTTACACTCAAATCATCAGTATTATTTAAATTATAGACTACTGAATACTTGTCGATTCTTTCAATCTTAGTTTGCTCCTGTTTACTAACAACAATATAAATACACTCCAAATTATCTAAGCATTTACCAATTCTGGAAAACTCATCAGCAAGAAAATCTCGAGCATAAAAGACTATGGCATTTTTTTTATTTTTACTCATTTTTTATATTATTCACTTAATTTAATTTGAAAACATTAGGATAATAACTTACCGAAATAAGGGTTGATAAATATATAAATTTAACAAAAGCAATCATAATAATAAGTGTGTATATAGGCATGGATAAAATTATTGCAAAAGACGCGATAAATATAATCAATAGTATGTAACCTAAAGCTATATATAAAAATTGTTTTTCATAATTATATGAAATGACAATAAATTCAAAAAATGCAGCTATATTCATGCAACCAAGAACGCCAATAGCAAATAACATATCAATAGAAATACGATATTTTTCAAGTGAAGCCGGTAAATAACCCGATTGAAACCCAAGCCCAATGGTGGTGATTATTAAAATCCAAATACTTATTGTCAATACACTCCATCGTAATGCTTTATGCGTTATAACTTCTGAAGAAGTTAATTGTGTCTGCATCTTAATAAGGACTGGGCCTAATTTTTGAGAGATTATATTTGGTAAAACTATAGAAATACTTAAAAAAATTGCAATAACTGAATAAGTGGCGCTACTATCACTATCGTAGAATGTATTGACATACATTCGATCAAGGTATATGGGTATGCTTAGAATTAAGTATGTAAAAAAAAGAACAATACCGTGCTCTGAAATAATTGAACTGTAATTATTGCCTACCAATAAACACTCTTCTGTTCGCGCTTTATTTTTAATCGTATAATTAGCAATTATCCATGGTATGAACATTGCCATTAAGCCAACAACAACCTCAGCTATAAGTGCCCCATAATAGCCATAAAGTAAGCCTGAAATAACTACAAAGACAAACATTACCAATGTCCTTAAAAAACTAGAAAAGGCTAAATGCAACGGATTGAATAACGCTCGCTGTAATGATGCAAATAAAGAAGTGATGGCGCCGATATAACCAATTAATATTATCGCTATGTAATCACCAGGCACTTTAAATAAAACAAAAATACTAATGATAAACACTACTAATAAGTAAAAAGATCTTGCACTTAACACTTTAACTAAGCTAAGCGATTCTTTTAAAATTATATCATATTGCTTTATAGCTCCCATTCTTGGAAACTGTTTTATAGTTCCCTCAATCACTCCAAAGCTTAATAATATAGATACAAAAGCTCCAGCTGAAACTATTGCGGCATACCCAGAGAATTCTAGAGTAGACAGAATAGCGGCAACGAAAATCATTCGTAGCATCGTCATTGCTACCGAAGTAAGCATTAAAAAATAAAATAACAATCGTACCCCTTACACAAAGAAGTCTTTTTTAAAGACTTTCTTATTCTCACCTTCTTTATACATTTCGTATAACTCCATTCTTTGATCTTTACTCAATGAATATTTTTTAGGAAGTATTGTCATGGGTGATATATTAGTAAAAGACATAAACATCACAACTCTTTGGGTTTCGCATCTTGCTCCTTGATGAAGTAATCTACATGGGTCAGCAATAAAAACATCACCCCTCCCTCCCAATAAAGATCTTTTCTTATTCAAAATATTCGACCCCAAAGTGCCTTTCAACTCTCCATCTGTGAAGCGCTCTATAACCAATTTATTTCTTTTAACTCTACGTGAATACTCTCCTGTAAGAAATGTAAATGGCCCTGATTTTTGATCAATCTCTGTAAAATATGCCATTATATGTATAGACTTAGTGTCACCATAATCAAAATGCCACTTTTGACTGTCTATCATACAGCCATCTCCCTGGGGCTCGCTATAATTTAATGATAGATTCCAAAGCCATGGCTTGCCATCAAAATACTTTGCTATACAGGATGCGACCTCTGGGTCATGGAGTATATTAACTGCAAGTGTTTTCATTTCATTCCAGTGATACTTCCGTATATCAATAAATACAGTATTAGTAGACGTACCCTTATAAGGAGTAAAGTCTAACTCCGGTATATTGAATTTTTTGTCTATATAAATGTAGGAATTTTTTGTAAATTCTTTACATAATTCGCCACAATCGTTCTTGTTATAATTATCAAGGCAAACTGTTTGCTTGTTAAAGCGTGTAATGGAGTAAAAAAATTTTCCTATATACCGAGGTGTTTTTAAATTCCATCTGACAAAACTAACAAACCTCCTGGCATGCTTATGTAACATTACTCAATATCTCCTATTTTCACTGCAGGTATTCCTACATATATCCCCGGTTCTTTAATATCGTGTGTAACTAATGACATTGCACCTATAATGCTTGGGCCTTTAATTTTTAACGGGCCGAGAAGAACGGTATTTGCCCCCACCTGTAAAGATTCTTCGATAACAAACATTGGGTTATCTTTGTTGTAATTCTCTTTATCATTTTGATTGTACCTACGACCAAACACAACACCAGAACTTACTTGTAAATTTGACGAACAAGATATTCCATTACCCCCAAGAACTACACCTGTTGAATGTCCAACTATAAGATTTTTTACGTTCAATGTTCTTGAGCTAACCTCTAGCCCGTACAATAATAGCATCAAATTATCAATTAAAATTGAAATAACCTTTCCCAAAATAGTCTTATCGGAAATATTTTTTGAAAACCTAATCAAAACTCTTATTTGAATAGTTGTTACATAAAAAAATCTAAGATAGTTTTTCATAAGCAAACCTTAAAAATAAAAAAAATAAGTGTCTTTTTTTTCATTACACATAGTCAGAATTAACTATCTTATGCAAATGTTCAATTTCATCAAATGGCAAGGAAAAATATGATTGAACTAATGGAATACTGCTAATAACCCGCCTTTCAAATTGTAATGCTATCACCATAGCCATACTCTCTGCACCCACTACAATCTTACAATCTAAAATATCTTGAAATAAGCTATCTTCTTTACTAAAATAGATATCATAATAAAATCTTGATGAGTGTTGTTTGATCCAGCTATATTTTACTTCTGGATTTATTTCAGACGGATGCGGTCTTATAATTATTGTTTTGATATTTTTATCTATTTTCTCTAAATTTTCTAAGAAAAACTTCAATGAATCGTGCTCGGTATAACCAAGATAATTAACATCCCCATGCTGTAGATACATATGATCAGATATGTTTTCACAAACATAGAGTGCGCCATTATTCTTAAGATTACTTGATTTAAATTTATTTAAAATTTTCGTTATTTCTGAGAAATATGGATTTTCCACTAATTTTATTTTTAAATTTGGAAAGCAATTTTTAGCAATCACTTTGGCGTGGACATCACCAACCCAGATTTCATCTGGTAATAATGTTAAATCATTACGAACAAACCTTTCTTGGTAGTTAACCCAGTGATCCAAAAAAGAAATAACTTTTTTTCCTTGTTTATTGGCTTCTTTAATTGAATTCCATTCAAGATCTGACTCCCAACTGGTACCACAGAGAAGTGAGTCAGAACTACTAATCACCTTAAGTAGCGCCTCTCTCTTAATAGCTCCAAGCTTACGCTCAAAAACCTTGACAGCCGGCCCCTCTAAACAAAATCTAGCTGTTAGACCCTCTTGAAGGATATAGCTAGATATAATTTCTGCACCTCCAGCATCATGACAGACTATGCCTATCGCCCTCTCTCTACACATCGCTAGAAAATTTATAAAAATACAATATGTCTTCTGGCTTACCATTGAGTAATTCATGTTTCGCTCTTGTAGCCTCATGAGTCATTGTAGCTTTTTCCATTATTCGAATCATTCCGAAATTATTTCTTAGAGTTCCTCCAGTAACTTTTCTTATGTTGCACTGTTTAAATAAAAAATCCATCATTAACATCCAGGCTTCAAATCCAACTCCCCTGCCCCAAGCGTCTCTATTGCCCACCATTAATCCGATATCTGCTGTACCGTGCTTGTCTTGTATATAGGCAGTTATTGAGCCATACAACTCTTTTGTTTTTTTGTCTTCAATTGCCCAATAAATATTCTGTGTATTAGAAAAACTTTTTAAATAATTAAGACATGTTTCATGTGTATGATTCAAAAAGCGTTGATTACTGTATTTAACAACCTCCTTATCATTAAGCCATGAAACAACTTTGTTTGATATGTCTGACTCTAGAAATGTTCTTAGGCTCACAATATCTCCATCAATTTTGATTTTTGTTATAGGTTTATCCATTTCATATTTTTTATTATTAAAGTTTATCAATATTATCCCAAACTTTTTCAAATGCATTAACTATCAAATCAATATCGTTATTTGTTAAATCATGTACACACATCTCAAAGCCAATGAATGTTTTGTCATGTAACTTCTCAGAAATTGGACAAATCCCTTTTTTATAATCAATATTCTGACGTACACCTTCTAAGTTCCATGGAAACCCTTGAGAGCCATATGCAATTTTCTTTTGATACATTGGTAATAAATGTATATTGGCATATCCAGCTGCAAGGCCTGAAACTCCTTCAGCCTCCAGAGCCTTAATAATTAGATCTCTGGAAACCCCCAATGCCTCAACATCTAGAATAAGTGGAAACACATAATACACATGCGTGCAATTATCCTTGACAATTGGTAGGCGCAAACCGGTCAAGCTTTTTAACCCTTTAACCAACCTCTCTGCTGCTTGTTGTCGAGTTGCAACAAGTTTCTTTAACTTTTTCAGCTGCTCAATTCCGATTGCACATTCAACCTCACCTAGGCGAAAATTGTGTCCAATCATATTGTTCAGGTTTGTGACGCCTTTATCTTCAACGACCGCTTCTGCATGATTTCTAATAAGTCGCATACGATCAGCAAGCTCATCATCATTAGTAACAAGAATACCACCCTCCCCAGTATGGATATGCTTATGATAATTGAGACTGTAGCCGCCGATATCTGCCAATGTACCAGCGTATTTGCCATGATAAAAAGCACCTGGTGCCTGAGCAGTATCGGAAATAACTTTCAGATTGTATTTATTAGCTAGAGAAGTTAATGCTTCCATGTCTGCTGAATGTCCAAATATATCTACAGACATAATTGCTTTGGTTTTATTGGTGATATTCGCTTCTACTGAACCAAGATCCAAACAAAAAGTCTCTGACTCTATATCTGCAAAAATTGGAATCGCATTCCAATGCAATATTGCTGTCGCACTTGCACACATAGTCCAAGGTGTAACAATAATCTCATCACCAGGCTCGACGCCGATTGCCCCAACTGCAGCGACCAATCCCGAAGTCCAAGAATTTACAGTGATTGCATGCTTAACGCCAAAATACGCTTCGCACTCACGCTCAAACTGCTGTACCTTTGGTCCTCCATAAAAGTCATCATCCCAGCAACCTAAATATTGAGACAATACACCACTTTCAATAACTAATTTTGCAGCTTTAGCTTCTTCTGTGTCAATGGAATTATATATTTTCAGAGGTTTGGTAATAGTTTTTTCACCCCCATGTATTGCTAAAACTGATTTTTTCACTGACACTCCTTAATAATGCATTCAATTGATTTCAAGGTTGATACTGCCATCTCCCCTGAACATAACTCATAATTTTGATGAATTAAATAACCATATAATTCATTAGTAACATTTAATTGATACTTATCCATACTTCTTTTAAAATACTCTTTGTCATTCAATGATAAAACTCTATATTCAGGCAAATTTACATCAGTATGCACCGGGGTCCAAGAAATATTTTCACACCCTTGATTGCAGTTTAAGCGTCCATTTTCAAAAATCATTTCAATTGTGTAATGTGAGAAATTTTCTTCCTTTGCAGAAAGAAATATCATCTCACCCTTTTCGAATTTTAATGAAAAATCTGGCTCAGGATCCTGGTCATTAAAAAGCCGACCTTTATTAATGCAATTTTTTCCAAGTATTGGACCTAGCCAATACTCCATTAAATTTATAAAATGAGATCCATTATGAACTAACCCCTTAGAATACCATACCACCCCTTTTGCATACCCTGCGTACTCGCCACTATTTATTTTTCTATGTATTTCCATTACATTGGGGTCTGAATTTCGAATGTAATTTACAAATAATTTAATATTATTATCTTTGCATAAGTCGTGGATTTCATTAGCCTCTTTAAAACTGTACGATAGTGGTTTTTCACATAGAATTACTTTAGGCTGTGAATATTCAATAACATCTTGTAGAATCTTTTTGTGTGACTCAGTTGATGTTGCAATTACAACAATATCGGGCTCATTTTCTCTCAAAGCTTCTATCGTATCATTATAAATTTTGCCGCCATATTTACCTTTGAAAATCTTACATAATTCAAAATCTGTATCAACCCCGCCAAGAAGATTGAATCCCTCATGCTGATCAAACGCTGATGCATGAGAATATACATATTTTTTAGCATCTAGATTTAAATCATACCCCATGCCTATCTGCCCAAGACCGACTATTAATACATCAAATGTCATGTATCACCCTTTCTGAAAACTTTTTGATTAATGGAGACCAAATCAGGTCTTTCTCGTAACAATTTAACCACCTCATAACAATCAAAAAATATATTATCACTAAAATATTCAATAATTTTTTTTAGCAATTCAAAATCTGATCTCTCATCTAAAGTCAACCCTAGATCAGGCCACCAAAGTTTTTTTGGAGCTACTAAATTTAGATGGGAGAATAATTTCGGATGGTTTCGTATATGCAGGGTAACATGCTCATGATCTAAAATATCATCAGTCATATTTAAAGATTTTTTTAACACATTTAGACTGAAAACTTGAACATCCATTCCATCTGGATAACTTCGCACATGCGCATTACTCACATAATCAACGTTATTATTAATGTAAGTTTGTATTGCTTGCTCAATAATGTCTGGATCAATTATAGGGCAATCACCTGTAATTTCAACAATCAAGTCCGCATCAACTGATTCTGCAGCCCCTGCTACTCTAGCCATCACATCATCTTCACTGCCTCTGTAGTATTTTATGTTTTCATTATTGGCAAACTCAACAAGGCTATCGTCCGTAGAATTTATAGTTGTTGCCAATACTATCTCATCCAATAGTTGCACCCTCTTTAATCTTGCAACGAGATAATGTAATATCGGCTTATCCAATACGTCCATTAGCACCTTTCCTGGCAGTCTAGATGACGTCATTCTAGCTTCTATTGTTGCGACTATTTTCATATTATTTCCTACAAAACCTAATTAATTTTAGTAAATCTCTATCTAAATCACAACCAATTCATCAGTGACAGCCGCACCTTTAGCAACAGCATGCTTAGATTTTTTTCCAATAATGTCATTCAAATATTTAGGAGGTAATCCATACCCAGGACGAATACTCCTGACATGTTCTTTGGTGATCACTTCACCTTCTTTAATGTCTTTAATAAAATACAAAGAACGTCGAAATTTAACATTGCCTTGTTCACTCGATTTTCGACCATAATCAATTTTTCCAAGTGACTCCCATGCTGTTTTAGCCCCTACACACAATTGCTTTAATTCTTTCAATTCAAGTGAAAAAGAATCATCAGGACCACCACCATTGCGATCAAGGGTTACATGTTTTTCAATAATTGATGCACCTAATGCCACACTAGTAATTGCTGTTGTATTATCAATTGTGTGGTCTGATAAACCAGTAACCAGCCCAAATCTATTTTGCATATCAACCAGTGTTCTTAAATTGTAATCTTCTGCTGGAGCAGGATAGCCACTTACACAATGCAGTATCGCCAATTCTTTACACCCACCTTCTCGTGCAGCTTCTATAGCTTCTTGAATCTCTTGTGCGTCTGCCATGCCTGTTGAGATAATCATAGGCTTTCCAGTTTGAGCCACATATTTTATCAAAG
>Ga0209992_10003237_pt1 | contig 13891 bp, 10 predicted proteins | sample 2SBtaG_2_FD_182564 | JGI IMG/M metagenome (GOLD analysis project Ga0209992, IMG submission 182564) | Deep subsurface microbial communities from Kolumbo volcano to uncover new lineages of life (NeLLi) - 2SBTROV12_ACTIVE470 metaG (SPAdes)... | ecosystem: Environmental > Aquatic > Marine >... | reverse complement strand
TACAAGATTTTATTGTACCTCTGAAAACTTATGCTATCTTGGACTTACTTGTTGATTTAAAGAAAGGAAAACGTGGTGCAATTGCAAAAGCTATCACTCTAGTTGAAAATGATCAAAAAGAAACAAAAAAACTCTTAAAGAAAATTTTCAAAGACACTGGAAATTCTATGATTATTGGAATTACTGGACCTGCAGGTGCTGGAAAAAGTTCATTGATTAACAAAACTGTAATTGCATTAAAAAAATTAGGCACAAAACCTGCAGTGCTGGCAATTGATCCAACTAGTCATGTGACTGGCGGTGCAATTTTGGGTGATAGAGTTCGTATGAATGAATCAACTGATTCTGGAACATACATTCGTAGTATTGCATCTCGTGGTGCAACCGGTGCAGTTGCACGTTCACTAAGAAACAGCATTAGGGTTTTAGAATATTCTGGATTTAATCCCATAATTATTGAAAGTGTAGGGGCAGGACAAACAGAAGTTGAGATTTCAAATATTGCTGATATTACAGTTGTTGTGTTTAATCCAAACACTGGTGATAGTATTCAAACTATCAAAGCTGGATTAACTGAAATTGGTGATATCTATCTTGTAAACAAGAGTGATCTTAGTGGAACAAATCAATTATTTGATGCAGTACGAGATTTCATTGGAGATACTGATAGAAATCCAATTATTTTAAAAACTTCTGTAAAAAAGAATTCAGGAATTTTAGAATTTGCAAAATCTCTTAAAAAATTAATGGCATCTAAAAAGAAATCTAAAAAAGATAAAGACGCTCAAAGACTAGAAACTGAATTAAAAGATATTGTTTTAAATAACATCAAAGAAAAGATTGATGACATGTTAGATTCTGATAAAACATTTTCAACTTATCTTAAAAAATTAAATACAAAAAAAATCAACCCCTATGATGCAGGAGACAAGATTACAAAATCTTTGTTAAAATAAAATGGCTACAAAAAAATCAAAACCTATTCCAAAAAAAATCTTCACTGATTCTAATTTTGAAGTAAAACGTATCTATCAAAAATCATCTAAAAAGAGAACAAATGAGGATTCAGGAAAATATCCATTTACTCGTGGAATTCATCCTGGAATGTATCGTGAACGATTTTGGACTATGCGTCAGTATTCTGGTTTTGGAGATGCCAAGCTTACAAATGAGCGTTTCAAATTCATGCTTGAAAAAGGACAAACTGGTCTTAGTATGGCATTTGATTTACCAACACAAATTGGATATGATTCTGATTCGCCTCAAGCAGAAGGTGAGGTAGGAAAAGTTGGAGTCTCTATTACATCAATTAAAGATATGATGATTGCATTTGATGGTATTCCTTTGGGTAAGGTTAGCTCATCTATGACTATCAATTCTTCAGCATCAACATTACTTGCATATTATATTGCAGTTGGAGAATCTCAAGGATTCAAAAGTCACGATCTTCGTGGAACTACTCAGAACGATATTCTCAAAGAATACATTGCAAGAAATACCTACATCTATCCTCCACAACCATCTATGAGATTAATTGGTGACATGATTGGTTATTGTGCAGAAAAAGTTCCTTCATGGTATCCTGTTTCAATATCTGGTTATCATATGAGAGAAGCTGGTTGTACTGCAACTCAAGAAGTTGCATTTACCTTAGCTAATGCAATTGCATATATTCAAACTTGTATTGATGCTGGTCTAAAAATTGATGACTTTGCACCACGATTGTCATTTTTCTTTTGTTGTACTATCGAGTTTTTCGAAGAAGTAGCAAAGTTTAGAGTTGCAAGAAAAGTTTATGCAAAAATTCTCAAAGAAATGTTTCATGCAAAAAATCCTCGTTCCATTCAACTAAAATTCCATACTCAAACTAGTGGTGAATCCCTAACTGCCCAACAACCTGATAATAACATAATTCGTGTTGCAATTCAAACAATGGCTGCAGTTATGGGTGGAACTCAATCTCTTCACACTAATTCTCGAGATGAGGCACTTGCTCTTCCTACACAGGAATCAGCAAAGATTGCTCTAAGAACTCAACAGATTGTAGCTCATGAAAGTGGAGTTACAAAAACTGCAGACCCAATGGGTGGCTCTCATTATTTGGAGGATTTGTGTGATAAAATTGAGGCTGATGTTTGGAAATACCTTAAAAAAATTCAGAAAATGGGCGGCTCAGTTAAAGCAATTGAGAAAGGATTCTTCCAATCAGAAATTAGAGCAAATGCATATCGTCTTAAAAAAGAAGCAGATTCCGGTGAGAGAGTTATAGTTGGTGTAAACAAGTATGAAGAACAAGAAGAACAACCAGAATTATTACGAGTTGATGGTAGAATAGAAATTCAACAAAATAAAGCCATCAAAAAATTACGAGCATCCCGAGATAATAAAAAATTAGAAAAGGCACTTTCTGCAATGAAGAGTGCAGCTGATACTGATGAGAATTTGATGCCTTACATTGTTGCATCTGCAAAAGCATTTGCTACAACTGGCGAGATTAGTAATACATTCCGTGAAGTTTTTGGTGAATATCGTCCAAAAGAGGTCTTTTAATTAGACTCTTTTTTGATTTTGTTTTAATTGTAGATTAATTTTTAGATCTTGCAATGTAGAAATCAGCATAGAAATTACCATCATCTTCATATTTTTTAGTATTAATTTCCATGTCATGCAATAAAGAAATAGTCTGTGCTTTTTCTTCAGGATCTGAAAAATTTCTTTGACGTATTGGATTTATGTCGCTTTTTACAATAGAATAATTATACATCTCAAAAATTTCTTCAATGTCTTTCATATCAAACATTCTAAGAACAGAGAATGCAAAGATTGGGGCAGTATACTCTGTTTCAGATTCATTTGAATTAGATTGTCTGTTTTTAATTACTTTTAGTAGATTTGAAAATGCCTTGTATCCAATATAACCAACACAACCTGTTGCAATCACTATGTCCATTCTTGGTAGTGATTCTAGAAAATTTAATTTTTCAGCTTCAAGATCAACATTTATGCCTCTTTCACACAAATTCATTTCTTCGGAGAATGTTAGAGCTTCTTCTGAAATATCTATTTGATAGAAATTCATGTTATCATTAATTGTGCATTTCTCGTAGAATTGTATAGTTTCTTTTTTTGTCGGTTTAGATTCTTTTAAAAAGAAATCACTCAATTCTGACATTGTTAAATTATATTTCATTAATGATGAGTTGATGCCGTACGAACTTCCCAAATCTAAAACATTAATGGGTCTAGATAATGTCTCTTCAAGTTGTTCTATGATGGAGTTATACAATGGTTTTGTAGAATCTGATATGTCGTATTCTAACCTATTCATTTCTTTTAGATATTCATATGGAGAATCTTGTGTGTAAATGTCCGAAAAATCTTTTTTTACTTTTAATTCATTCATGTTGGAGTAATGGTATTGTTTGACCCTTAATAAAACCCGTATACTGTTATTGGTCACGAAACAAAGATTTTGGAATTTTCAAATAAAATAAATCCATTAATACTGTAATTTGGTGAGATCTTTTAATTGAAAATTGATCATATTGCAATTGCAGTAAATGATGTAGAAGAGTCTGCAAAAGTGTATCAACAAGCATTAGGTGTTGATAGTGTAGAGTTTGAAACAGTAGAATCAGAAGGTGTTAAAGTTGCAATTATTCATGTAGATAATGGCCGAATTGAATTAATGCAGCCAACAAATGATTCTAGTCCAATTAAAAAATTCTTAGAGAAAAAAGGTCAAGGATTACATCATATGGCATTTGATACTGAAAATATTGAAGGTGAAGTAGAACGTATGGAAGGATGTGGTATTCAATTTTTAGGTAAAATTAGACCTGGTTCTGCAGGAACTAAGGTAACATTCATTCATCCAAAATCACTTCATGGTGTTTTGACAGAACTTTGTTCACATCCAAAAAAATAATTTTTTGATCGACTATAGAAAACATACTAACTATTAGCTAACTCTTGTTAAAATTAATCTAAAAATACAATATCTTTTCTAATGTATTTATGAAGACAAATTGTAAATGCGGTTGCGATACCCCATTAACTGATTATGAATACAGGAAATGGAGTGGGTTTAAACGCGGTCATGATCCATTACCATAATTCTTGGTAATACAGATCTCATTTAAACAATAATTTTTTATTTTTCCTAATCTTTTTTAAAATCTCATTCCATCATTTTCAAAGTATCAGAAGCTGTGATAATTCCAACTATCTTTGATTTTTTTGAAACTAAAATACACTTTGAATATCTAATTAATGGAACCAAAACATTTGCCGGAGTATCAAAATTAACTATTGGTGGAAGAGCATCCATGATATCTACAATTTTTGATTTTTTTAATTCTGCCTCCCCTACATCTGCTAAATATTTTACAATTCCATCCTCTGAAATTACTCCAACAGCTTCTGTTTTTTCAAAAATTGGAATTTGACTAATTGATAATTCATGCATTTTTTTTATTGCATCATGAAGAGTATTGGTTTGTTTTAGTTTTACAATATCTTTACTACAAAAATCTCCTGCAATATGAGATGATGATTCTCCTTCTAATTTTGAAAGATTCTCAAATATTTTTTTTGCAGTTTCATAACTTGGTTGGCTTCTTCCTGACTCAATTTGATTAATCATTGATGTACTAACACCTGTCATTATGGCCAATTTCTTCTGTGTAATGCCTATTTTTTGTCTAATTTGCTTTATTGAATCAATTCTTGGTAGCAATTCAATTAGATTGAGGTCTGTTTGGCTTTAAAATGTATTATTTCTTCTTTTTTGGTTGCTCTATTGCTGCTTGAGCTGCTGCAACGATTGCTATTGGAATTCTATGTGGTGATGCACTAACATAGCTAAGACCTTCACCATGACAGAACTTTATAGATTTTGGATCTCCTCCGTGCTCTCCACAAATCCCAACTTCCATATTCTTTCTTATTTTTCTTCCACTGTTTAGTCCTATTCTGATTAAACTGCCTACACCATTTTCATCAATTGACTGGAATGGGTTTCTTTCAAGTAATTCTTTTTCCATATATTCTGGTAAGAATTTTCCTTCAACATCTTCTCTGCTGAAACTAAATGTTCCTTGTGTAAGATCATTTGTTCCAAAACTAAAGAATTCTGCAGTAGTTGCAAGTTCATTTGCAGTAAGTGCGGCTCTTACAACTTCAATCATGGTTCCAAAGTTTATTTTTAATTTCATTTTGTTTTTTGTTTCTATTTCTTTTTTGATTGAATCATAAATTTTCTTTATGTGGTTTAATTCAGCAATACTACTAATTTGAGGAATCATTATTTGTGGATGTGCTTTTACTTTTTTCTTTGTGAGAACTACTAGTGCTTCAAATACTGCACGAATCTGCATTTCATAAATTTCAGGATATGTAATTCCAACTCTAACGCCACGATGTCCCATCATTGGATTGACTTCAGCTAATTCTCTTGCTCTTTTTAGAACAACTTTGGCATTTTTAATTTCGTCTGTTTTTCCATTTGATTCTAATTTTTGAATTTTTTCAACTAACTCTTCTGGATTTGGTAAGAATTCATGTAGTGGAGGATCTAATAGTCTGATTGTTACTTCGTATCCTTCCATTGCTTTTAGAATTTCAATAAAGTCACTTTTTTGTAATTCTCCTAATTTTTTCAAAATTTTATTTCGTTCTTCAATATTTTCAGCCATAATCATTTCTACAAATAAATTAATTCTGTCACTGCCGTTGAACATTCTCTCTGTTCTACATAATCCGATTCCCTTTCCTCCAAACTTTCTTGCAAGTTTTGCTCCTTCTGGAGTGTCGGCATTTGCTCTAATTCCTAATGTTTTTGTTTTTTGTGCCCAATCCAAAATTTGCTCAAAATCTTTAGTTACTTTAGGCTCAACTGTTGGAATTTCACCTATGAATACAGTACCTTCACTACCATCAATGGTGATTGTTTCTCCTTCTTTTACAGTAACTCCATTTGCCGTACATGTATTGTTATCATAATCAATTTTTAATTCTGCGCATCCTACGATGCATGGTTTTCCCATTCCTCTTGAGACAATTGCTGCATGAGATGATTTTCCGCCTAAACTAGTCAAAATCCCTTCTGCAGAAAAGAATGCTGGAACATCTTCTGGTTTTGTTTCTTTTCTAACTAGGATGATTTTTTTACCTTGATCACCTAATTCGATGGTCTTTTTTACATCAAATACAACAATTCCACTTGCAGCTCCTGGGGATGCTGCAATTCCTTTTGCTAATTTTTTATAATTTTTAATTTTAGACTCATCCATTGTTCTGTGTAGTAATGCTTCTAATTGTTGAGCAGGAATTCTTGTTAGTGCTTTATTTTTATCAATTAGTCTTTCTTTTACCATATCTACTGATGTTTTTACAAGCGCACTTGCACTCATTTTTGCAGTTCTTGTTTGTAACAAATAGAATTTACCTTGTTCAATAGTAAATTCAATATCTTGTGGTTCTTTGAAATGTTTTTCTAATTTTGTACATGCAGCACTTAGTTCTTTATGAGATTTTGGCATGTCTTTTTTTAATATTTCAATGTTTTTCCCTGTTCTGACTCCTGCAACCACATCTTCTCCTTGTGCATTAATTAGATACTCTCCTTCGATTTCTTTTTTACCATTATGTCCATTTCTTGTAAACACTACTCCTGTTGCACTATCGTCTCCCATATTTCCAAACACCATTGTTACAACATTCACAGCTGTTCCATTTGCAATATCTTTTGTAATGTTATTTTTTTCACGATATACAATTGCTCTTTCTCCCATCCAACTTTTAAAAACAGCTTCAATTGATAATTCTAGTTGTTCTTTTGGTGAGTCTGGGAATTTTCTTTTTGTATGTGTCTCACAGATTTTTTTATATTCTAAAACAATTTTTTTTAATGATTCTACGTTTAGCTTACTGTCATCTGTAATCCCTTGTTTGGTTTTTGCAGAATCCAATACATGATCAAATTTTTCATCATTTACTCCAAATACTACTTTACCAAATAATTGAATAAAACGTCTATACGAATCCCATGAAAAGCGAGGATTTTTTGTTTGTTCTGCAAATCCTTCCACTGTTTTCTCATTTAGCCCTAAATTCAAAATTGTATCCATCATTCCAGGCATTGAAATTGCTGCACCTGATCTTACAGATACTAGGAGTGGATTACTAGTTGAATTCCATTTTTTACCCGTCTTTTTTTCCATTTTAGTGATATTTTTCATTACTGCAGGCATCACATCTTTTGGAAGTTTTTTGTTATTATCATAATACTTGTTACACACTTCAGTGGTAATGGTAAATCCTGGAGGTACTGGAAGTTTTAGTCTGGTCATCTCACTTAGACCTGCTCCTTTTCCGCCTAGAAGCATTCTTTTTTTGCTATCTGCTTCTTCAAATGCATAAACTGATTTTGTACTTACCATGCAAAATTTTGTAAATTTTTTGGCTTTTTAAACTAATGCCTTTGCAAACTCTGAAATTATTTTATCCCAATTTTTTGCCTTGATTATTCCACTTGCAACTAGAATTCCTTTCGAACCTAATTCAGATGCTTTTGAAACATCTTCTCCAGAAACAATTCCTGCACCGCAAAGTAACTTTGTTTTGTTTTTTGCATTTTTGACTGCTATAGATGCTTTTACTATTAATTCTGGATTTTCTTTTGAAACTGCTTTACCTGATCCAATTAACTCTGGTGGTTCAATTGCAATATAATCTGGATTCAATTTTACATATTTTTTTACTTCTGCAACGTCTTTTACACAAAGAATGGAAATCATTTTTAACTCTTTTAATTTTAAAACTAGTTTTTGAATTTCTTTACTTGTAATTCTATGTTCACTGTGATTGATTAATGATCCATTAACTTTGGATTTTTTTAATAATTCTGGAACAATATACCCTGTGGTACTTCCAATTTTTGAATCATCTATGTGTTGGGCTAGAATTGGAATCGAACTATTTGATACAAGACCAATTAGATGTTGTGGTGGTGCTATTGCAATTTTTACTTTTAATTTTTTTGAAACTTTTTCTGCAGTTTTTACAAATTTAATAATTTTATCTCCTGAGATTTCCTCATAGTTTTTACAATTAATTACAAACATCTTTCTTTGAACCTCTGTGCATTATATTTAATTCTTGATTAGATTTTTTGTACTTGTTTATCATACCTTCTTTTCATAAATGACACAATCATCATTAGCGTCAATCCTGCAGAGTTTGTTCCTATGATAAACACATCTGAGACAATAATTCCGTATGTAAGCCACAAAATTGAACCTGCTGCAATGAATACCATCAAAAATTTTGAGATATCTCTCATACTCTTTGTTTTATATCCTTTGTAGATTTGCTCTATCCATCCAGTGAGAATCAATACTCCTGCAGATACTCCTAATATTGTCAATAGCGTTGAATCAACTTCCATTTTAACTCCAGAAAAATTCGTCTAATCCTGTTTGTTTTGGTTTTCCTAAAATTGTATCAAAATCTAAATTCATTGAAGATGTTATTTGTTCAAGTGTTGATTCTAAAAATTCCATGTATTTTTTAGGATCAATTTCTTCTTTTTTTGCCAATTCTGCTGGTTTTACACCTGGTTTGTTTAGAGTTTTGATAAATGATATTCTATCTCCTTTTTTTATTTCTCTAATTCCTTCTAATTGCTTTGCTGCTCTGATATGTTGTGGAATTGTTTTTACATATTCTGATGGGGCCTTACTAAGCATTACGTTAAATGTTAATTCATCTATTGGAATTTCTTTTGCCTCTACTTTTTTTCCACATGTTGCAATTTTATTTGAAATTTCTTGTTTTGCACTTGTGAAATCATCCATTGTTTGAACTTTGGATAAAACTTCTATTAGTTCATAAAACAAATTTTTGATAAATGCTGGTGTGTGTGATTTTTTTCCAGTTAATCCTTTAACATCTACTTTTCCTTCTTTTGTAACTCCTAGATAGTTTTTCTTTCTATTACTTAGTACACAATATCTGTAAGCCTTATCAATTTCTAAATCTACACCATGATCTTTTTTTGCTTGCTCGATTACTGAATTAATTTGCTCACTAGTTGGATTTTTAATAAATAAAGAATCTGTATCCCCGTAAAGAACTTCGACTCCAACTTCTTCACATTTTTTAATTGTCTCTAAAATTGTAAATCTTCCAATTGCTGTAGTAGCTTCTGCTGCTGGAAGAAAATATAATGGAAAAATCTCTGCACCCATGACTCCGTAGCTTGCATTTAGGATAACTTTGAGTGCTTGACTGACTACTGTGTATTGCTGTCTTTGCTCTTCTGTGAGTGTATCTTTTTTTGATAGACTCTTGTAGTAATTTACCCTCAAATCCCTCAGTGAACCAATAATTGATGAGGTCATTCCATTTTTCTTTGTACATGCCCAATGGTTAGTCCCTGGAACTGTATTTTTTTTACATTCTTCATGTGGACATCTCACTGTCTCGTATGACAAATTTCTAACTTTGATAATACTAGGATACAGACTTGCAAAATCCATTACCACCACATCAAAATGAATTCCTTCTTTTGGTTCAATTACTAGTCCCCCTCTGTATTTTTTGTCTTTAATTACTGCATCAGACATTACTCCTTCTGAACGAGCTTCTAGTTCAGCTCTTTTTGGAATTAATGCATTGGTTTTTCTGTGTTCAGAATATAGTAGACTTCTAATCCATTGAGATACCCCCATTCTTGCAATATCGTCAATTGGCATTCTTGCAATTCTTGAAATAATTACAAGTAAGTTCATCAATAAATCGCTGTTAAAACTTGTTAACTCGTATGTTAACAGTGCATCATTGTAACAATAATTTGCAGTTTGGTATAATGTTAATTCATCAAATTCTAATCCATAATCAATCTTTTCTTTTCCAAGTAATGCTTTTGAAACTGCATTTAATGAAAAGCTAGTATACTTTTGACTAAATGCATAGATTTGAAATGATCTATTTGATAATGTTCTATACAAATCAATATGAACTCCATGTCTTAATGTTGCAGAATCTCTCATCATGTAAAATGGATTCTCTGAATTTTTTATCCCTAATCTTTCTGCTCTATTGTAAAGATATGGTAAATCAAATTCATCTCCATTATACGTAACAACAAACGGAAAACTTTTGATTATTTCAAATGCATCTTGTAGCATTTCTTTTTCTTTATCTAAATCATAAAATGTGACTTTGATGTTTGGGTCTAATTCGTTTTTACCTTGCTCTGTATCTTTAGTTCTGAGCACAAAAATCTGGTCAAATCCATCACTTCCTTTGAGTCCTACAGCTGTTACCTTTTTTTCTGCAAGTTTTGGGTCTGGAATTCTTCCAATTTCTGCTTCAACTTCAATATCAACACTTAGTCTTTTGATTTTTGGGATTGGTTGGTTTAACAATTCTGCCCATTCAGAAATGAATTCTTTGAATTGCTCCGAATTTACCATACTATCGCTGTCTACTTTATCCCAAAGCAAACTTTTCAATGCAATTTTTACCTCATCTGAAATCTCTAAGTCATGTGGTTTTACTTTACCATTGATTATTTCATAATATTTTCCAACAATTAATTTTTCATCATACAAATAATTTTCATAATATTTTATATCCGATTCCCATGTCTCAATTATATTTCTAATACTTTTATCCCCTGCTGTTCCGCCAATAGCTAACGGGTCTGCTACAATTATTTTTGACATGTCAATTTCTTTGTCTTTGATCAAATCATGTCGCTTGACTGTTTTGATTTCTAATACATCATCTCTTTCTTGAAGAAAATCTAATTCCTCTGGTGCTAATCTAGAATAACAATACGGTTTGTGACCTGTTTGGTCTCTCCATAAAATCAATTTTTGAGATTCTGGTTCATAAAATTTCAGTACTACTGATTTTGAATTATTATCATATGTAGCTGATACCAACATTGCTGGTGGCATTGTTTCGATTTTTTCAGTCTCTGCTACCCTTACTTGCATTTTCATTCAGAGTTTTCGTATTTCTTTACTAATTCTTTTGCCCACTTTGTGATTTTACTTTTATCTAGGTGAATTACTTCAACTCCAGCTTCTGCTAACAAATCAAAGTCAGTTTCCGGATAAGAGTCAAGACAAACAAATTTTCTAATTCCAATTGTAATGGCCATTTTTGTACATTCTAGGCATGGAACAAATGTGGTATACAGAATTGCTCCTTCTATTCCTGCCTCTATTCCTAAAATTGCACAATGCATTATGGCATTAGCCTCTGCATGATTACACAGACATCTATCAAGGGATGCTCCTGATTTTATTTTCCCCTCCATTCTATCTTGACATCGTTTACATCCTCCATCAAAACAATTTTTGATTCCAGGTGGAGTTCCATTATATCCTGTTGCTAACTGTCTATGGTTTCGAACTATTACTGCACCAACTTGTCTTGTAATGCAATTTGAACGCATTTTTGCAAGTTCTGCTTGAAGCATAAAATATTCGTCCCAATCTGGTCTTTCAAAAGTACTCATACGGTTTGTGTTTGAGTGTTCCATATATGGATCGCGATGAAGAAAAAATATTTGCGATCAAAAGCATTCTTGATTCTAAAATTTTTACACTTTTTTTAATCATTTAACTTGCAAAACAAAATCATCAATATGCTTAAGTTTGTAATTCTTGCAAAAAATTTGTGAATCATGATCCTAATTACAAAGCTACCTTGGTTCTTTTAGATGATTTTGAAGCACATGGATTAGTTCAGTTTGATAAAGAACTCTTTGATGAAGAATATTTTAAAAATTTTCTGGAATTTCAAAAGGCTTTTGCTCATTCATTTGGTGCTCTTGTAGGGAAATTAGATCCATTTGATAATGAATATGAAAATTTAATCATGTTTGCAATATATTCAGAATCTTGCTACATTATATCTCATTTAGATATCATGAAGATTTTTTTGAAAATAATAATTAATCCTCAAAAAATTAAAGGTGGCTTTGATGATGAAACTCCCCTTGGAATTCTAACTAAAAAAATTTGTAATAAAATGCAGTACTCTGAAAAATTAAAAAATTCTATTCAAGGATTATTTCTAGAGAATTTTCTTGATGCAATCACTAATCAAAAATACCTAATTCACAAAAATGCAAATCTTGTGATTTATCCAAATGATGAAAAAATGAAAAAATACCTAAATCTTGAAGATCTTTACGACTACACCTTACAAGTTGTGGCTATATTTGATGCCATGCTTGATTGGTCAAACGGACCAAATACCACAGAAAAGATTCCTACTGAATTAGATAGAATAGTTGATGATTTTAAAAAACAAGTTGAGACACTTGATAGAAAACTTGAGAAACTTTCATGACTAGTACATAATATTTTACTACACGAAAACATAAAATCCTCAAATTCTATTTTTTCTTTGTACGTTGACCCAATATCTTGAGAAAAAATATGTTCAAAAAGATTCTATTGAAAACAGAGAGTATCAAGTTAATCTTGCAAGTCAAGCAATTAAAGAAAATTGTATTGTAGTTTTACCAACTGGATTAGGCAAGACTGCAATTGCTTTGCATGTTATTGCAGAATATCTTTCAAAGGGAACTGGAGGTGTTTTGTTTTTAGCTCCTACTAGAGTATTGGTCAACCAGCATTATGAATTTCTAAAAAACAATCTTACTTTGGATGATATTTCTTTAATCACTGGCGAGGACACAATTCAAAAACGAACTAAACTTTGGAATAATAGTGTCATTTGTGCAACTCCTGAAATTGCTAGAAATGATTTTGAAAGAGGAATTGTTAATCCTGATCAATTCACACTTGTGATATTTGATGAAGTACATAGAACTGTTGGGGATTATGCCTATTCTGGAATTGCTCAACGTTTTGAGGATTCTTCTGCAAGAATTCTTGGAATGACTGCAACTTTACCTAGTGAAAAAGAAAAAGCAACTGAAATTCTTACTCGACTAAAAATTGCAAGTGTTGCTGAAAGAACAGAAGATAGCCAGGATGTAAAACCATACACTCAGGAAACAAACACTGAATGGGTAAATGTTGAACTTCCTGATGAACTTAAGGAAATACAGACTCTGTTGAAGAAATCTCTTGACCAAAGATATGACACTCTACGAGAAAATGGAATTAAATTAGCTTCACAACAATCACTTTCTGCATTACTTCGAATTAGGCAATTTGTATTAAATACAAACAGACGTTCTGCAAAGCCACTATTTACTGCAATTAGAATTCACTATGCTCTAACCATGCTTGAAGTTCATGGAGTTACTCCTTTTTTGAAATTTTGTGCTCGTGCACAAGCAAAAAAAGGCATTGGTGTAAAGGACCTCTTTGAAGTTGATCCTAATTTTACTCGTGCAATTTCACTTGCAAAAGATGCTCAATCAAAAGGAATAGAGCATTCAAAAATTCCTAAACTTAAAGAAATTCTTGATTCTGTTTCAGGTAAAGCATTAATTTTTACTAGTTATCGGGACTCTGTTGATTTGATATTTACTAAACTCAATGAGATGGGTGTTTCTGCTGGAATTTTAATTGGAAAAGCAGGTGATACAGGTTTAAAACAAAAAAAACAGATTGAAACAGTACAAAAATTTCGAGATGGAATATTTCAGGTACTAGTTGCAACACGAGTTGGAGAAGAAGGATTAGATATTGCTGAAGTTAATCAGGTGATTTTTTATGATAATGTACCAAGCTCAATTCGATTCATTCAAAGACGTGGTAGAACAGGACGAAAAGATACTGGAAAACTTGTGGTATTAATTGCCAAAAACACTATTGATGAGACCTATTATTGGATTGGGAAAAGAAAAATCACTGCATCAAAAGGCATGGGTAAAAAAATGTCAAAAATT
>Ga0209992_10003236_pt1 | contig 13891 bp, 11 predicted proteins | sample 2SBtaG_2_FD_182564 | JGI IMG/M metagenome (GOLD analysis project Ga0209992, IMG submission 182564) | Deep subsurface microbial communities from Kolumbo volcano to uncover new lineages of life (NeLLi) - 2SBTROV12_ACTIVE470 metaG (SPAdes)... | ecosystem: Environmental > Aquatic > Marine >... | reverse complement strand
AGATACAACTTAATTCCAGTGATGTCAGTGTATGAAAATATTGAATATCCACTGCTTATGTTGAATATGACCAAAAGGGAAAGGATGGATAAAGTATATGATATTATTAGTAAAGTTGGTTTGATAGAACATATGCCCAAGCGTCCGGATCAGCTATCAGGCGGCCAACAACAGCGTGTTGCGATTGCCCGAGCCTTAGTGAAAAGGCCTGAAATTGTCATTGCGGATGAACCCACCGCAAATCTTGATACACCCACCGCAAATATGGTGATTGATTTGATGCGTGATTTGGGTAATGACCTTGGTAGCACATTTATTGTGGCAACGCATGATCATCGAATGACAAAGCGGTGTCATCGAGTTTTAAATCTTGCTGACGGCAACTTATCTACATTCAACCCTTATGAAACTCATAGGAGGGCAGGGTAATGCGTTGGATTTCATTTGCATTCTTTAATGTATGGCGTAACGGACGACGCTCACTATTTACCATATTAGTTGCAGCGGTTGCCGTTGCTGCGATTTTGACAACAAGTGGCTTTGCTTTATTTACATATCAATCACTTGCAGAAAAAGCAGCGAGAGATGAAGGCAACTTTATCATTACACACCAAAAGTTTCTAAAAGAAGAGGAAGACACGCCTCTGCAGTATGGTTTAGAAGAGACTGAAATACTTATAGAGCAGTTGTCTTCAGATGAAGATATTAAAAGTGTTCTTCCGAGAATAAACTTTAATGGCTTGGTATCAAATAGTGAAAAGAGTGCTATCTTCATTGGTTTGGGTGTTGAACCGGAAGAGTTTATGGTTAAAGGGCCTTTCTTAACCATGATTGAGGGCAAAGCGTTATCAAGCTTCGGTAATGGAGAAGAAGCTGAAGTGGTATTAGGTAAAGATTTGGCTCGTAACTTGAAAGTTCAAGTGGGTGATTACATTACACTTATGTCTACAACCACTGATGGGGCATTGAATGCTTTTGATTTTACTGTACGCGGCATCTACACCACAGGTGTGCCTGATTTAGATAAACGCCAGCTTTACGTCAAATTATCTGATGCTCAATCTCTACTCTATACCGAAAAAGTAAGTTCATTATCTGTTTACTTATTCGATATAAACAAGACCCAGCAAAAGGTGTCAAATTATCAAAAGCGTGATCAGTCTTTGCAATTTACACCTTGGTGGGAACGTGCATTTTACTACCAATCAGTAAAGGATTTGTATAACAGAATCTTTGGCTTACTTGGTGGGATCATGGTGCTATTAGTCTTTTTCTCAATTTCTAACACTATGGCAATGACTGTAACAGAGAGAACAAGGGAGATAGGCACGGTATCTGCGATGGGTTCTTACCAGTGGGAAATCATTAGAAACTTTGTACTTGAATCCAGCATTATCGGGTTTATAGGGGCTTGTCTAGGGATTATCGCATCAGCATTTATTGCTTGGGGTTTAGTGTATGTAGGGCTAGAAATGCCACCACCTCCAGGCAGCAATAAAGGTTATCCGTTGACGATAACATTTTCATGGAAAATTGCTGGAATCGTTCTATTCACTATGGTGTTGGTATGTGTTTTGGCTGCTTTAAAAGCGGCACACAAAGGAAGTTCTAAATCAATTACGGAGGCGCTAAGCCATGTTTAGATTTATTCGTGCAATGTCTTTTTGTATGCTTTCAATGGTCTCCTTATCAACAATGGCAAAGGTCGTTTATCAAGAAGATAATGAAGCATTTGACCCTCAACTTTCATTAATTAGCGTTGATGCCTTCCGAAGTGAATCTGACTCAGTGAAGATCTCAGCAACCGTTCGCGATTATGATAACGATTCACTCAAGAACGAGAAACAGTACGATGTCTATTCATCTACCAATAAGCAATCGCTGGTTGTATTTAAATCGGCCTCTGAACAAGGTCAGAAAGTATTGATGAAAGAAAGCGATTTTTGGATGTTTATGCCAAGAAGCCGCAGACCAATTCGAATAACACCAATGCAAAAGCTATTAGGCGAAGCCTCTTTGGGAGATATAGCAACCTTAAGTTGGAGTAAGGATTATCAGGTGAGTTCATTTTCATCAGATAAAAGTGAAATTGTTTTTAACTTGTCGGCTAACTCCAACAAAGCCAGTTATCAAAAGATTCAATTAACAGTTGATAAAAGCGATTTATTCCCTTTAAGAGCCGAATTATACCTTCGCTCCGGTAAGCATGCGAAAACGGCTACTTTTGATCGGGGGCAAAGAAATGGCAAGTCAAAAGTGATTGCTATGTCTTTACAAGACCAGATGCAACCAAGAAAAAGAACAGTGATTGCTTACGATGAGATTAAGCCAATCAAAGTGCCATCCAAGCTATTCAATCCACAAATTTTAATTCGCAGCGACTTGGATAAGCTCTTAACGCAATAAAAGGTTGTAATTTTGGAACTACACCTAACAAACAATCAAATTGACGTATGGCAGATCTCGCTATGCATCAGAGCAATTGCCCAGGGTTAACCTTCAGGCGAATCAATCATAGAAGAAGTAGGCTATGACTTTTCAATGTTATGGCCTACTGATGCAAGAAACAAGCTTTGAATTCTTTTTCAGAATAACTATTGCATCGCTACTGCAGCTATTCATCATTAAAAAGCTTTTAAATTTCTGAGCTGATAATCGTACAGTATTGATCTTATTACTTATTATTTTTGGAAGTTTTATAGAATCTTTCTGGAAAGACTTTTTTCGTCCTTTTGACACAATACCATTCACTAACAGCGTGAAGTAACAAACTCACTCATAACGCAAAATAAAAGGTACATATAAGTCCAAAATGAGTGCACCGTTGATTGCTTTTTATTCGCTGTTATTAACCAAAATTAATGAGAACTATCAATACAATAAATATAGGTGAATAAAGTGAACCAAGTAGAAATTGCAACCATTGCAGCAAATGTCTTATATCTTAATGACATAAGTGAAATTGAATTTGATCGCTCTTTATTCGGTCATTACTCTATGTCTTCACTTGATTACATCGACCTTGCATTCGAGCTAAAAGACGAATCTGGCAAAGAGTTTGTGCCATATGAGTTATGGCCAATCAATACCATGCTAGATAATCCTGAGTTTTATAAAAATGGTCAATGGACAGGTGCAGGCCGAGAAGCACTCAATAAGGTATTTAATGGTTTCATCGATTTAAAAGCTGAGAATCCTAGCCGAGAATCATTATACAGTTTATTTAGCGTGGACTTTATTAAGCACCGAATTAGCGCTCTATAAAAGTGAATGGTCAAATTTGCAATTTCTCTAAACACAGTGATTCTTTGACATTAATTATCATTATGCTGTTAATCTATTCAATATTAAACAGAGCTACCCAACGGTCTCGTTATTTCTTGCTCAACTAATTAGATTCGACTAATGAAACAATACCTGTACTACCGAGTCTGTATTGATCGAATATGCACTCCTTCTCATCACAGCTAATGTGTTTAGGTGTATCATCTAATTTAATCGTCTTAACTAATGTGTAAGCTTCCTGCCTGTCCCAAACTTTCAAGTTCTGTTTATCTAAAAGAAATATATAATCGTTAGTAACAGCCCATTTGTTAGTAAAAAAGCTATTGAAGTCAGAAATTAATAGCCTCTTTTCTCTCGTGTTCGGGTTGTATTCCCATAGACCTGGTTCTCTAAACTCGGTTAGATAGATCATGTCATCAAAAAAATGACCTGTGTAACCAGATACACCTAATAGCGATTTTTTTTGGGTTTTTAAGTTATATGACTCTAAATACCAGCTCTCACCAGCTTCTCTACTGTAGAGAATCTTTTTACTCTGTTCAGAGTAAGAGTAATTCTCAATATTGGGAATATCGCTCTTTAGAATGGAAATAATACCTGTTTTTTTGTCTATCTGAATTAAGTTACTTGGTGTTGTTGTTAAGAGTATGTCACCTGCATCTGTCAATGTGGTAGCGTATGCTAAATCGTCACTATCAGTTATAAGCTGACTTGCAGAGCCTCGGTTTTGCCAAATGCCAATTTTATTAGAACGGTTACTTAAGAAGTAATAGCTTTTATCGTCTAAAGCACGAGTTGGAGTGTGCTCTAAATAATCACTTTGCTCATTATTATCAACATCTAAAGTATCTAACTGTATCTTTGATAAGTATGCGTTATGTAAATAGCCTGCGCTTGAATATATTGTTCCTCCCACTGATCTTGGCATGTAAAGGGGAAAGTCTGCTTTAAGTATATTTTCAATTTCATCATCATAGGTTGAGTAAGCAAGTAACTTATTCGCATGAGTAAAAATAATAGTTTCATCATTGTGCCAACTGATTTTGTCAATGACACTTGGGAACTCAAATAGCTTAAGTGTTTCTCCAGATATTAAATCTAACGTCCAAACGCTCGAGCGTTCCCAATAAATGTCACGAATAAATGCGAGCTTGCGGCCGTCAGGTGAAAGTGCTGGTGCATAATCACCTCGTCCTGTGGTTGGTGGTGAAGTTAGGTTGCGCACCAGACCCGTCGCTAAATCGTGTTTAGATATTGTATAAGGATCTGACATATCTTTGCCTTTTGCATAGAATATTTCGTCAGTTGAATGAGAAAACTCAATCGAAAACAGAAAGCTATTATCATCGCATGTCGTGATTAGCTTTTTTTCTTGAAGCTGAATTTTACTATCAGAAATTCTGGCCATATAAAGGCAAGAGCGGTCTTCTTTTTGTTCGATAAAAGCAAGTTGGTTACCATCTGCAGAAAGCGCAAATGAAGTAATAACAAGGCCTGGCTCTAGTTTTATGACCTGCTTTTCACCTGTTGCTATATTTTTTGAAATTAAATAGGAATTATCTTTTTGCTCATTGGTATAAATAAGAGTTTGTTTATCTCTAGATACTTCAAAGTCATATTCAATACCTTTCTCATAGGTTAATTTTGAAAGAGTGAATTCTTTAAAAGATAAGAATGAGTCAATATTGCTTAAGAGAAAAGCTAAAAAAAGAAACGACCCCAGAATTAGAAGTTTTTTATTTTTTAAATTAAAACCATTGTTAACAGGTTTTTTGAGGTCGGAAGTTAATTCTGAGGTTTTGATTTTTAAAGTAGAGTTGTTATCACTTTGAATATTATAAAGAGGCTGAACATTATCTTGCAGAACTTCTACCTCTTCATAGTTATTAAAGCGATAACCTTTTTTAGGAATAGTGATAATATACTTTAAAGAAGGGTTACCGCAATTTATGTGTTTTCTGAGTTCAGATACTACAGAGGCTATGGTATTAGTATCGCGAAACAGAGTGCCCCAAACTTTTAATAGCATAGTATCGTACTCAACGGCTTCACCTTTAGCTTCTAAAAGGGCTAATAAGCAGGCATTATGCCGCGCGGCTAATTGTACTGATTTACCGTCTGAATAAATAAGTTCATTATTAGCTGAATAAAACGTCCAATGTGGTGTTTTATAGGTTTGCATAACTTCTCTAATATACAATAGTCTAGAATTGATAATGCGAATGTTCAGAGAGTAGGGTCAACTTCCCAATATGCTGAACTTAGGCAATAAAACTTGAAAATTAAGTAAGCTTAAACATTAGGGTTTTAATTTTCTCTTTAGTTTCAGAGTAAAAACTAAACTTGTATCGAGATTGAACTTTATTGTTGATTGATATCATTCTTATATACTTGTGTTAAAAGAATGCCTAAACGAAGGCTATTCTAGTTAGTTAAATCATTATATTTTGCTTAATATCGTTTCTATATACTTGAATTAAACACATACCTAAACTATGTCCATAGCTAGGTTAATTTATTTTGCTTTTCAAGCCAAGGCATGGCCTAGATTGGTTGCACTTATTGGATTGAAACTAGCAAACTGCTGACTTTTATAGATATAGCACTTTAGATCTTTAGTTAAAATCTTGTTGCAAAAGTAGAAGTTAAAAATGTTTTTCATTGGTTTGTGTATAGTGGATGTTGTTATTTTTAGATGACTTTATAGAATCCCGATCAAAAAACGCCTCAAAAGAGGCGTTTATGCGTATTAATCTTGGCTTAGATTAATACATATTACCACATGTATAGGCGCCACATGTGTTAGCGACACAATGTGTCATGCCTTCAGCGCTAGGGCGTTCGATTGGTGGAGGTGGACAGCGGTAAGTATCATAGCTACTGTTAATTTGTGTACCACCCGCAACTTGTGGTGTCATCTCTGCAGGAATGTTGCTGCTATCTGCAGATAGTGTCTTCATTTTCTTTTTGTTTAGTTTAAGTTTCATCGTTAGTTTCCTTCTAGATTAATTATGTTTGCTTAGACAACATCTCGGCAAGTATCGCCACCCATACCGCACGTGTATGCTTGGCAAAGTGATAATGCACCGCCTGAGATAGTGCGTGGTGGACAATTTCGATAAGTCACATAACTACTGTTAGTTTGAGTACCACCTGCAACCTGAGGGGTCATTTCTGCAGGGATGTTGCTGCTATCAGCAGATAGCGTTTTAATTTTCTTTTTATTTAACTTTAATTTCATTTTCATATCCTTGTTTAAAATTAGCCCCTAAAAAAGGGGCAAAAATAAACTAATTCATCTTTTAATTTTTTTCAAGTTATTAAATTAAATTTAATAAAGTGTTATTTAGCCAGCTTTGAAACGGATGCTTTTGGTGTGATATCGCTCATTGCAAAAAAGGTAATTAATGAAATGATATTTGAAAGCATTATTATGTTAATAATTAGTACGTACCTGCGGCAGAGTAAAGTAAAAAATTTTTATAGATTGAACTACTAACTATAGATTGGATAAAAAAAACTAGAAAATATGAAGAATAATAATTATATCTAAGTGAATATTTCCCCTAATAACTTTAGTGGAGAACGTGCAGGCACTTATAGCTCATACTATATGTAAAACTAGGAGTTAATATTTGGCGGATAGAATTAATATCGGTTAACGGATAATCAAAATCATCTGCAATTTCTGGATTCATTTCTGCTGGAGTGCTTTTAACTTGAAGATCTTGTTTTAGTTTATAAAAATTTGAACTCATAGTAAGTACAAATTTAATTAGTCCATAGAAGATTTATTATACCACTCAATTTTTGTTAACAATTCTAAAGTTGTTGAGGTTTTGGTGACGCTTCAGTAAGGTATCAATTAGTTGTTGCAGGAATAATAATTAAATGGTGTCTTCACCTAAGGACAGATATGCCAACACAAGATATTGCGTCAGTAGAGCAAGCAGCTCAGGTACGTGAAATAATTAAAAGCTTGGCCGAAAAAGTGAGCCAAGATCTTGAAAATGTAGAAACCAATGGTTTGTTAAGTGGTTTAGCTGGCCATTTATTATTTTTATATAATGCTTATCGTATCGATCCAAATTTCGTTGATGAAGCTTTATTCTCAGAAAAACTAGAAAAGCTGCAAGAAGAGCTTGATCAACAAGGGTTTGAGCTCAGCAATGGGCTTGCTGGTCAAGCTTGGGTTTTAGAGTATTTAAATCAAGCTGACATGGAAGATTACGATCCTGAGTTGCTCAGCGATATGGATCAAATCTTTTATGATGCTCTGAATTTTCAACCATGGCCTGGAGAGATAGAGTCCGTACTCGGGCTAGCGGGTTATGCCCCTTATACCGCAAGGCGAAGCAGGCAATCAGAACAAGCCGCGTTATACGGTGTAATAGTCGATAACTTTGCTAGTGTGGCACAGCAAGTGGATGACAAACTAGTGAGCTGGTCTCAACCTGAGTATTCGGTCTACCGCTTCGAAACAGAAGATCGTAAGAAGCCAGAGTATAATCTGGGTTTAGCGCATGGTGTGCCGGGTATCATCGCAGCGCTTATTCCTGCGCTAAGTATAGATGCCATTAAAGATAAGACCGCTCAGTTAGTCACACAGTCTTGTGATTGGTTACTCACCCAACAAAACCCAAACCATGAAGAAGAACACTGTTATGGCTCGTGTTCCGGTGGTGAGCACAAATCGAGACTTGGTTGGTGTTATGGCGATCTGACAATCGCATTAACCCTTGCTCGTGCAGGTCATGCACTAGATAAGCCGAGTTATGTCGATGAGGCCCGCAGAATTGCCTTAAAAGCAGCGAAACGTGACGCTGAAAGTGGCTTTATTAATGATGCTGGTTTATGTCATGGTTTCGTTGGTCTTGTTAGTATTTATCAACTTTTAAATCAACTTATGCCCCACCCTGAGCTTGAGCAAGCAGCAAAATATTGGCTTAACTACAGTCTTGAGCAATACCAAGAAAAAGGCCTTGAAGCGTTTTTCTCATATAATGGTGAAACTAAGGACCACAATGAGAATTTTGGTTTCTTAATGGGCTATGCGGGTGTTGGTATTGGCTTTATCTCAGTATTGAATGATGACCTAGACTGGGCTGAATGTTTACTGATGGCATAAGGAGTGCCGATGTCGAATAACAATAATCAAAAACAAGAAAACAAACCGATTAAGCATGCGCCGTTTTTTGTCATGCGTACGCCGCGTTTATCATTAGAGCACTTAGCCGAATTTAGCTCTGAGACAGCTGATACTAATGCTATTTTAGAGAGATGGTTAGCTATTGAGGGAGTGGAAGAGGCCATTTATCTTGCAAGCCCCTCTTTATTAGAGCGTATTGAACAATGGCGAACAAAGCCAGAATCAAAGCAAGGTAAAAAGGTTGCGCAAGCTCTACTTAAATATATGTTGCGTATGTGTGCAAGGCCAACGCCTTTCGGCTTATTCTCAGGTATCTACAAAGGTAAAGTGAGTGACACAACAAAGTTTGTGAGTGCGTTACATACTCAAGATAGCCGTAAAACACGCCTTGATATGTTTTATCTGTCAGCATTAAAAGAGCATTTTGTGAAAGAGGCACAACGTGCCGACAACTTAATGTACCGCCCGAACCCTTCTCACTACTTTGTTGCCGAGCAATGTCGTTATATCGAGAATTATCTCTCTGAAGATAGCATGCAATACCGTTTAAGCGCGGTAGACAGTGATGAGTATTTTCAGTGTGTACTTAAGCTTGCCCAGGGCGGCTTAAGCTTTAATGGTCTGGTCAATGCTTTTTGCGCACAGTATGCCGAAGCTGAAAAAGAAGACGTTGAAGCATATATTCAAGATCTGATTGACGAAAAAATACTCCAGGCTGATATTCCCCTTCCACTAACAGGCGATTCACCTGATTACGCTTTATTAAAGTCATTACAAAATATGGAAGAGCTGGCAACAGCAGATCAACTTGCAACAGCTCTGGCCATGATTGAAAAGCTTGATAACGAGAAAAGTGGCGAAATTAAACCTTATAAGCGACTGCTTGAGCACTTTCAGAATATGCCAGTTAAGGCGCAAGAAAATAAGCTATTTCAAACTGACGTTTATCGCGCCTTTGAGCAGTGTCAATTAAGTGCTCAAGAAGTGCAGCGGATGCAAAAGCAACTCGAGTTACTGGCTGAATTAGGCGATACCGATAAACCTAATCCATTGAGTAACTTTATCACTAAGTTTAATGCTCGCTTTGAAGGGCAGTTTGTGCCCCTTGATGTGATCTTAGATGATGAGTCTGGCATCGGCGTTTCAAATGAAACAGGATACGAAGCCCCGCTGGTGGCAGGTTTAAACCTAGTTAAGGGCAATCAAGGGGCGGGTGAAGCGCCAACCCCGACTTTGCTCAACCAGATCATTGAAGAAGCTTTGAGTTTGCCTGCTAATCGCAGCAAAGACAGCATAGTTTTAAAAAGTAAAGAGCTCAGAAGCAAAGTAAACAGTAAAGAACCCATTAGTAAAAACTTCCCTGCATCTTTTTCTGTGATGCTTAGTGCGTATCAAGATGACAGGTCAAATCCAGTTTATAAACTGGGTGGGTGTGCAGGTCCTTCATCTGCCAATTTATTAGGTCGTTTTTGTCACTTAAACGATGGCCTTAAGCAGTCTGTGATTGATGAGCTACAAAAAGAGCAAGCACACTCAGATAGTGTCATTTTTGCCGAAATTGCGCATATGCCAGAAGGTCGTCCAGGTAACGTGATTGCACGCCCACATCTGCGTGAATATGAAATCGTCTTTATGGCAGACAGTAGCTTAGACAGTGAGTATCAAATTCCACTAAGTGATTTATTTGTCTGGGTTGAAGGGCAAAAAGTTAAACTGTGGAGCAAGCGATTAAACAAGCAGATTATTCCTCGTTTATCATGTGCACATAACTATTCAGCGCGCAGTTTAAGTGCTTATAAGTTCTTATGCATGCTGCAACATCAGGAAGGTCATGCACCGAACTTTGGCATGCCAAGTAGTACAGCCAATGACGCGTTTGTGCCTAGAGTGATGCTTGATAATCTGATCTTAAATGAAAAAACGTGGCGTATTGAACGTAAAGAGCTTGAAGCCATCAGCAAAAATGGCAAATTTTCATCTGAAAAGCTTGAAACATTGTTAACCAAGTATCAGCTTGATCCACAAGTGTGTTATGCCATGGCCGATAATGTGCTTCAATTAGATCTGCGTCATCCAGACATGCTGGCGGTATTATTGTCAGAAACCAAAGGGCAGCCTCGCGTTGAGTTAAAAGAAGTGTTAACGGCGCAATATGCTTCGCGTGTTGTTGACACTCAGGGTCAGCACTACAACAACGAAATGGTGATCCCATTATTTAATGGTAATGCACCAATACACCACCACTTCTCAGACGATCCACTTGCAAATATCACAGCTAAGCCGATTAAACGTCGCTTTAGTGCTGGCTCAGAATGGTTAAGCTTAAAAATTTACTCAGGTAATTCAATCGTCGAGCAACTATTAACTGAAAAGTTATTGCCATTTATTGCTGAGCAGCAAGGTGATTTTGAAAAATGGTTTTTCATTCGCTACGGCGATCCCGACTGGCATTTACGCCTACGTTTCTATGGCGAGCCAAGTAAGTTATGTGGTCAGTTACTACCTAAGCTGAATCAGTTACTCGATCCTATGGTTGAGTCGGGCGAGCTACACAAGGTTGAGCTAATGACTTACGAGCGCGAAGTAGAGCGCTACGGTGGTCCAGAATCTATGGCACTGATTGAGTCATTATTCATGCTAGACAGTGAATTAATTGCCCGTACTTGTGGCTTAATAGATGAATATGGTGAGGACATTCGCTGGCGTGTGGCGCTGCAGTGTACCGATAAATTGCTTAACTTGTTCAATTACAATGATGAAGACAAGTTTAATTTAATCAGCGGTTTGAGAGCCGGTTTTGGTAATGAATTTAACGAAACCAGTCATTTGCGCAAGCAGCTAGGAAATCGTTATCGTGATTATCAAACTCAGTTAGAAGGCGACTTCGAGAAACTGGCTGATTTAACTCAGTTACCCGATGACGAGGCCCAAAACGCGATTGCTCAACTGCTTAACTTATGGCAACAGCAAGCACAACCTGTGATTGCGCAGCTCAATGAGATGCTAGAAGAAGACAAGCTCAACTGTAGTCGAGACTCATTGCTGAGCTCTTTGCTACACATGCATAACAACCGTATGTTTAAAGCCTATGGTCGTGAACAAGAGCTGGTGATCCATGACTTGATGCGCCGCAAATATTTCTCGGCAGACAAAGGCCAAAGCCACTAATAGGCTATCGCAATTCAAACTTAAAAAAGCACTGTTTCTTCAGTGCTTTTTATTATGCGCCGCTGTTAATGAAATTAGTTTGGCAAGCAACTTCTTCACTGTTAAAAGGCTAATCGGTTTTACAGGATTTTCATTTTTCTAAACTCAATGATTGGGAACTTATATGACAGTGAATTAATGCTTTATACCTTGCAAAACGATTTGTTCTGCAAGTGCAGTCACAACATGACCAAAATCCCAAAATTTTTCTGTATTAACATTGATGTTTGCAGCAATACTCAAAGACAACTCAGGAATAACCATCAAGATTGATTGCGATCCTCTTGATACCCCGCCATGGTGATAAACCGTATATTTATCGAGTAGTAAGTTTTTTGCCTCTCGCCAGCCCAGCGCATAGTTTTGTGGGTTTATTTCACCATTGTTAAGTTTTTGTGGTGTCCACATGGTATCGACAGTGGCTTGACTTAAAAAATGCCTATCTAGGTAGCCACTGCCGAGCTTGGCCAGATCGCTAGGCGTACTGATAAATCCTCCACCCGCTAAACGATGACTCAAGTCGACATTGCGCCATGGTATATAGCTTGTTTGCTGCCCTTTGTTATTAAAATAAAAATCAACAAGGTGTTCGGCCTCTTCTTCTAACCCAGTCTGAGGCATATCAAGGGGTTGCCAAATGCGCTCACACATTGCATCGATAAAGTCTTGTCCTGATGCAGCAGCAAGCACTGCGCTTAGCAACACAGTGCCGTAACTTGAGTAATAAAACTGTTCACCGGGAGAGTAGAGTAATTCACTGCCGTCAAAGCCTTTTAGCGCCTCAAGCGGTGTTTCAAAGTGGCTTGTTAGAGCCATTGCATAATACAGTCCCATCAAGTCAGTATTGCGTTTGTAATGCGGTAACCCAGCGCTGTGTGAGGCAAGCTGTCTAGGTGTCATTGCCGGCCATAGTGGGTTTGGGTTGAATCCTAAATAGTCTTGGATTGGGGTATCTAAATTGAAGTTATGCTTATCAATCAATTGTGCCAACAGTGTTGCTGTCATAGCCTTTGATGTGCTGCCAATTCGAAATTGATGTTCAGTCGTCAATGGTATGTTGTTCTCTAAAGACGCATAGCCAACTGTGCCCGACCAAAGCGATTTGCCTTGGTAGGCAATGGCTGCAGATAGCCCTGGTGCTTGGCTTTGTTCTCGGTATGTCTTAAGAATATTAATGAGCTTTGCTTCATCGAGTTCAGTCTCACTATGCGTATGACTCGTTTCTGGGTGAGGGGCGTTTGGAAGCGTATAGTAGCTTGCAAATAAAATAGGGGCTTTACCGCGATAGGCTGCCCAATCGTAAACGGGTTTGAATAACCAGATCAGTAAGGCAATAATCAGGCATATAAGGGTGATAATTTTGTTTTTCATAACAAGCTCTCATTGAATGTGATGGAGCTAATATATTGAAATTATTGCTATTAAATCTTGCCGATAAATAAAAATGCTGGCCGATAGTTAAAAGAGTAAGTTTATTTATTAAAAATCATAAGAAAGAGGAAGCTATGAGTGAAACAAAGCGCTTGTTCTTTGGAGTTGGGTTAGATCAGGGGATGACTGAGCACCTTGAGACTTGGCTTACACACTCTGTCATCGCAAAAAAGCCACATACCAAGCCCAGTAATTGGCACCTTACCTTGGCTTTTTTACCGAGTGTGTCTGCTGAACAGCAAGTACAGTTAATTGAATTTGCTTGCGCGCTCAAAGTGACACGCTTTTCTTTAACGTTTAGCGAAACTGGCTATTGGGCGCATAATGGTATTTTTTACTTGAAACCCGACTTCATCGCGCCACAACTTAAAGCTTTAGCTGAGCCATTAAGAAACAAAGGCACTGAACTGGGTATTTATGATAACCCTTATGGGTTTTCGCCTCACATCACCTTATATCGAAGTCATAAGCCAAGTCCCGAATTAAATCAGGCAATCGCACCATGTTCACTTAAGGTCAACCAGTTTCACCTTTATCACTCGCATCGAACAGAAGCAGACGGGCTCATCTACGAACCGATAGAGACCTTTAATTTAATCTGAAAATAACTGTTTTCGATATTGGCTAGGTGTGGTGTTGAATCGCGCCTTGAACGCGCGATTAAATGGCCCGATAGAGTTAAATCCGGCATTGAGTGCGAGCGTAAGTATTGGAGTATTTACTTGGTCTGCTTGCTTAAACTGCGTGATCACATGATCTAATCGATAGTGGTTTAAAAACTGACTAAAGTGATTAAAGCCAAGTTGCTCATTAATATAT
>Ga0209992_10003235_pt1 | contig 13891 bp, 5 predicted proteins | sample 2SBtaG_2_FD_182564 | JGI IMG/M metagenome (GOLD analysis project Ga0209992, IMG submission 182564) | Deep subsurface microbial communities from Kolumbo volcano to uncover new lineages of life (NeLLi) - 2SBTROV12_ACTIVE470 metaG (SPAdes)... | ecosystem: Environmental > Aquatic > Marine > Volcanic... | reverse complement strand
GCTGCCCTGCGACGACAAGAACGCGTGTACCACCGGCGAGGTGTGCAAGGCGGGCGCGTGCGCGACGGGCGCGGCCATCAAGTGTGACGACGGCAACGCGTGCACCGCGGACTCGTGCGATCCGACCAGCGGCAAGTGCAAGACCAAGAACCTCACGTCGCTGTGCGATGACGGCAACAAGTGCACGGTCAAGGACACGTGCGGCGACGGCTTCTGCACCGGCAAAGCGGCGGTGTGCGACGACGGCAACGCGTGCACGTCCGACGGCTGCAACACCAAGACCGGCTGCACGAACAAGGCCAACAACCTGCCGTGCGACGACAACAACAAGTGCACCGACAAGGATGGCTGCAAGGGCGGGTCGTGCGTCGGCCTGGCCAAGCAGGTGACGACCGACTGCAACGACAACAACGTCTGCACCACCGATTCGTGTGACCCGAAGGCCGGCTGCGTGCACAAGGCGAACCTCGCGCCCTGCGATGACGGAAACCCGTGCACCAAGGGCGACGTCTGCAAGTCGACCAAGTGCAACGCCGGCGTCAACGTGTGCCAGTGCGTGCAGGACGCCGACTGCAAGATGAGCGAGGACGGCAACCTCTGCAACGGCACGCTGTATTGCGACAAGTCCAAGGCGCCCTACAGCTGCCTCATCAACCCGAAGACCATCGTGACGTGCACCAAGGCGAACGACACCGCGTGCCTGGTGAATCAATGCGCCATGAAGACCGGCACGTGCGGCATGACCATCATCAACGAGGGCAAACCGTGCAACGCCGACGGCTCGGTGTGCACCAAGAACGACGCTTGCAAGGCCGGCAAATGCGCCGCTGGGCCCGCGGTCGACTGCAACGACAAGAACCCGTGCACGTCCGACAGCTGCGACCCGAAGGCGGGCTGCAAGTACGCCGCCAACACCGCGCCGTGCAACGCCGATGACAACAAGTGCACCATAGCCGATCAGTGCGCCGCCAAGGTGTGCAAGGCCGGCAAGCCCAAGGTCTGCAACGACGGCAACATCTGCACCGCCGATTCCTGTGCGCCCAAGACCGGCGCTTGCGGGTACGACAAGACCAAGCTGACCGGCAAGGCGTGCAACGACGGCAACGCGTGCACCACCAACGACGGTTGCAAGGCCGGTGTTTGCAAAGGCGTTGGCAAGAACTGCGACGACAGCGATCCGTGCACCAAGGATAGCTGCTCGCTCAGCAAGGGCTGCACGTATTCGCCCGCCGCTGGCTCGTGCCACGACGGCAACGCGTGCACGGTCGGCGACAAGTGCGGCAAGGACGCAAAGGACAAACACGGCTGCCTGCCCGGCAAGAAGAGGAGCTGCGACGACGGCAACGTCTGCACGCTCGACTCGTGCGACCCGAAGAAGGGCTGCGTGGCCAAACCCGACACCGGCAAGCAACACGACTGCTACGACGGGCCCAAGGGCAGCGACGGCAAAGGCACGTGCAAGAAGGGCAAAGCGACCTGCACGTCCAAGGGCACCTTGAGCGGCTGCATCGGCCAAGTGGTGCCCAACAAGACCGAAAAATGTGACGGCAAGGACGACACCTGCAACGGCGTCGTCGACGAAGGCTGCAACCCCGTGGGCATCAAGTTCGCGTTGGGCGGCGTGCGGATTCAGCGGGGCCAGGCGGGCTCGGCGAAGTACGGGCTCAAGGCGTTTGGCGCCAGCAAGGCGGCGGTCGGCGGCAAGACCGGGACAGGTGCCCGCTATGTGCGCTGGAGCGTGCTGGCGTGGCTCAAGGCGGTCGCGAAATGAGAGGTGAGCGATGAAATTCGCAGTTCCCACCAGGTTCCCGCTGATCGGCAAGGCGTTGGCCTGTGTGCTAGCGGCGGCGTTCGCAATGAGCGCGGCCCCCGCATCGGCGGCGATTCCGGGCAGCGTGGCGATCGAGGGCGTTGTGCAAGCCAAGGGCGGTGGCCCGGCGGCCGACGGAACCTATGCGTTCGTCTTCTCGCTGTACGCAGCCGGCACCGGCGGCAAGGCCATCTGGAGCGAATCGATCAAGCTCAAGGTCAGCAGCGGGGCGTTTTCGCACGTCCTCGGCTCGGTCAAACCGATCAGCGCGGCGGCGGTCAACGGCGCCAAGTCGCTGTGGATCGGCGCGAAGATCGGTGGCGATCCGGAGCTGCCTCGTGAGCGCATTCACTCGGTCTTCTTCGCGCACGGCTCCGCTTGGGCCGCGACGGCCGACACCGCCAAGTCCGCCGCGACCGCCAAGTCGTCCGCCAACCTGTCGTGCACCGGCTGCGTCAAGACCTCCGCGCTCGCCTTCGACGGTGACTTCAACCTCAAGGGCAAGGCGCTCATCGCTGGCAAAGTCGCGGTCTCCGGCGACGTCGTTTCGGGCGGCACCGTTTCGGCCAAGTCGCTCACAGGTGACGGCAGCAAGCTCGGCGGCGTCGCGCGGGCCAACACCGCTTGTTCCAAGACCGGCGAGGTGGTCAAGGGCATCGACAAGAACGGCTTGCCCATCTGCGTCAAGAGCATGGACCCCAACGCGCTGCCTCCCGACGGGCTCGCCAAGGTCTCCAACGGCCTGGTCAGCAACCAGTTCGTCGACACGATCCAGGGCCAGGGCACGGTCGCCATCAAGGACAACTCGCCGGTCGGGGTGACAAGCACGCTCACGTTTCCGGACATCGGCATAGCCCAGAAGCTTTGGGTCTACGTCAAGATCAGCGGCCACAAGGGCGACGCCAACGCGGTCGGCATCGGAGACCTCGTGCTCACGCTGACCGATCCGAAGGGCAAGAAATTCGTGCTTCACAACAAGAGCGGCAAAGGCACGTCCATCGCGCTCACCTGGCCGCCGACCAAGACCGCGTCGGGCGACCTTTCCAGCTGGCACGGCAGCAACCCCAAGGGCAAGTGGACGCTGCACATGCTCGACTCGGAGTACTTGAACAACAACACCGACGGCGTGCTCGACAGCTGGAGCATCAAGATCCAGACGCTGAGCAACAAGAAGGTCCAATCCACGGGCGACCACCACGTGCTCGGCACGCTGTATGGCGGCGTACAGCTCAAGACGATGACCAAGGATCCGTTCAAGTGCGACGCGTCGCGCACCGGCTACGTGTATTTCAACACCGCGTTCAAGGCGCTGCAGGTCTGCGAAGGCAAAGAATGGGTGCCGATTCACCTGAGCCCGCTCGGCAGCCAATCCAACCCTGGCGCGTCGTGCAAAGACATCTTCACGCGACGACCCGGCGTGGCCGACGGCAACTACTGGCTCGATCCCGACGGTCCGTCCGGCAACGTCGCCGCGGCCCTGCTCTACTGCGACATGAAAGGCGGCGGCTGGACGCGTATCGAAGAGACGACGAGCTACGCGACCAAGGTCTACTCCGAGAGCAGCAAGTACTACCCGTTCAACTACAAGGTCAGCGACGGGTTCATCAACGCGCTCAAGAAGACGGCCTCAGCCGCCAAGCAAGACTGGGCATGCGCGACGCGGGGTGTGGGCAGCCAGAACTACTTCAAGGGCTGGAACAACAGCAACTACAAGCAGAGCGGCAACGGCGGGTGTTGGCACAGCAACAACAACTCGACGGTGAGCTCGAAGGGAACGCACACGAACCTGACGTTCCTGCCGGTGCGTGCGTGGCAGTCCTACGATTGCGGCGACTCGAGCGAGTACTGCAGCTACAACGTCGGTCACGCCTGGCTCAAGTAGGCCCGGCGCTGGCCGCGAATTCAGCGTTCCAAGCGTGGTGGCGACCGTATCCTGGTGTCCGCCGCCGAATCGCGGCAAGCCCAAGGATTCGTTCTGCGGGCCGATTAATCGCTTAACCCACTGATATAGCTTCGACGGCGCTAAACGCATCCTGGCGCGTTCTACGGGCATCTACGGCCATTTTGCCCTTCGCAGAAGCCGGTTTTTGCCGTCCGCGGGGCGAAATCGAGCCTGGGCACGGATTTTGGGATGAATTGACGCCGACGCCGAGTCCGAAGCCGAGTCAGAAGCCGAAGCCGAGTCAGAAGCCGATGCGGATGCCGATGCGGATGCCGATGCCGATGCTGTTGCCGATGCCGATGCCAATGCCGTAGCCGATGCTGGTGCCGCCGCTGGGGCCGATACCGATGCCGACCTCGTTGCCGCAGCCCCCTCGCCGTGGCCGACTAGGTTGCCGCCATGCTGACGGGCCTGATTCGCAAGCACAGTGAGGGTGGGAGTTGGGGTTCGGGTTCGAGTTCGGGTGGCCCGGACCCGGGCTATCGCTCAGTCAGCGACTTCGAATCGGGCCTGGCCGAGTCAGAACTCCTGCGCCCCGGCGGCCGCGCTCATTTGCCGCTATCAACGCTGAAAGTCGCCGCCTTGAAGTGCTTGGACCACCGCTGCGACGACTTGCTCAACCAGCTTCCCGGCAGCGAATAACCAGGCTTCTTGGCCGCACACGAAAGCAGCAGAAACGGATCGATGCGCCGCCCCTTAAACGTCGGACCGGTCTTGGGTCCCAACCCCGTAGGCGTCCAGCACGACGCTGCGATGACCGCCTTCACCTTCGTGGCCGCCCAGTTGCCGCTGTGGTTGCTCGACGCGTGATACTCGTTGAGGCCCGCGGACTGGCTGGCGTGAATCGCCACTTCGAAGTGCACGTGCGGCATGACCGCCGAACCGGACGCGTTGCCGGTCTTGCCGACGGTTCCGACCTTCTGGCCCTTCACGACCTTTGCGCCGGTCACCACGGACCGCGTCGCGAGGTGGGCATAAAGCATCGACGCATACAGCCCATCCTTGCCGCCAAGCGCGTCGGGCAGCTTGCACACCAGCTGCACATAGTTGCCGTAACCGCCTGCCGACCCGGCGATGACCTTGCCCGAACACGGCGCGTACAGCGGGGTTGCCGACGGCGCGAGGAAGTCGATGCCCGAGTGGCCGCCGGCGTTTCCATACCGAGACGCGCCGAAATGCCCACCACCGGCCGAGTCGCTGCGGATGCCGTGATCGACCTTGAGGATGTAGCCCCACGCTCCAGCGGTGGCCGGTAGCCCCGACTTGCCGGCGCCAGAAGACGAACCGCCAGAAGACGAACCGCCAGAAGACGAACCCCCAGAAGACGAACCGCCAGAAGACGAACCGCCAGAAGACGAACCGCCAGAAGACGAACCGCCAGACGATGACCCCGACGCCAGCACCTCGATCTTGATGTCATGCGAGGCCACGAGCGTGCCACCGCTGTCGTAGCCCGAGAGCTTCACGCTGCGCCAACCGATGCTGTTGAACTTGTAGGTGTGCTTGGTCTTGGCGACCGGGTTGAACGCGTCACCCAGCGGCCACCCACCGGCGGTCAGACGGACCTTCGCGACGTGCTTGCCCTCCACGATGAACGTGACCGGGTTGGCGACCTTCGCCGCGTGTTTGGGCGCCAGGATCGCGACGTCGGGCACCTTGGGCGGGGCCTTTTTGACGGCGGGGACGACGATTTGAATGTCGTGCGAGGCGATCGTGGCGCCGTTGACGTCCAGTCCGATGAGCCGGATGGCCCGCGTACCGGTGTCGTGGAAGGAGTACGTGTGTTTGCCCAGCGACGACGGCGGTAGCGCGGGTGTGAGAGCCCATCCGTCCGAAAAGAGGCGGATCTTGGCGACATTTTTCGCCGCGAACTTGAACGCAACGGGGTTGGGTGTCGTGGCGCCGTTGGACGGGCTGATGATGGTGACCGACGGCAGCGGTTTGGGGTTGGGTTTGGGTTGCGGGTTGGGCGTTGGATCGGGCTTCGGATCGGGTTTAGGGGCGGGGTTGGGGGCGGGTTTGGGCTTGGGCGCCGCCGGTTTGCTGCAGGGATTGGTGCCGCCGATGTGGAATGCGCGCGCGATGGTGAAGGCCGCCTCGGAGCGCTTGACGGGTGTGTTTGGGCAGAAGCTGGCAGCGCCGCAGCCGACGGCGACACAGGCGGGCGCGAGCGATTCGATGGCCTTGGCGTGTGGATGGGACGCCGCGACGTCGACGTAGCTGCCCTTGAACGGTCCGACCGGCAGCCCCGCAGCCTTGGCGATGACCGCAGCGACCTCGCCGCGCTTCATCAGCGCCTTGGCACAAAGCTTCCCGCCGCCGCAGCCAGCGACGATCCCGGCCTTGCGTGCTGCCTCGATCCAGCGCGCGTTGGGGTCGGTGTGGGGCACATCGGAGAAGCTGCCCGCCGTCGGATTGAGCGGCGTGAGCTTCATGGCGCGGGCGATCCAGGCGATGAGCTCGGACCGGGAGATGGTGCACCACGGGCAGAACATGGGCGGGTCGACTGCGCAGCCGGTGACGACGCCGGCGCCGTGCAACGCGTGGACGTACTTGGCGGCAAAGAGTGACGTCGGGACATCGCGGTAAATGGGGCCCTTCGCGCCCCAGACGACCCCGGGTTTGCAATGTCCGGCGCCCTGCCCCGTCGGGCCGGTCGGCTTGGAGCCGGTCGGCTTGGAACTGGGCGGCTTGGAGCTGGGCGGTGCCGGTGTCGGAGCGGGTTTGGGAGGCTCGGCCGTAGCCTGACCAGCCGCCGCTTTCACCTTGGCGATGAACGCGGACCACGGAAAATGCACACCTGGGTCGTGATGACAGCCCTTTCCACCGCCGCCCGCGTGCTTGCAGCCCGGCACCTCGTTGTGGCCGATGATGTGGGTGCGGTCGATCGGGATCCCGTAGCGCTGGCAGAGGTCGGCGGTCAGGTGTGCGGAAGCGTTGAGCATCGCTTCGGTCCAGGTCGACTTCTTGGCGACAAAACCCTCGTGCTCGATGCCGATGCTGCGCTGGTTGGTGTAGTAGTGGCCAGCATGCCAGGCGACATCGCGGTCGCGCACCGACTGGGTGATGCCGCCGTACTTGCTGACCGTGTAATGGGCGCTGACGTTGGACGAGCAGTTGGCAAACCAGTTGACCGCCCCCATCGCTGAACCCTGAACCGTGTGGATGATGATTCGGTCGATCGCGGACTTGCTGCGCGACTTGGACGTGTAGTTGCTGGCGCACGCGGGCACGTACGACGCTCCGGGTTGGTCTGGAGACGGTTTGCCGGCGCCCTGGACGTCGAGCAGAGCGGGGTCGATGTAGCCCTCGTCGCCGATCGGCGTGTTCGGGTCTCCGGCACGCGTGCGTTGAACAACGCCGGCCATCTCGCTGAAGACAGACGCCGCAAACGCCTGCGCCGCGGGTCCCGAGCTGCCCGGCCACTGGGCGACTGCGCTGTACCAATCCGCGGGTTGATCGGACTTTGCGCCAGGCCCGGCGATGGACCGCAACCAGGCGGCGGCAGCGGCGATATTGGCCGCTTCGTCGGTCTTGACGAGCTCCGGATCGAGATTCGCGGCGGCGGCGGCGGCGTGCAAAGTGGCGCCCGACTCCCCGCTCGCCAACAGCCCCATAACCCCGATGGTTCGGGCGGTTTCGCAGCCAGCTTCGGCCTGGTTGGGCTGGCCTCCGGTGCTGATCTGGGCGATCGCGGCCAGCAGCGCGGGGGAAACGTCGGGCGCCTTGCCGGCTGATTCGAAAGCGTGCATGTCGGCCGGCCACTCCCAGGGCGGCACGGCGAACGTCTCGGGCTTCTCGGATGGCTTCTCGCATCCAACGAGGCCCATGCACGTCGCCAGAGATGCGGCGAACAAGACGGTCAGCGAGCGAGAAGGTCGGGTTGGTTTGGGGGCGGTTGCGGCGGGCAAAGTCACAGGTTCCTCCCTGGTGGCGGCGAGCAGCGAGGCGGGATCGGGACGTTTAGACCCCACTTGCGAGACAGTTAGACACGGATTATCGTCCCGCTCAAGTCAATCCGGGTATTCTACGCCCCGAACCCCGAGGAAGCGCGACCCCCGCGCACCACGGGCCTCCGCGCCGTAAGGAAGACCATGCACCGCCGCCGCCTGCATCCGACCGCCCCCTGCCCGGGCCTGTTGCGTACAGCAAACGCCTTCACGTTGTGCTCTCTCGTCGCGCTCTCCGCGTCCTGCAGCGCCGACTTTGATGACCCGGCAATCGACGCGATCCCATGCAGCGTCGACGCCGACTGCCAAAACGGAGACGTCTGCGGAACACAGGGCTACTGCGTGTTGCCGATGGCCGATCGTGCCAATTTCGGCGCACCGGCGGCCGATGCGGGGCCAGCAGACCCCAACGCTGCGAACCCCAACGCAGCAAATCCCGGCGCTGCAAACTCGAGCGATGCCGGACCGGCGAGCGACGACGAGGGCTCGGCCACCCACGAAAACGGCAGCGATGGCGGCGCCGCAAGCGGATCGATCGACGCTGGCGATAAACCTGGATGCCTTGCGGCCGCCGACTGTGACGACGGCCTGCCGTGCACCGAAGACGCGTGCGAAAACGGGACCTGCACCTATCCGATCGCCAAGAACTACTGCGCGATCGACGGCGCGTGCGTCATGGCGACGACCGATGGGCCCAAGCCATGCACCGTCTGCAACCCCGCGGTCGACGCCAAGAAGTGGGTCGCCAACATCGGCAGCACCTGCGACGACGGATCGGCATGCACCACCGGCGACGCGTGCACGAAGGAGGCGACGTGCCAGGGCAAGGCGGACGCGGGATGCTGCGAAAAAGACGCCGATTGCGTGGCCTCGGGCGCGTGCAAAGCGGGCATCTGCGACGTGGCGAAGATGACATGCACGTTCCTCGACGTGCCGGCCTGCTGCACCAAGGACAGCGAGTGTAAGGGCACGAAAACCGACTGCGTCGCGCCCGGCTGCGATGTCCAGACGAACACATGCACGATGATCCCCGCGGCCGATGGCAAAGCGTGCGAAGACGGCAACGCGTGCACCGCCAACGACGGGTGCAGCATGGGCACCTGCAAAGGCGGCAAGGGCTGCGATGACAACAACCCGTGCACCGCGGACATGTGCGCGGCGGGCAAATGTGTGCACAGCCCGGTCCCCAACTGCTGCGCGGCGGGCGTCTGCTGCGACGTGGCCAAGAACACGGTCAAAGCCAAGGGCGCGGTCTGCGGACAGAACGCGCGCGCCACCGAACACAAGTGCCTCGGCCCGGTGCTGATGGTTCGCAACGCGTTCGACGGGTGCACGGGCAAGGCGGTGACGTGCTCGAGCTCCAAGTCAGACTGGGTGTGGCAGACGTGGAAAAAGCAGCAGGACTGCGGCAAACAGGCGACGTGCACCGTCGACGCAAAAGGCGGTCGCTGCAAACCCAAACCGCCGCCCAAAGGCGATCTCATCATCGCGTCGCTCAAGACCGGGCTGGGCGTCTACAAGGCCGGCGCGAGCGTGACCGTCACCGCCACCGTTCACAACCAGAGCGCCGGACCAGCCGGTGCCCACAGGCTGCAGCTTCGTCTGTCCAAGGACACGAAATGGAGCGGGTCGGACCTGGTGCTGGCGTCGTCCAAGCGCCCCAAGCTCGCCGCCGGCGACGTCGATGTGGTGATTCTTGGCGCGAAGCTCCCGGCCAAACTCGGCCACGGCAAGTGGCACGTACTCGCCCGCGCGGATGTCGATAACGCCGTTGCCGAATTGCAGGAAGGCAACAACGTCCGAGCAGCCGCGTTCAAAGTCTCCCCGCCGCCGCCTCCCGAACGCGCGGACCTGGCCGCTCTGTGGTTCAAGCCGATGTCGGCGACGGCGTTGCCGGGCGGAAACGTCAGCATGATCTTTGAGCTCGGCAACAGCGGAGAGATCGCGTCGGGCGCCTTCAAGATCGATTTCCGGCTCAGCAAAGACGGCGCGATTACCTCCAAGGACCTCGGCCTCGGCGCGATGCATGTGGCCGGGCTCAAGGCGGCGGAGAAGCGGCCGCTCGCGTTCACCGCGAAGCTACCGGGGTCCATCGGCCTGGGCTCGTGGCACCTCGGTATGCGGATCGACGTCGCCGGCGCGGTTAAAGAGAAGAACGAGTCCAACAACAGCGCGGCCCATAAGCTGACCATCATCGCGCCGCCCAAAGCGACGAAGAAGCCGGATCTGCAGGTCGTCGCGGTCAGCGGCGACGGCGGCGTGTCGGGCGCGAAAACCAAGGTCGTGATCAAGGTTCGCAACGTCGGTAAGGCGGCCAGCAAGGCGTTTCGCATCGACCTGCGCCTGTCCGAAGACGCCGCGGTCGACGGCAGCGACTACCTCATGGTCACGCGCGACTTTGGCGGGCTCGCGGCCAACACTTCGGCGACTGCGACGGTCTTCCCAACGATCCCGGCGGCCGCAAAACCCGGTTCCTGGGTCATCGGTGCGCGCGCTGACGTGCTCGATGCCGTGGACGAGAGCGACGAGACGAACAACGCCCGGCTGGCTGTCATCAAGATCGCCGCGCCGCCGCCTCCGGCCAAGCCCGATTTCGCGATGAACCTGGCTACGGTGAACCCGTCGTCGGTCCTGGCGGGCGAAGCCATCAAATGCCTCGCGACGCTTCACAATCACGGCGGCAGCTACGGCAACGGCATTCGTGTGAGCTACAGGCTGTCGAAGGACATGGTCATCACCGGCGCCGACAAGCTGCTCGGTTGGCGCACGGTCCTCGGGGCGCAAAAAGGCGCGAAGGAAGCGGTCGGGCACACTGTCCAGGTTCCGGCAACAACGCCGCCTGGGGTTTACTTCGTGGGCATGATCGCCGACTCGCTCGGCGCGGTCGCGGAATCCAACGAGAAGAACAACGTCGCCATCGCCAAGCTCGTCGTCGCGGCGCCGCCTGCGCCCAAGCCGGACCTCAACGCGGCCTATTTCAAGACCACGGCCGGGTCGTACAAGGCCGGAAACAAGATCTCGCTGATGGCCATCGTGACCAACGCCGGGGGTGGGGCAGCCGGGGTGAGCAAGGTCTCGGTGCTGCTCTCGGCGGATAAAAAGGTCGACAAAGACGACGGCGAGCTCGCCTCGTGGACGGTGGGTGCTCTGGCGCCCGGGGGGCAGGACGCGCAGGCCGCCCAGGTCGGGCTCCCCACGAAGATGGCGACCGGCACGTGGTACCTGCTGCTGATCATCGACTCGGATCACGCCGTCAGCGAGGCAAATGAAGGCAACAACGTCGTCCCGGCCGCGTTCACGATCAGCAAGTAGTCAGCCGTGCACACGCCGAAGAACGCGCTACGTGTGATTCGTCGCGATGCGGCTTGCCCGCTACCTTGCCATGGCAGCTGGAATGCAAGACCACGCCGACTGGGACAACGTGCAAATGCAGCAACGGGGGCAAGCACAACTACTGCAGCATGGCGGTCAGCGTGCACGGTGGTTGCAAGGTGTGTCAGACAGCGCTCGCGGCGAAGTGTTGCGCGTTTTGAGGGCCCAAGTAGACAGTGACGAAGTAACCCGGACCAAGGTGACCTTGGCTCACTCGCCGGCCGATCGCGGGCGCAACGCCGTGTTTTTCATTGGGCTTGCGTTCTGCCGTGTCTTCTCTATGTTGCGGCCCAATCTCAGTTCAACGTCGATCCGTACGGAGCCGAACATGCGACGCATCCATTCCTTGCCAATCGTGTGCCTTTGCACCCTCGCCCTCGCTTGCAGCACCAGCAGCGGAACCGGCGGCGGTGGTGGAGGCGGCGGCACAACCGACAGCGGCGGCGCGACCGACACGTCCAGCAGCGGCGGCGGCACCGACTCGGGTAGCAGCGGCGGCGCGACGGACGCAGGCTCGGGCGCCACAGACGCGGGATCGACCGCGAAAGACGCCGGATCTTCGGCCCAGGACACAACATCGACGACGAATGACGCCGGATCTTCGGCCGCCGACGCAGGTTCGGCCGCAAATGACACCGGCGGGACGGCCCAGGACACGGGTTCAAGCGCTACCGACAGCGGCTCCGGCTCCACGGACGCGGGCAGCTCGACGGGTGATACGGGCGGCACCGGCGGCGACGGCGGCTCGTCCGGCGGCACGACGATGGCCAAGGACCTCAAGAAAGGCGACCTGGTCATCACCGAGATCCTCGCCGATTCGGGCGCGGTCGGCGACGACGTGGGCGAGTGGTTTGAGATCTTCAACGCGACCGACAAGCCGGTCGACATCGACGGCCTCGAGCTCGTGGACAAGGGCGGCAAGGCCTACAAGCTCGGCGCCGGCAAGCCGGTCGTCATCGAATCGGGCAAGTACGCGGTGCTCGCCAACAACAGCGACAAGGCCAAGAACGGTGGCGTCGACGCACTGCTCGCCTACGACACCAAGTTCAAGCTGTCCAACAGCGGCGCGAGCATTACGCTGAAGAACGCTGGCGGCGTCATCGACAAGGTCATCTACATGGACGGCGGCGACAAGGACTGGCCGCTGGTCGCCAAGGGCAAATCGCAGCACTTCGTCGGCAAGCCGGATGCGACCGCCAACGACGACGGCAAGAACTGGTGCATCGGCGTCAAGACGTTCGGCAAGGGCGACGTCGGCACACCGGGCATGGGTGGCCACGAGTGCCCGGCCGACAAGGACAAGGACGGCATCCTCGACAAGGATGACATCTGCCCCGACAAGCAGGACGGCGGCACCGACAAGGACGGCGACAAGATCGGCGACGCCTGCGACAACTGCCCAGCGGCCGCCAACCCCGACCAGAAGGACACCGACAAGGACGGCAAAGGCGACGCCTGCGCGCCCGGCATCTGCGGCAACGGCGTCAAGGAGACCGACAAGGGCGAAGAGTGCGACGACGGCAACAAGACCGACGGCGACGGCTGCAGCAAGGCCTGCAAGAAGGAGGCGCTCGGTCAGAAGCTCAACGAGGGCGACCTGGTCATCACCGAGATCCTCGCCGACCCCAACGCGGTCGCCGACAGCAAGGGTGAGTGGTTCGAGGTGTTCAACACGACCGACAAGGACATCAACCTCGCCGGGCAGACCTTGGCCATCAAGACGACCGAGCACGGGCTGGATCCGAAGGCGCAGATCATCGTGAAGTCGAAGGGTTACCTGGTCATCGCGATCAACGCCGACGGCAAGACCAACGGCGGGGTCAAGGGCGCTTACGAGTTCAAAAAGCTGTCACTGAGCAACTCGGGGTCGGAGCTGCGCATCCTCAGCGGCACGACCGTCGTCGCGCACGTCAAATACCAAAAGGGCGGCGCTGGTGGCTGGCCGAAAGACAGCATCAAGGGCAAATCGCTGCAGCTTTCGAGCGACAAAGTGACCTTCGCGGCGGCCAAAGACGGCAAGAACTGGTGCATGGCGACCAAGAAGATCGACGGCGCTGCGGCCAAGACCGACCTCGGCACGCCCGGCGCCGCCAACGACAAGTGCCCGTAGCTATTCCGGCTTCTGCCGACGCACTACGCGGCACTGGGAACGCTACGTCCACATCACATCGACGGGGTAGTCAGCGAACCGCCTGTCGTGCGTCATCGGGCAGGTCGTCAAAGTCCTCGGCCACGTGGATCTTGCCTTCCCATCCGCCGAGCCGGCGCGGTTGCTTGGGTTGTTCGTATGCGACGAGCCGCGCAATGGGTCGACCCGCGCGAGCGATGATGACCTCGCCACCGTTTTCGACTTACCGCAGCAGGCGCGACAGCTGCGCTTTGGCCTCATGGACGTTCACTGGGATCATGGCGCCTCCCGGGATGGTCGCTTTGACAAGGTGGTAGACTCCCATTGGTTGGTCAAGGTTGGTCTACTTTGGCGAGTGGTCATCGGTGCACGGGCACTGGGTTTAGATATTTCTCACGTCAAAACAGGCATTTGCGTTCGTTTCGCGGGCTGTTGAGCGGCGGAGCGGCGGCGGGTAGTAGCCTGGGGCGTGAGCCCCAGGTGTGGTCGCACGGAATGCGGAGCCCTGAAGGGGCGACAGGACCGATTGCGGCCCTCCTGCCGCCGCGTCGCGGCTCCGTCAAAACAAACTCTCTTTCCTGGGGTTGGCACCCCAGGCTACTGCATGTCGCCGCTCCGCGGCTGGCCATGATTCGTACTCGGATTGTTGACATCTTCGCGGTAGGGACGCCCCCCTCAGCCCGACTCTG
>Ga0209992_10003234_pt1 | contig 13895 bp, 24 predicted proteins | sample 2SBtaG_2_FD_182564 | JGI IMG/M metagenome (GOLD analysis project Ga0209992, IMG submission 182564) | Deep subsurface microbial communities from Kolumbo volcano to uncover new lineages of life (NeLLi) - 2SBTROV12_ACTIVE470 metaG (SPAdes)... | ecosystem: Environmental > Aquatic > Marine >... | reverse complement strand
AGTTTCTTGCACCCCTGTGAATTGCCCACTGCCAGTTAAATGAAAACCTCCCGTGTGAATATCCGTCATTCCTATGGTAGTAGTAGTAGGAATAAAACCTGTTGTTCCGTCCCACCAAGACACCAAACTATTGTGTCCATAAAGCAATGGTTCTGTTCCATCCTCTAAACCGTCTCCCGTTCCTCCTGTTAAAGTGCTTTGCATTCCTGTGCAATCCTCATATAAACGAGGAATAAAACTTAAATTTTCCACTACGTCAACAGGTCTAATAACTTGCTTTCGTAAGTAATTTCTTTCTTGATCTCCTAATGCCCTATTCCAAAGCGCCCACGTTCCCAATTGTCCATTCATAGAAGAAGTGTGCATAGCTTCACTGTTTTCATAGCCATTAGTTGTGTTTGCATACTCAACAGCACCAAGCATAAACGTATCAGGTAAAGCTGGTTTATTGAATTCATCCCAAGTCATACCCGTTCTTTCGTTATAACTGGCAAAATTCCCCAGATTATTATCTAATCGTCCCGCATCTGAACCTTGCATATGATATAAATTTTCACCATCAACATAAATATTTAAAAGAGTATCTTCCTCTCTTCCCTCACCATTAATGAAAGTGGCTGTGCCTGTTTGATGAGTAATAATATAACAATGCCATTCAGCAATGTTCCCTTGATCTAATTTTTCTGTTTTATGTAAATTTGAAACACGAAAAGCAGAACTGGATGAGCTAGTTTTGTTTATAACATACCCCATGTGATTAGCTGTCACTCTGTCAGTTGTATAACCTACGCTATTATTACCCCTGTCAGTTGTAGCCACTCCTACATTTAAATATTTACAATTAGGCCATCTTCCATCGTCTTTTTGAGTAGTGCTGAAAATTCCCGCTCCTTTAGGAGAGTTTTCATTAATATTAACCCAACCCATTAAGGTCCATTCTCCAGTTGGACTCATCACTCCCGTAACTTCTTCAATGGTAGTATGAAATAGTCCTGTGAAATTAGGAACTCGACTGCTTTCGGGACTGTCTGCTCCTGAAATTTGTATAGTATCAAAAGTTTTAGTAACTGTATCGCCCTCTACAAAAATTAAATCGTTACTGTTATTAAATCGTTTTTTACAAGAATTTAATTTTTTACAACAACCGTCTTTTGCCCAATAACTTGGATTACCTTCGGGGCTTTGCCCTAAATTATCGTCTTTGACAGAGACATATACTGTCTTAAGGGGAACCCCACTCTCGTTGACATCGCCGCCCATCGGTGGAACTATAATACTTGGGCTTTCAATCCAAACGACACCGCTTTTTTGATAATTAACATTAGCATTCCACTTGGCTGAAGGATCAGCGATAAAATCGACAGGGGAATTTTCGGGGGGATTGTATGTAGGGACTACTCCATTTCCATCTGCATCTAAAAAAGGAGAGGCATCATCTTTTTCAACCGCCATTCCCTGATATCTGCATCCTTCGCCTCTATATTGCCAATAACAGAATTTTGCTACTACACCCCGATTATTAACACTAAAATTTTCCAAATCTAAAGGAGAATTCAATTCAAACTCCACAAATATCTTAGATTCTTGAGTTTTTCTCCCCATTATCCATGTTTCATCAGCCAGTTCAGCCTTTGGATCAGCAACCCCAAAAGGGTTTCCTCCGTCAAAATTAACATCATCTAAAAATTTAACTTGGGCTTTTTTTCTTACTATTTTAGCGTTGATTAAATCTTTATAATTTTGAAGAAAGTTGGTAATAATATTGTTTTTATTAGCTACTCTAATTTTTGGTCGAGGCAATTTACCATCGCCCAAAATGTCGAAACCTTCACTTTCAATAGCTAAAGGAAGATACTGCACTCCTTGCCATACTATAGATTCACTGAAAATACTTCCCCCATGAAACCCTAAAAATAATGACGGCTTATTAATCCTATCAGGAAAAATTCTAAACAACTCTAAGACAGCGGTGGGCTGTAGATCCAATAAGCTACTCGCTACTTTGTTTTTTCCTTCTTCCGCCATAATTTAATTTACACTTTTATTATTCTATAATATAATAAAGATGTGAAAATTACACAGCTAACGAAAGAAGATCCTCGGATTTGGCCTTATTTTTGGAAATTCTTTATCAATTCACAGCCCTATGATTTAAGTAGCTTTCGTTCTCCCCATTTAAAAAGAAAAAAAATAGAAGAACTGTTCTCTTTTTATACTAGAGAGTGCCATATTTATGAGGCTCAAAAAAATTCCAAAACAATTTTAATTACTTTTTTATCTGATTATCCGAACTTTTTAGAAGTTACTTTTTTGTTTGGGCTAAGCGAAAACGCAAGAAGCCCAGTAATAATTGAGGCTCTTCATAAAATTTTAAAAATTGCTTGCAAAAAATATAAAAAATCCTATGCAAAAAGCGACATCAGAAGAAAGCATAAGCTAAAATCTTTTAAGAAATGGATTGAAAGATACGATAAAACAGCTATTATCTTTAACGACGGTAAAAATAGTATTCTCTGGTGTAATAAAAATATTATGTCTGCAAAATTTAAAGTTGTAGGAACTAACAGCGCAACAAAACACTTAATGGGACAAGAAGCGTCTCTAGGCATTACGAGAAAAAACCCTCACTCTTTGATTAAAGAACTGTTATTCAAAGATGGAATATATCTTTTAGATGAAAAAACTGTTGACTTTCTTCCTGACCGTGTTTTAATTCACGGATTCCTTTCAGATAATAAAGAAAATGTTGGCAAAGTCGCCCTTGAATTCATACCACAAAATGAAAAGTAAACCAACTCTTTACAGAGTATATAACCGCAAAGGAGAATATCATCACGCTTACAGTGCGACCTTAGAGGGGTCACTAGCTTGGGCTATTGATTGTGCAAAAACAGTGCATGGTTCAGTTAAGGAAATCTCAGAAGACGGAACCGAGAAAGAAGTTTTTAGTTGTTTAAAAGAAATCAAATGTTCACCTTAATTAAATCTGTTTTAAAATCAGTAGAGCTTTTCTTAAAATTAAAAAATAAAAAATTTTATTATGACTTATATCTGGATCACAAAGCGAGGGAAGAGGAGCTTGTCTACCAAATTGAAGAGTTTAGGGAAAGCGGTGATAGCAACGATGCTGATCGGGCTGACATCTTGCGAAAGCACCTCAAATATCAACGTGAACAATTTGAACATCTATCAGCCTTCTACTCTAAGACTGAAGAAGAATAATCCTGTGCAGACAATAGATGGAATCTATACCCCGCAAACTGATGAGGTATGGCATTCAGATTCTCGTTACAGGCGACTCGAAAGAGAAATATATTCCAAATAACGAAAAAATTTAATCGACCAGTTGCCTCGCGTAGACCTGGAGGATTGTTATGAGAATTTCGTGGGAAGAATACGCTTTAAATATAGCAAAAACTGCTTCTGAGAGAAGCGAAGACCCCTTTATGAAGGTGGGGGCGTGTGCTTTAAATAAAGATAATATGGTTTTAGCTGTAGGCTATAATGGTCTAGCGACAGGAAAAAAAGTAGATAAATATTTTTGGGCGGTAAGGAATCAAAGAAGACCTTACATGATTCACGCAGAAGCTAATTGTTTAAGCTTAGTTAAGAAGGGTGACGTAGAGCTACTTGCAGTTACCCTTTTGCCATGTGCATCTTGTGCTACACTCATAGCCTCTTACAACATTCCCAAGGTTGTTTATGGCGAGACATATGAACGAGACATGAAGGCTTTAGAGATTTTTGACTTTTATGGCATAAAATGTGTAAAATTGAGTTGACAAACATTAAAAAACTGTAATAATACACAAATATGAAGACACTATTCTTTAGTCTTATGACCATGTTGGGCGTTGCTTTTAGCATCGCAGGTTCCGAAGCTACCACTCTTGCAGATAATCTTACTGTAGAAGCGGGAGGTTCTATTTCTAACTTTACAACCCACAGGGGTTTAGCCACAAGGGAAGATTCCATTGGTGGTTTTGCTACTTTGGGTGCTCCTCTTGGCGGAGGTTTACTGGCTTATGATTGGTCACTAAACGATACCGATGACGGTGGAGAATTGGATTTTGCTTTGAGCTATAGCCGTGGTGCTAGTTTGCTCGGGCATGATTTCGGATTCACCGCAGGTTTCGGTAGTGTTGAGTCTACTTTTGGAGATCGCGAAGAAATTTTCGCTGGCCTCTCCTATACTTGGCTCGCAGATCTGACAGCTACTGTTTGGCACGAAACCGAAAATGATTGGGTTGGTGTTGAGCTTGGTGCTTCTTATGATATCGCCACACCTGTAGAAAACCTTACGGTTTCACCTTTTGCTTCAGTTAATCTCGCTGACGAGTATACTGCTGTTGAGCTTGGTGTAAAAGCAGGTTATGCTGTTACCGATCAACTTTCTATTTCAGCTAAAGCTTCCTTCAATAACAATGATTTTGAAGGCTCTTCTTTTGAAGTAGATAAAGAGTGGATCTTCGGCGCAGGTGCTACATTTAAATTTTAATTTAACCTTTTTAAAAAAAAGACACGAAAAGCCTCCCGCAAGGGGGGCTTTTTTTGTATCCCGTGTAAATAAATAAACATGGAACCTGAAAAATCTATTTTAAAAGAATTTTTAAGTGGGGGCTGGCTTGTCCCACTTGTTGGGGCGGCGGCGATGTTTGCTAGGTTGCTATCGGGAAATAATGGCCTGTCTCTTAAACAACAATTTAAAAGGGTCGTTACAGCAGCGATTGCGGCTGGTATAGCTTGGTTTGTGCTAGAACAAACAGACGTTTCTTCTCTTACTAAGGCTATCACTTACGGCATAATAGGGGTCATTAGTCCCGAGGTCATCAGTGGCATTGTGCGTTTGGGGGAGAAATTCGCTAAAAACCCAGAAAAATTTATTAAAAAATGAGACCTAAATTTATCGTTTGTTGCTTAGCGGCAATTTGTTTAACGTTTGGCTGGAGAGGAGCTACTCTCACAGAGGACATCAACAAGACCCTAGCGGAGAATGCTCGCCAATCAGAATCCTCTATTATGGAGATTGGAATGTGCTTTGATTGGTATGGGGTAATTATCGTAGATTCTGTAATAAAAACTTCACACGGAATTATATCACCTAGTGAAATGGTTGAAGTTCTAGAGGAGGAAAGCGCAAATAAAGATGAATATCTAGAGGCATATAAGAAAGATATCACACCTGATGAGACCCAGTATTCAGATTTTGTTTTTCAACAAGAAAAGAAAATAAGTTCTTATGTTAGTGAGTTGATTGAGTGGGGAAATAAAGAAGACGTTGATAGCATTAAAGCTTCTATCCCTCACATGTATACTATGACCGATCCAACTATCGAGGCTATCAATAACATTATGGATACTAAGATGTATTATAATGAAACAAAGTCTGAGGAATTGCATGAAAGAATAGACAAGTTCAGAGATTTTATGATTCTAGCTATTGTTTTGTCGGTTGTAATGTCAATATGTGCATCATTCAGTAGGAGGTGTAGATGAATTTTAAAGGAAAAAAAGAAGTAGTTAAAGCTGTCCAAAAGATTTTGGGGGTTTCTGCTGATGGAGCAGATGGCCCTGTTACATGGAACGCTATCTTAGCTAAACTATCTACCAAGGAAACTACCACACCCAAAGGAAGTGTTCCTGAAAAAATGGTTTCATTAGCAAGGGAAGAAATAGGAGTATCCGAAGTGGACGGTAGTAATTGTGGGCCAAGAGTGGATGAATACAAAGCGGCTACATGGTTAGATCCTGATAAGGGATGGCCTTGGTGTGCGGCTTTTATATGTTGGTTACTAAGGGAAGCTATTGAAGGAGAGACTGTTACATTTAATCGTCCAAAGACTGCTGGAGCTTGGGATTTCGAAAACTGGGCTAAGAAACAATCCACTCGCGGAGTAGAATTACGCAAACCTACAAACGAAGATATCAAAGCTGGCGATATTGTTGTGTTTACTTTTTCTCATATAGGTATAGCTGTAAAAGACGTAGACTCAAGCGGTTATGTGGTGACCATTGAAGGTAATACTAATGGTGCTGGTAGCAGAGAAGGTGGTTCTGTCTTAGAAAAGAAACGTCACGTTTCAAAAATTCGCAGTAGGATAAGAATTCTGTAGATTAACTATCATTTCCTTTTATAATAGGGGATGTCCAAGATTCCTATTAAAATTAGTCGAAACGATATATTTAATTATGTCGTGGGCAATTCCGTGTTCGATCCCATCGAGAAATGTATTGACCCCACTCGCTATGAAGTTTTGGACGCTTTTATCTATGACGCTCAGAATAAAAGGCAAATGGTGCAAAGCACAGAATACCAAAGATTTTGTTGGGAGGTCAGTAAATTAAAACAGTTCAGCGAAAAAATGGAGAGGCGAGAAATTGAAAGTGTTTGTGAGGAACTGGAGGAAATAGCTCCAACTTATGTTTTACTTTATTAATAGGTTCGGAAAAAGATGAACAATGTTTGTATTTGTTACTACATGTTTTAATTGTGAGGAGTTCATAGAAAAATGTATTAAAAGCGTTCTCTCCCAAAATTATAAGGATTGGAGCATGTATATTATTGACGACGCAAGTCACGATAAGTCTGTTGAAATAGCGAAGAGGTTTGAAACTCAAGACAAAAGAATCCACGTTATAGAAAACAAAAACAATCTAGGAGCGGTATACAATAAAACAATTAATTTTGTTCAACATGCAGACCCTGAGGATGAAGATGTAATAATCACTCTTGATGGGGATGACTACCTAACCCATGAAAATGTCTTAAGCGATTTAGCTAAAGTGTATGAGGAAGATGCTTGGATAACATACGGGGGCTTTGAATCAAACATAACATTCAACGAGGGTTTTTACAACCAAGTTGATTGGAGTAAGTCTCTTAGGAGTCAATCATTTTGTTTATCACATTTAAGGTCTCACAAATTTTTCCTGTTAAAAAACGTAAGGTGCGAGGATTTATGTAATCGAAAGGGCGCATTATTCCGATACCCTGAAGACATAATTCTATTTATTCCAATGGTTGAAATGAGCGGAAAGGAACATACTTATTTTTTAAAGAAAACAAATTACTTTTATAATGTAAACCTTAACTCTGATGGACAAGATACGAAGAGAAAAACTTACATTGATAAAATAATAACAAATGATTTGAGCTTTAGAAAACCTTATAGAATGAAAACAAAACAAGAATTAGTCAATTGTGTATGCGATTGGACGAAATATACCAAAAATATTTAAGATGAATCTAGTAAACGATATACCACTTACAGAAGACGATTTAGAGCACATTAATTGCATCGTTGAAATTCCCAAGGGAACAAATACCAAATATGAATATAACGAAAAATTAAATATTTTCGAATTAGAGCGATGTTTGGTTTCATCTTTACAATATCCTATCAATTATGGATTTGTTCCGCGAACTATAGCTTTAGACAATGACCCCCTTGATGTATTAATTTTTAATCATGATCCCATTGACAGAGGTAGCTTAGTATCCTGTAGGGTCTTGGGTGTGCTGGAGTTTGTCGATGATGGTGAAATAGATAACAAACTTATTGTTGTCCCCCATTGGTCCCCTACCGAAAAGTATAAAACTTTAAATGATATTGAAGAGGAACATCTCAAAATTTACAGGCAATTCTTTAAAATATATAAGATTGACCGCAAATCAGAAACTCAAGTAGGGCAGTGGAAAGGGCGCTCCAAGGCTATGGAAATTGTCCGTGATTCTAACGAAAGATGGACAAAAGTTAATAAAGGAAGGATTCAGGAGGAGTGGTCTACGAACCAATTTTTTTCTAAAATTAGATCAGGTAAGGGTTCATACCACCCCGATTAAGTGTAAATAAGGATATGGATACTATTCTACAACTAGTTCAGGATAACCCTTGGTTTGGTGTTGTGACAGCTATTGTCGCTCTTGCGTCAGCAGTTGCTGCTGCTACCCCAACTCCCGAAAAAGGGACATTTTTGTCTAAAGTTTACTCAATCGTAGATTGGGCTGCTTTAAACATTGGGAAAGCCAAGCAGAAGTAAGTCTACAGACTAATCCAAGGATTAAGCTCTAGACACCCCCATCCTGTTGGGTGGGGGTTTTTGGTCTATATTCCACTTGACTTCTGGAGGAGCGAGCATATAATATAAGCATATGCATGACCCCAAAACGTTTTGGTTTAACGAAGAAGTTTATGATGCTAGATTTTCATCTAAGCCTCAATCTGAATTTGGCCACCCACTCAATTACGTCCCAGTATGGAAGTGGTTTCTAAGCTCGATGAAAACCAAGTAGGTTTAGTGGGAGCGGAAATAGGGATCGGCTCGGCCCATAATACCATGTGTATTTTAAATGGCCTTAATATTAAAAAATTGTATTGTGTGGATTGGGAATTTCACAGAGACCACCCTGCCATCCATCCCGATGTTAAAAAACATGAGGATAAAATTAAATTTATAAATAAAAGCTCCCATGAAGGTAGCGAGGACATTCCTGACAATTCCTTAGATTTTTGTTATATTGACGCTGGTCACGATCTACCTAACATTGTATCCGATATTTACGATTACTATCCAAAAGTAAAGGAGGGGGGAGTGCTTTGTGGACACGACTTTAATTTAAGGGATGTTAATAGAGTAGTTAATGCTTTTTGGTTGAATATATGGAGGTTGCAAAACAAAAAGCCCCAACACGGGTATGAATCGTGTCCAAGCGATCATCCTGGATGTCCTGACGAGTATAAAAAATGCGGTTTTCCCCTTGATTGGTGGTATGTTAAAGAGGGGCATATAGACGACCTTAAATTGGTTGAGTTAAGAAATAGTTAATTCCCACATAATAAGCTTATGATGTCAGATAAAGCGCGGGGTCTATCGGGTTCCACGCATGTAGCTCACACTCAAAAACTAATAGATGAATCTACTGAGAGATATCAGCATTCTTGCTTGTCTGCGGGGTTAACTATTAAGAAAACAGGTAAGGCTCAAGATATAGGGCATGTTGATTTCGTAATAAACGGAGAAACTGTTGATTTAAAAGGATTAAAAAACTCCACACGGGAGGGTAAAATTCTATTAGAGTTTCTTAACGTCAATGGGAAAACAGGTTGGTGCAATGAGAATGGCACTCCCTTATGGATAGCCTTTGATTTCGGAGCATTCTTTCTCCACGCAAAGAACGTGGACTTATATAACCTAGCAAAAGAAAAATGTAATTTAAGAGAGACTGTCAATAGAGTGGATGAGTGTCTCTATAAAGGATATCGACGCAAAGGAAGAAAAGATATGATGTCAATGGTGTTGCTCAAAGATGTCTTAGATGGGTGCGAGCATTGGTTTCTTCCCTATTCTAAATATAATATTCCCTTGGAGAAAGTTTAGGGTAAAAAATATCTTGACAGACATTTCATCTGGTTTATAATGGGTGCGTGTTAACATGGATATTAATTATAACCGCCTGGATAGCGTTCATGGTTTTACTATGCCGTTTTTTAGGCATAAATTCCCGCCAAGAACGCAAACTCTCACAAGAACAAAAGAAAAAAAATGAAACCAGAACTATTTAGAATGTTGAAATCTGCCGCTGAAGCAGATAAAAGCAAAGCCCTACTCACTCTAGAGATCATGTCTGAAAATGCGGCTGGCATTGGTGATCACTCGACCACTGATTTTTGGAACAATGCAAATGAGGCTCTTGAATTGCTAGCTTCTGCTGAAGATAGACTGGCTGCATTGGCGAAATACTTTCCATCAGAGGACTTGTCGAATCAAACGACATTCTTCTAGAACGTGTCGAAAAAATGCAAATAAATCGACATGTCCAGACTGGAAGCTTTCATTTATCTGTTGTTTTTTGTGTTTGCTTTTATAATGTTAATGGTTTACTCCTTTAAGTAATGAGGACTTATATAAAAATACTTCATATTTTAATTAGTGTAGTAGCCGCATTTACAGTCGGAGTTTTACTCTCCATCTTTATTGGCGTTGCTAGTTTACTGGATACATTTTTTAGTTTCCCAATACAGGTTTATAGAAACTTAAGAGAGCAGGAGAGGATACGCAGATTGAGTCAGGTATTTACCCCTTACCATAAGCCTGATGATAAAGAAGTAGAGGAGGGAATGTGGGAGAAACATATCCGTAGAATGGAAGAGAAGAAAAAACACAATAGTAACCATGAATAAAAAAGATTTAATTCAAGCTTTGGGGGCAGGAGTTGCCTTCGGGGTAATAGTTTATTGTTTCATGATGGTCGCCATCTACTTCATCGACATGGAGTCGGAGAATGAAATGTTGATGCCTAATTTTGATGATATAGATTATAAGGTTTTACCACAAGAGGGGGGCGCACCAGTTGAGCCGATGCCTTTACCCATTCAGCAAGAGGGGTTTGATCTCACCATGGTGACGTTCAAATATGAAATTAGGATTCAGAACAGTTACGACGATGAGATGTTGGAACAGACTCAGACTCTAGATCAAGCAATGGATTATATTTTAGAGTATTCTAGATTTCATAATGACCTGTATGTCTATGATTTAGAAACAAAAGAGTTAATGATGGACTCTGCTACCGTGCATGAGACAATGAGGGAGTTAAAAACAAAAGAAGAAAAACTAATTGAAGCCTCCCAATACCCCAAAACATATTCGGATGTTGAAATATTTAATTTACTAGTAGACTAATGAAACAAATACTAATGATAACAGCGTTGTGCTGTTTGTGCGCCACTGTGGGAGCGGTTGCGTTCAAGCAGGAGAAGCGGGTGATGATTGATAAAATAACCGTCACTCATGGGGATAAAAAAGAAAAAGAAATCCCAGTCACGGTCACCCTCACCAAATATCAACTGTGCAAAATGCTAGAAACACTTGAGGACGAGAGAGGTTATGGTCGCCCCGCTGACCCACAAGACACCTTCACGTTCACTTCTGTAGCGAAGGGTAATCAATACTCCACCGAGTATAATATATCTTCGACACATTTAGCGAAGAAACCTATTTCAAATGATTAAAAAATCAATTTTAATCCCCATCCTGTCATTTTTGGGACTCACTGCTCAAGCAGATGACCATTGGGGAGAGATTCCTCCCGTCCCAGAGGTAACTATTAATCATTTCCCTGAGATGGGATTGATTCAGTTTCAGTTTATATCTGATTCAACACTAGATGTGCCTGTATGGTATATTTTAGAAATCAAACAAGTCGATGAAAATGGTAAGGCTGACCCCAATGCAAATTGGTTTCGGCCTTTCAATCCGCTACAAACGAGTAATTTTAATGAGTTGGTTAGCTTAGATCTTAATTATAGAGATCCCGCAGGACAAATATATCCTTGGTTTAGAGCAGAGATGATAAGAATTTTAGTAATGTGGGGAGCTTAATATGATTGAGGTTAACCTGTCAGATGCACAACTAGAATGGTGTGGCAAACACGCTAAAGAAATAGTAGATCACTATGGAGGGGACAACACACGGGGGTCTGGTTCCTACAATCACAATAAAATAAGTAGTAATTTGGTAGGTGTTAAGTCGGAGGTGGCGACCACCGTTTGGCTAAAGAGGCACGTTGATAACAGGAAAATCACTTCTAACTTTATAAACTTTAAAAACAAAAGTTTAAAAGGAGACTTAGATGTTTCAGGGAACTGCATAGAAATAAAAGGGTTAAGAAATCATCAATGGGATAAGTTTAAGAGATGCATCCCCCCAAAACAATTGAAGTCTTACGTCAGAGATGACGCTATTGTTGTTTGGACTACAACCGAAGGAGACACAAAAGACTACAAAGTAATACTACAGGGATGGAACTATGCTAAAGACGTAGATAAGAATGGTGTTTATCGTAAAACAATTTGCGATAATATTTGGTTAGAGGAAGACTCTCAAATGAGAGATATGGAAAGTTTAATAAAAGAATTAAAATGAACACTAAAGAATTATTGCAACTGCACGATGATACCTGCAAGGCTTGCAGGGTAATCATGCAAAAGAAAAATAGCGATTATACTGGTGGCAAAGGAGCTACTGATCCTTTCGCTAACTTTAATGCATCAAAAATACTAGACATCCACCCTGTGCAGGGTTTACTTCTCCGTGTAATCGACAAAATAAAAAGAATCCACTCGTTCACCAACGACAGTGAACTCTCTGTCCCAAATGAAACTGTAGAAGATGCTTGCGATGACATAGTAAACTATGCTATCTTAGCTAAAGCAATGCTTCTGGAAGAAAGATCCCAGATCGAACAAAAAAAACCGAAATAAATGAACATATTTGCAGTAGACACCGACCCCAAGACCGCCGCACAACAATTGTGTGATAAACATGTAGTCAAGATGATTCTAGAGTCAGCGCAGATGCTCTGCTCTGTGTTCCCTAATGGTGACGCACCATACAGGAGAGCATTCTACAATCACCCTTGCACCAAGTGGGCTAGAGAGTCAGCAGAGAACTACGAGTGGTTGTTAGATCACGCCTATGCCATGTGCCAAGAGTATACTCGACGCTACGGCAAGGTGCATAAGTCTCTTGATGCTATCCAGTGGTGCGGATCTAATTACCACAAGCTAAATATACCACGCAACGGATTGACTAAGTTCGCACAAGCTATGCCAGAACAATACAAAAACAATTGTTCAGTTACTGCCTACAGGTCATACTATAACGGAGAAAAAGCTTACTTTGCTAAATGGAGTAAGAGAGAAACCCCATCTTGGTTCCATGCTTAAGGACGGAGCTTTAATATTAGATGGCTTAGATGATGCAATAGCGGGTGTATCAGATGATGGGATATTAATATATGATCATAACAAAATGGTTAAGGTTTTTGAAAAGCAGGGAATGACAGTTGAGGAAGCGGTGGAGTGGATTGATTATAATGTAATGGGTGTTCAGGGTAATGGAGAAGGTTTCATTATGATGTATGAATACTTAGATTAATATGATTCAAGAAGAACTTTTTAAGGATTTTTATTCCATACCAGAAGGAGTGGAGACACAAGAGTGTGTAAAATGCGATACAATAAAACCTATTACTGCTTTCAGAGAAAGAATTTCAAGAGAAGGTAAAGGTATGACAGTTCGTCGCTTAACGACCTGTTATGAATGCGAAAAGCTGAATAGTAGATTAATGAACTACTTAGAGAAAGATGCACCCCCAAAACCTGACAGGTGCGAGTGTTGCGGTGAGGAAACAGATACCTTTCATTTAGATCACTGTCATGCAACTGGAACTTTTAGGGGTTGGCTATGTATAAACTGCAATGTAGGAATTGGTAGGTTGGGTGATAATGCAGTGGGAATCAAGAAAGCTCTCGACTATCTCCTTAACGCAGCTTTATCAATAGAGGACCAATGAGTGATGCTTTCTTAGATTTTTTCAGGGCTTCTGTGAATGCCCCGATTAAACAAACGGAACATTTATTATTTTTGCGTATACCAAAGAATGCAAGTTCTTCTATTATGGAAGCACTTGGCACTCGTAATATAACAAAGAGATATCAATCAGAGTTAAAAAATAAGTTAGACAAAAATATTTATAAAGATGTTTTCGATGTAACCCATGCTCGTCCCAATGAGCTTCGCACAGTCATCAGTTCGATAGAGCTTGATTGTTTTTCTTTTGCGGTCGTAAGAAACCCTTGGGATAGAGTCGTATCTATGTATCATTTTGGAAAAAAAATGGGGTTGGCTCATCTTTTTGGTTTAAATAATGACTTATCCTTTGATGATTTTTGTGAGACCCTCAAGTCTAGAGAGGGAGACCGCTCGTTTCTACCAGTGTTCAAACAAATAGAGTGGATTAATAGTTCAATTGAGGTAAGCGAGGTGTTAAGATTTGAAAATTTACAGCAAGATTTTCAAAATATGTTAGAAAAAAATAATATAAACAATA
>Ga0209992_10003230_pt1 | contig 13914 bp, 11 predicted proteins | sample 2SBtaG_2_FD_182564 | JGI IMG/M metagenome (GOLD analysis project Ga0209992, IMG submission 182564) | Deep subsurface microbial communities from Kolumbo volcano to uncover new lineages of life (NeLLi) - 2SBTROV12_ACTIVE470 metaG (SPAdes)... | ecosystem: Environmental > Aquatic > Marine >... | reverse complement strand
GCTTCAGGGTCCGCAAGCCGCATCTGTCATCGCCGACCACGACGAGGGCGTGAACGACCTCGTGTTCATGCAGGCAGGCCACGTCGAGATCGCCGGTGTGCGCTGCGACGTGTCGCGCAGCGGCTACACCGGCGAGGACGGCGTCGAGCTCGCGGTGGCCGTGGGCGAGCTGGAGACGGTGGCGCGCGCCCTCCTCGCCGACTCCCGTGTCATCCCAGCCGGGCTCGGAGCGCGCGACACACTGCGTCTCGAGGCCGGGTTGTGCTTGTACGGAAACGACCTCGACGAGACCATCACGCCGGTCGAGGCCGACCTCGTCTGGTCGATCCAGAAACGTCGACGCACCGAGGGCGGCTTCCTCGGTGACGACACGATCCTCCAGCAGATCGCCGAGGGACCCGCTCGACGAAGGGTGGGCATCGCCGCGAGCGGGCGACGCCCGATCCGCGACGGCGCGACTCTTCGCACAGCCGGAGACGACCTCGCAGTCGGTCACGTCTCGAGCGGGGGCCACGGACCCACGGTCGCGGGACCCGTGGCGATGGGGTACGTCGCCGTCGCACATGCCGAGGTCGGCACCGAGCTGATCGCAGAGGTCCGCGGCAAAGACGTTGCCTGCACGGTCGCTGCGCTGCCCTTCGTTCCCCACCGCTACCACCGAGGCTGATCGGAGAACCATGCCAAACAGTCCGTCCCCATCCCCCGCACTCGACTTCGCGAGCCGCCACATCGGACCGCGGAACTCCGACATCGACGACATGCTCGCCACGGTCGGCTTCGACACGCTCGACCAACTGATCGACGCCGCCGTGCCGCCGTCGATCCGATCCGCTGAGGCGCTCGAGCTTCCCGACGCCCTCTCCGAGCTTGACGCGCTCGCCCGCATCAGAGAGTTGGCGGACAAGAACCAGCCGGTCACCTCGCTGATCGGCATGGGCTACCACAACAGCTTCACCCCTGGAGTGGTGGTGCGCAGGATTCTCGAGAGCCCGGCATGGTACACGGCCTACACGCCCTACCAACCCGAGATCAGCCAAGGCCGGCTCGAGGCGCTCCTCAACTACCAGACGATGGTGTGCGACCTGACCGGGATGGAGATCTCCAACAGCTCGTTGCTCGACGAGGGCACCGCGGCCGCCGAGGCAATGACGATGGCCCGCCGCCTGCAAAAGGGTGCGGCCCAGACCTTCTTCGTGGACGCTGACTGTCACCCCCAGACACTCGACGTCGTGATGACCCGAGCCGAACCCCTGGGCATCAAGGTCCTGGTGGGCGATCCCTGGAGCGACCTCGATCCAGCCGACGTCTTCGGGGTCTTGACGCAGTACCCGGCATCGAGCGGGGAGATCCGCGACCTCGGGGGTCTGACCGAACGCGTCCACGAGGCCGGCGGGCTCGTGACCGTGGCGGCCGATCTCTTGGCCTTGTGCCTCCTGACTCCACCCGGCGAACTGGGAGCCGACATCGTGGTGGGCAGCTCGCAGCGGTTCGGAGTTCCGCTCGGCTTCGGCGGTCCCCACGCCGGCTTCATCGGAGCGCGTGAATCACACAAGCGCTCCCTTCCCGGACGACTCGTCGGCGTCTCGATCGATGCGGCCGGACGACCTGCAACCCGTCTAGCTCTCCAGACGCGGGAGCAGCACATCCGGCGGGAGAAGGCCACGAGCAACATCTGCACCGCACAGGTTCTCCTTGCGGTCATGGCGTCGATGTACGCCGTGTGGCACGGACCCGACGGCCTGCGCGAGATCGCGTCTCGCGTGCATGGGCTGACGAGCCGGCTGGCAGCAGGGCTGGGTGCCGCGGACATCGCGATCAGCAACACCCACTTCTTCGACACGCTGACCGTCGAGGTGCCGGGGCGAGCCGATGAGGTACTCGCCGCAGCTCTCTCGGAAGGCATCAACCTCCGACGTCTCGATTCCGACACGGTCGGCGTCTCGCTCGACGAGACCACTGACGAGGACGTGGTGGACGCGGTGCTGCGAGCCTTCGGGACCGGCGAACGCGTCGCCCAGCACGACGGCGCCCCGTCCGGCCTACCGGACGAGCTGCGCCGGACCACTGAGTTCCTGACCCATCCGGTCTTCAACAGCTACCGCAGCGAAACCGAGATGCTGCGCTATGTCCGTCGCCTGGCCGACAAAGACGTCGCGCTCGACCGAGCGATGATTCCGCTCGGAAGCTGCACGATGAAGCTCAACGCCACGAGCGAGATGGAGCCCATCACCTGGCCCGAGTTCGGCGACATTCACCCCTTCGCCCCGCTCGATCAGGCGGAGGGTTACCTGGAAATGATCCACGAGCTGGAGCGGTGGCTGCTGGAGTGCACGGGCTACGACGCCATCTCCTTGCAGCCCAACGCGGGGTCGCAGGGCGAGTTCGCCGGGCTGCTCGCGATCCGTCGGTACCACGAGAGCCGAGGGGACACCGGGCGCGACGTGTGTCTGATCCCTGCGTCGGCGCACGGCACCAACGCGGCCTCGGCGGTGATGGCGGGGCTGCGGGTCGTCGTTGTGGACTGTGGGGACGACGGCGATGTGGACCTCGCGGACCTCCGAGCCAAGATCGACGAGCACGGCGACCGTCTCGCCGGGATCATGGTCACCTACCCGAGTACCCATGGCGTGTTCGAAACGGGCATCTCCGAGCTGTGCGACCTCGTCCACGACGCAGGCGGCCAGGTGTACGTCGACGGTGCCAACCTCAACGCGCTGGTCGGTGTCGCGGCCCCCGGTCACTTCGGCGCAGACGTCAGCCACCTCAATCTGCATAAGACGTTCTGCATCCCCCATGGCGGCGGCGGCCCGGGCGTTGGTCCGGTTGCGGCGCGAGAACACCTCGCTCCTTTCCTGCCGAACCACCCCGTCGTCGCCGAGGCCGGACCCGATACCGGCCCGGGAGCAATCTCGGCAGCGCCGTGGGGATCAGCGGGCATCTTGCCGATCCCGTGGATGTACATCGCGATGATGGGGCCTAACGGGCTCTCCGCAGCGACTCGTGTCGCGATCCTGAGCGCCAACTACATGGCCAAGCGTCTCGGGGAGCACTATCCCGTCCTGTACACCGGCCCGGTCGGGCTGATCGCCCACGAGTGCATCATCGACCTGCGCCAACTGAGCGATTTCGTCAGCGTCGACGACGTGGCCAAGCGCCTCATCGACTACGGCTTCCACGCTCCGACGATGTCGTTTCCGGTCGCAGGGACCCTGATGATCGAGCCGACGGAAAGCGAGTCCCGGGAGGAGATCGACCGATTCTGCGACGCGCTCATCGCGATCCGCGCCGAGATCGGTCGGATCGAGGCCGGAGAGTGGCCCCTCGACGACAACCCACTCGCCAACGCACCCCACCCCGCCGAGGACCTCCTGACCGCGGAGTGGACCCACCCCTACAGCCGCGACGCGGCGGCCTACCCGGTCCCGGAGCTGCGCGGCGACAAGTACTGGCCGCCCGTCAGCCGCATCGACGGGGCCCACGGCGACCGCAACCTCGTGTGCTCCTGCCCCGACCCCCGTGCGTTCGAGGAGTAGCGAACCCATTTAGGTTCCAGGAGCGCTCCTGGAACCTAACCCTAAATGGCCGCCAGACCCGGGAAACTGTCCCACCCCCTGGCGAGGCTGGCGTCATGCCCAGACCACCCCGCCTCGACTATCCCGGCGCATGGCACCACGTATTCAACAGAGGTGCGTCGCGCCGGCGGATCTTCCACACCGATCACGATCGTCGGTACTTCCTCCACCTGCTCGGGAGAACCGAGATAGAGGTTCACGCCTATGCGCTGATGGACAACCACTACCACCTGTTGCTCCACACGCCCGACGCTGGCCTATCTACGGCGATGCAGGACATCGGCCGTGAATACTCGCTTCACCATCATCGAGCACATGGCACCGACGGACCCGTCTTTCGCGGTCGGTTCCGATCGATCCTTGTGGATGAAGAGGCGTACCTTCTGACGCTCGCGCGGTACATCCATCGCAATCCCACCGCTGCAGGAATCGCCGAGGACCCGAGCAGGTATCAGTGGTCCAGCTGCGCCGCCTACCTCGGCTTGACTCCGAAGCCTGTGTGGCTCCACACGACGCCGACGCTCGAGTTGGCGGGAGGGGTCGCGGGGTACGCCGATCTGGTCGGTGTCGTCGAAAGCCCGTTCGACCGAATCGCAGGCGTCCTCGAGCGACCCCGTCCTCCAGCAGTGCTCGGGGACAAGGCCTTCCATCAGGCAGCCATCGCCGCTGCTGCTCGGTACGCAGATGGGATCGAAGCTGCTGCGTGAGCGGTCGGCCGAGCAGGCTCCGCGATTTAGGTTCCAGGAGCGCTCCTGGAACCTATTCGGCTGGCTAGGTTGCCCAGATGGCGTTGGTCGACCCCCGAATCGTAGAGATGCCCGAGGACCCCGGGGTCGGCGCGATGCCCCCGTACTCGGTTCTCATGGACTGGACTCGCGCCGAGGTCGAGGGCCTCGACGCAGCACAACTCGACTTCGACGACCTCTCCCCCGACCGCGAATGGATGTGGTGGTCCATCCGCCGCCAGGTGTCGCACATGGCGTGGGACTCCCTCGTCTTCTCCCGCCGTCGATGCGCCGAGTTCCTCTGGCCAGACGGCAAGGCGCCCGAGGTCATCGTGTGGGAGGACCATCGCCTCGGACCCAAGAGCAAGTGGGATCGGGTTCTCGACGAAGACCTCTTCTGGGAACTCCCGGCGATCTATGAGAAGTGGCAGATCGGCCTCGACTGGCTCCATCAGACGGTGAGCGAACAATCGATCGAGACCCTGCGCTCCACCAGCGAGACAGTGCACGGGACACCGTTCTGGTCCTACGTGATCACCACGCTGCCCCGGGGCGCGGCGCACAACGCCGACGACGACCGCATGATCACCTACGACCTCGAAGGATCGCTGTGGATGGTGTTCTACGAGCAGCTCGCGCACGTTCGAACCATCCAGCGGCTCAAGATGCACCAGGGCCTCGAGACCGCAGTCGAGCTCCCACGCGTCGGGTACCTCCGTCTCCCCCACTACTGGGGAGACACCGAGGAGAACGGCCCGGACATGACGCGCCTGTGACTCGGGCATAGGGTTCGGCACATGGCCCCGAAGATCATCCTCGACTGCGATCCCGGTCACGACGACGCCATGGCGATCCTTCTCGCCGGCCGCCACACAGAGCTCCTCGGGATCACCGCCGTGTCGGGCAACGCACCCCTCGAGATGACAGCGCCCAACGCCCTGCTCGTCGCCCAGCTCCTCGACCTCGACGTACCGGTCCACGCGGGAGCGGATCGCCCGCTCCTGGCCCCGCCCCGGCACGCAGCGGAGATTCACGGCGAAACAGGCCTCGACGGACCCGAACGGCCGGCGCTCGAACGCGACCTCGACAGTCACGACGCCGTCCAGTTCATCATCGACACCGTCCGTTCGACCAACGACGTGTGGCTCGTACCCGTCGGCCCGCTGACGAACATCGCCCTCGCATTCCGCCAGGCGCCCGACATCGTCGACCGCCTCGCCGGCATCTCGATCATGGGCGGCAGCGCAACGGTGGGAAACGTGACCGCGACCGCCGAGTTCAACGTCTGGGCGGACCCCGATGCCGCCCGGATCGTGTTCGAAGCCGGCGCCGAGACCCTGCGCATGGCGGGCCTCAACCTCACCCACCAGTTCTACGTCGACCGCGACACGATCTCCGCGATGCGAGCGCCAGGCAACATCGCAGGCAACTTCGGCGCCGATCTCTTCGATTTCTACCTGACGTCGAGCGAGGCGCGGACCGGCCGGGACCAGGTCCCTCTGCACGATCCGTGCGCCGTGCTCGCCGTGACCCACCCGGAGCTCTTCGAGTTCGGCAACCGTCACGTGAGCGTCGAGACATCGGGCGACGTGACCAGGGGCATGACGGTCGTGGACGAGCGCGGCTTCGGTGAGGCGCCGTACAACTGCGAGGTCGAGTACGAGATCGACCGCGACGCTGCGATGGCCATTTTCCTGGAGACGGTCGCCACCTACTGACCCACGCCGATCTCCCGCCGATACGGTGGTTGGCGTGACGGACCCGCCAGACGATCAGGATGTGCGACTGACGCAGTACAGCCACGGCGCCGGCTGAGCGTGCAAGCTCGGACCGAGCGACCTGGCGCACGTGCTGCGCCGCCTGCCCCGACCGACGAGCCCCGATCTGCTCGTTGGCTCAGAAACCTCTGACGACGCCGCTGTGTGGCGCCGGCCGGACGGCCGCGCGCTGGTCGCGACGGCGGATTTCTTCACGCCGATCGTCGACGACGCCTTCACCTGGGGTCGGATCGCTGCCGCGAACGCCGTGAGCGACGTGTACGCGATGGGCGGGACCCCTCTCTTTGGACTCAACCTCGTCGCGTGGCCCAACGGCGAGCTGTCTATCGACCTGCTGGGCGACGTCATGCTCGGTGGAGCGGACGCGGCGGCCGAGGGCGGCTGGGTGGTCGCGGGCGGGCACACCGTCGATGGACCCGAACCGATGTACGGCATGTCGATGACCGGCGAAGTCGATCCCGATCACCTCCTCACCAACGCTGGTGGCCAGGCAGGCCAAGCTCTCGTTCTCACCAAGCCACTCGGCACCGGGCTCTTGGCCACCGCTGTGAAGCGGTCCGAACGCAGTGCAGTCGGCGAGGGCGGGGCCCTCCAGGCCGTCTATGCAGCCGGGGTCCGCGAGATGGGTCGTCTCAACGCCGACGCAGCCGCAGTGGCCCGAGACGCAGCGGCGACCACGGCGACGGATGTGACCGGCTTTGGATTCCTCGGCCATCTTCACGAGCTTGCGGCGGCGAGCGGGCTGAGCGCCGTCGTCGACTTCGAACGAGTGCCGCTGCTGCCCCAGGTCCTCGAGCTGCTCGACGCCGGTTTCGTCGCCGGGGGAACCCAGCGAAACGTCGAGTTCCTCGAAGCCCGTCTCAGCGGAGGCGACATGGATGCCCGCATCATCCTCGCCGACGCCCAGACCTCCGGCGGGCTGTTGTTCGGCTGCGATCCATCGGCAGCCGACGAGGCAGTCGAGGCTCTGCGCGCGCTCGGCCACAATGCCGCCGTCGTCGGCTCACTCCAGGCCGGTGAGGCAGGTTCGATCCGCATCGACTGAGTCCTCCCAGGATTCGCCAGGACCCGCGACGACCACGGTCGCCGAGGCCCGCCGTCGTAGGATCGATCTCGTGGCCAGGGCAGCTCAGTCTCACTACCAACGCCTCGGCGTCCCGGCCGACGCCGACCTGTCCACTCTGCGCCAGGCGTACAGGCAAAGGGCGATGGAGTTCCACCCCGATCGGGGAAGTGGAGACGCAGACAACATGGCGGCGATCAACGCAGCCTGGGCAGTGCTGTCGGACCCCAACAGCCGAGCTGCCTACGACCAAACGCTCGGGCCGCTGCTCGTCCGCAGACGCACGCCCGCTTCTCCCACGGCAACCGCTGCCCGACCACAGGGGCCACAGTCTCGCAAGAACGCATGGTTCGCCGGTCTCCGCGTGCAGACACGACGCCTCGGAAGCGAAGCGGCGCGCAGCGCTGTGCAGGCGCTCGCGCTCCGCCATCGGCGCCCGCGGGCCCTCTACGACGTCTTCGTCGACGAGATCGTCGAGTCCCTCGGCACCGACATCGACGATCGTGTCAAGCGAGCCAGACAGGCGGGCGCCGCCCCGCTGGACCTGGCTCTGGCGTCCGCGCTGATCGGCGTACGTGAGCAGGCGCGGGTGGTCGCCCGAGACGTGTCCCACGCCGGGCTCGACGACCGCGCCGTCGCCCAGGCGGAGCTCCTCGACCGGATGTGGGACAACCTCGCGCACGGCGTGTCCCGCGAGGTCGAACAGTCGCTCGGCGGCAACCCACGCTTGCTGCGCGCCTTGACCGGCCGGCGCGTCTGAGGTGGAGTCGAAACGAGGGGTGTACCCCGGCTCGTTCAACCCGCCGACCACTGCGCACCTGGCGATCTCCGAAGCGGCTCGCGACGCACATGAGCTGGACGTGGTCGTATGGGCGGTCAGCGAGGTGGCCCTGGCGAAGGAATCCGTCAGCCGCCCGCGCTTCGAGGATCGGATCGCCATCCTTCAGCGGGTGGCCGACAGCCGTGACTGGCTCTCGATCGTGGTCACGGAGGCTCAGCTGCTCGTCGACATCTCGCACGGGTACGACGTGCTCATCATGGGCGCTGACAAGTGGCACCAGATCCAGGACCCTGTGTTCTACGACGCCGACCATGGTCGGCGCGACGCGGCGATGGCTGCTCTTCCCGATCTCGCGATTGCCCCCCGACCGCCGCTCGAGATTCCGCCACATCTCAGCCTCGAGGTCCCGCCCTGGACGGCCGACATCTCGAGCACGTCGGCGCGGGAAGGCTCCCGGGCGATGATGCTCGACGAAGCCATCGTCTTCGATCAGCACACCGGCGCCTGGACAGACGGCGAACGCTACGAGCGGTGGCTCGCGGCGCAGCGGGGCCGCTGAAGGGTCCTACCCTTTGACGCGATGAACGGGATTCTCGACGTCGATCTGCTCGCCTTCGAAAACGGCAGCTCAGCGGAGCGGGCGGCTGTGGTGGACGGTGTCATGCGAAGCCTCGCAACGGGGTTCGTCTACACCCGTCACGACGTGTCCGAAGGCCTGCTCGACGATGCCTACGACGTCCTGGGGCGCTTCTTCGCGATGTCGACCGAGGCGAAGAACCGGTGCGTCGTCGAGGGGTCGATGGGGCAATCCGGGTACACGGGTGTTCTCGTGGAGACAGCGGCCATTTCCGACACTCCGGATTGGAAGGAGATGCTCAACTGGGGAGGCCCACTGCAGCCCGGCCACCCCCTACGAGACAAGTACCCACACCGCTACGGCGACCCCGTCTTCCCCGAAGAGTTGCCCGAGGCACGGGGCGTACTGGGAGAGTTCCACCGCAGGATCGTCGATCTGCAGACCCGCTTCATCCGCATCATCGCGGTCGGGCTCGGGGCCCACGAGAGCGTTTTCGACCAGATGCTGCGCAGCGGCGCCCACCTCACCCGAGCGATCCGATATCCCCCGATGACCGAGGCGCCTGGGGCGGGAAGCGACGGTCACGTCTGGGCCGAGGAGCACGGCGACATCAACCTCATCACCGCGCTCCCCCGCGCGACTGCACGGGGGCTCCAGGTGAAGGTCGACGACGAATGGGTCGACGCCATTCCGCCCGACGACCACGTGATCATCAACACGGGAATCATGCTGGAGCACATGACCAACGGGCTGATTCCCGTCGGCTGGCATCGGGTCGTCGCCGATCCAGCGCAGGCGGGCGACCGGCTGAGCGTCGTGCAGTTCTGCCACCCGACGCCGTGGACGATCCTGTCGCCGCTGCCATCCACGGTGACGCCGGCCAACCCGCTGCGCTACCCGTCGATCGCGGCCGCCGACCGTCTCGACGAGGTGCTCTGGGAGATCAATCTGGTGGAGGGCGGCCGCCGGGTCGCCGATTGAGACCTTCGCCGATCCCGACCCGGCTCAGCCGCCCGCGGCCGTCCGCACCCTGAAATCCCCCGATCGGGTGTCGCTGATGCTGACGATGAGCGCTTCGGATGTGCCATCGGCCAGAGTGAGATCGCAATCGATCTCCTGGGTCTCATCCAGGATGAGGGGTGGCTTGCCGCAGTCCAGATCCGTAGCGGAGTAGGTGGCTCCAGTTTCGTCCGAGACGACGTCGGCAACCGCGTCCATCAGCAACCCCAGACCTTCGACGGTCACCAGGTTGATGCTGTTGACGTCGATCGAATCCGACGTGATGAGCGCCTCCCAGCGGATCTCGTCGCCGCCCGCCGTCGAAGACAAGCAGGGGAACGTCGTGCCTTCCTCGTTGTCGGCCGGGATGTCGCACTCCGTGGCGTCGATACCGAGCGATCCGTCTTCGTTCAACGCGCGCACGATGTCGACCGCTCTGGCGCTCACCTCCTCGGGTGAGTCGGGTCCTCCGAAGCTGAAGGAGCAACCGACAGACAACGCCAACAGGGGCGCGACGAGCAGTGCGAGCGAGCCGGTCCGCAGTCGGAAACGAGACATCGGTGCTCCCAGGTTCAGAGGTCCAGGAGGCAATTCTCCACCAGTTCGGTCAGCGCCGGATGGATGTAGAACTGGCCCGTCGCCATCTCATCGACCGTCTGGCCGAACTCCATGCCCTGGATCAACTGCTGAATCAGCGTCGATGCCTGCGGACCGATGATGTGAGCACCGAGGAGCTCCCGGGTCTCGGCGTGGGCGATCAGCTTGCAGAAGCTCTCGTCGTCCTCCATCGCCCATCCGTAGGCGACGGCGCCATAGTCCTTGGTCGCCACCGAGATCGGGAGCCCCTGCGCCCGAGCGGCCTCCTCGGTCAGCCCGACCGATGCCACCTGCGGGTGCCCGAAAACGGCGTGGGGCACGCAGCGATCGTCGACACTGCGCATCGGACCATCCGCCTGCCCCTCGGCGACGAGAAGGTTGTGCTGCAGCGCGCGGACCTCGGCATTGGCGAGGTGCTTCAGCTGATGGATGTTGGACAGGTCCCCGAAGGCCCAGATCCCGTCGATCGAGGTCGAGAAGTGTTCGTCGACCAGCACCCGATGATCGTCGTGAGCGATCCCGGCCGCCTCCACGTCGAGGATGTCGCCGTTGGGGATTCGTCCCGTGGCGAGCAGTAGGACGTCGCCGTCGACCTGCTCGGCGCGGCCCTCGCGAATGATCGCGACGTGAATCCCCTCGTCGTCCTGCCACACTCGCTCCACCTGGCTGCCGCACCTCAGGTCGAAGCGGCGCCCGTAGACCTCGGTGAACCGGTCGGAGATCTCCCGGTCTTCGATGCGAAGGAGCCGCTCGCCCCGGTTGATCATCGTGACGTGGCTGCCGAGGCCCCCGAACACGTGGCCCAGCTCCGAGGCGATGTAGCCGCCACCCAGCACGATGAGGCGCTCGGGTAGCGCGTCGAGCCGCATCACCGTGTCGGAGGTGTGGTAGCTGACCGATTCGAGGCCCTCGAAGGGTGGGATGAACGGTCGGGCACCCGCTCCCAGCACGATGTGGCGCCCAGAGACCTGCGCAGTGGCCCCGTCGGCGAGCGCCACGTCGAGCGTGCGTTCGCCCACGAACCGGCCCTCGCCCTTGAAGACGGTGATGTTGGGGCATTCCTCGCCGATTCGGTACTCCTCGCCACCCGCGGCGATGGGATCGATCCGCCCGAAGACCCGATCACGGATCGCCGGCCAGTCGACGCTGTTGACCTGGGCGTCGACGCCGTAGCGGCTGGTCCCGCGCACCGACTCTGCCACGTCGGCCGAGTACACGAAGATCTTGGAGGGGATGCACCCCACGTTGAGGCAGGTGCCGCCGAACACACCCTTCTCGATGATCGCGATGTTCCAATCGTCGAACTCGGGACCAGGGATCGAGTTCCCCGAGCCGGTACCGACGATGACCAGATCAAACTCCGCCATGGGGTGATTCAACCACGCTCAGCCAGCATCCGGACCGTGACGATGATGCAATCGCGCTGTGTCAGACTCCGCAGCGCTATGGGAGTTCCTCTGAGCAGGGCTGCTGTGTCGATGGTGCTCGGCTTGGCACTCGCGTCGTGCACCTCGTCCAACCTCGACGTCGAGCGGCCGGACGTCCTCCCTCCCGCGACGACCGTCGCCATCGATCCCGGTGTGTCGCCCGATCAGGTCTTCGTTCCGGGGACCGAGGTGGACCTGCCCCTCAATTGGCCTGTGGATCTCCCACCACCAGAGGGTTCGCAGCTCTGGCAGGTCCTCGACCAGAGTTCGACGCGAACTCCACAGACCGTGTCGTTCTTCCTGCTGCCTGGGCAGTCCGTCGAGTCGGCTGCCGATGCGCTACGGAGCGACGCCGAAGCCAACGGTCTCACCATCAGGGCCACCGAAACGGCCAACGGACCGGACTGGATCGTCGACAGCACGCCGATGGCAACTCTGAGTTTCCGCAGGACGGAGTCCGGCACGTCTGTGGTCGTGGTGGTGCCCGTGCCGGATGCTGCGACCCGCTAAGGAGAGTCGCCGCTCAGCTCCTGGAGATCAACAGTAACGCTCCGGTCTGAAGGCCATCCGTTCACCCACTGGATCCCATTCCACGAGGGGTCGGGGAGGATCTCCAACGTGTTGCTCGACGAGGCGAGCTCGAAGCTCAGGCTGACGATCCGCTGCCGCCCCGGTTCGACTCTCACGACCATGGCGATGGTCTGCTTGGGACCATCAGCACCGGACACGACCGGGCGACTCGAGTCGCGGTCGGCCAGCAGACGGAATCGCTCTGCGTTGATCCGTGGTGCCTCGCCGCCGGCGCCTGTGATCGTCACGGCAGTGGCGTCACCGGGAACGGAGAACGAGACGATGCCGACGTAGGTGCCACGGGGAGCCGAGACGGTCCCTACCACGCTGTCGGGCTGACCGCCGGGAACGGCGTTGTTCAGGTTCACATCGACGTGGATGCGGCGCCGACCGCCCGAGCTCTCGACACTCAGCTGTGCCTCTGTCCGGAGGAACCAATCCAGCTTGCTCGCCGCGTGGTTCGCAACAGAGACGTGGAGGGAATCCTCAGATGGATCGCCGTCGGCTCCCATGGTCTGCCACGCAGCCAGCTGCTGTGCGTGCGGCGACCACATCATGATCCGACGAGCACGCACAGCGTCGACGACCACGGACAGGATCTCCTCATCCTGAAGACCGCGTTCGGTGATCTCGGAGAACAGCGCGACCGCAAACTCCCCGAGACGCTCATTGCGCTCATCGGCGCCACCCACGAACTGATATTGGCCGTTGGCCAAGAACTCCCGCGCCGAGGCGGCGTCGTGCGTCACGCCGTCGACAGTCACGTGACCCACGACGCCGACGAGATCAGCGACGGCTTGCGAGTCGATACTGATAACGCCGTCGACCGGGAGTGGGCCGATCTGGCGCCAGTACGCCGCCGCCTGACGGGCGACGACGGGGAATCTCGGCGTCAGGGCGATGTTTTCCCACAGCCGCTCAGGGTGGAGCCAGCTCCAGTTCCGTGCCAGATCCTCGTCGACGATGCGCACCGTTCCCGGCGCAGGGGTCACGTCGTGGGACGGTTGAACGCTGTCGAGGAAGAGCGATCCGTCGGCCGCCGTCGTGAGAATTCCCACCTGGAGGATCATCCCCATGCCGACACGCATTTCTGATGGGTTGGCCGCCACCACGAGGTAACGGCCTTGCTCGAAGAAGCCGGCGGCGCCGCGGGCCAACCGACGAGCGTCCTCGAGCGAATCCAATGCGACGTTGATCTCGGTGGCGAGGAGGTCGCGATGGCGAGCGAGAGTAGCGAGCAGGCCGTTGCTCGGGCCGAGGTTGATCGAAAGCAACTCCCGTTGGACCCCCTGGAACACCTGATCCAAATCCGCCATCACCTGAGGTACATCACCTCCCCCGTCGAGCTCCGCGAACGCCGCGTCCAGCGCCTCTACCGCCTCGAGCAGCGACCGTCCCGCCGTTTCGCCGCTCGCCACCAAACTCCGGGACGAGTCGAGCTGGCTGGAGATGAAAGGAACGCCGCGGAACGGGAAGAGAAACGGCGAATCCAAGGCCTTGCTGGCCCTGGCCAGCCGGGCCGTCGCGTCATTGAGCTGGTCGGCGAGCAGATCGAAGTCCGACGTCGCTGGATCGAGGCTGTCCCGCCCTGTCTGCACCGCTGACCGGGCCGCTCGGGCCTCGCTCACGCCGACGTATGCGCTGTAGCCGGCCCCCAGAGCCCACAGAACGAAGATGCTCCCGCACGTGATCAAGATCCAACGGCGCCGCTGACGCCGACGTCGGAGGCGGGATTCTCGACGGGATCCACTCGGCGACGGCCCGCGTCCATGAGCCGAAGCAGTGGGGCTGTCGCCGAGCGCCACCTCGAATGCCGAGATGGGCG
>Ga0209992_10003228_pt1 | contig 13918 bp, 9 predicted proteins | sample 2SBtaG_2_FD_182564 | JGI IMG/M metagenome (GOLD analysis project Ga0209992, IMG submission 182564) | Deep subsurface microbial communities from Kolumbo volcano to uncover new lineages of life (NeLLi) - 2SBTROV12_ACTIVE470 metaG (SPAdes)... | ecosystem: Environmental > Aquatic > Marine > Volcanic... | reverse complement strand
TTAGCAATGCGTATAGGAGAAAGTCATGGTAAGACAAAAAAGTTTTGGATAGGTGGGTGCGCATTTGCTATGGGTGGTGGAATTTGGGCAATGCATTTTACCGGAATGTTAGCTTTTGAATTGCCTATAGCCATTAGCTATGATGTGACAATCACAATATTTTCCCTTCTATTTGCCATATTCGCTTCTGGCTGTGCCTTTTTCTATGTAAGCCAAAAAACTAATACTTATACCAGAGTTCTTCTAGGTGGAATCTTTATGGGTAGCGGCGTCGGCACAATGCATTATTCCGGAATGCAGGCAATGATTTTTTCTGGATCAATGTACTATAAGCCCATTTATTTTGTTGCCTCAATTTTTATTGCCATAGTCGCATCGACAGTAGCATTAAGGTTAATAATATATTTCGAAAGTAATGAACAAAAAGAAAATTATAAATATAAATTTTTTGCCTCATTGATTATGGGCCTTGCTGTTTCTGGAATGCACTACACAGGAATGAATGCCACTGTATTTATATCTAATGTATCTACTACCACTTTATCTGATAATACAGCAACGACTCCTTTACTTGTATTTAGCATCTTAGGAATAACTATGCTGATTTTAGTTATTTCTATTATTGCATCAAGAACCCAAGGAAAATTTAATCTTTTAGAATTTTCAAATAATCAATTAGAGGCATTAGTTCAAAAACGAACTCAAGAGCTTAAGGCTTTAGCAAGTTTCCCTGCTGAAAATACTAGTCCTGTTTTTAGAGTAGATTCCAACAATATTTTACTTTATGCAAATTCGCCTGGACTATCTTTTTTAAGTGGATGGAAGGGTCAAATAGGAGATCAAATGCCAAGCCCTTTTGCGAAGCTTTTAAACAGAACTAAAATGGAAAACGGAGATAATAAATTAGAAATTTTTCAGAATAATAAGACATTTGAGTTTGATATCGTAAATGTACCTGAAATGAATTACTTCAATATTTATGGACACAACATCACGAAACGGAAAATAGCAGAAAGCAATATGACCATTGCAAAAGAAAAGGCTGAGCAAGCTAATCAAGCTAAAACTCAGTTCTTATCAAATATAAGCCATGAGTTAAGGACACCTTTGAATGCCATTTTAGGTTTTACTGAGCTCATAAATAGAGATTCGAAGAATCCATTACCAGATTATCAAAAACAGCAGTTAGATCAAATTACATCATCAGGAAAACATCTTTTAAAACTAATTAATGAAATGCTAGACCTTGCCACGGTTGAGTCTGGGAATATCAAATTATCTATCGAAAGTGTCGAAATAGTTTCCCTTGTGGAAGAAGTAATTATTATGTGTGATACACATGCCACCCAAAATGGAATAATTATTGAGCATGAAAAAACACTCGGGGAAAGAGTTTTTGTGAATGCTGATGTGTCTCGTCTTACACAAGTTATTTTAAACTTGGTTTCAAATGCAATTAAATATAATAAGCCTAATGGGAAAATCCTTATTTCCTATATTAAGCAGGGTAGCTCAAAAATACGCTTCGGCATTAAAGATAGCGGCTATGGAATCCCTGATGAACAAAAAGATAAGGTTTTCAAACCCTTTGAACGCTTGCATTCTGATATTAAAAATATTGAGGGTACAGGGATTGGATTGACAATTTCGAAACAACTTATTGAATTGATGGATGGCACAATTGGTTTTGAAAGTATTACCAATGAAGGTAGTTATTTTTTTATTGATCTTCACCTATCACTAAATATTCCTGTAGCAAAAGATATAAAAGACCCCAGCAATCTCCCTGTTATAAACCTGAAGTCAAATGAAATGAAAACAGTTCTTTATATTGAAGATGTTGAAGTCAATATTAAGCTGGTAGAAAATATTTTATCTCTTCGAAAAAATATTAGGTTGTTGTCGGCAACAAGAGCTCTCGATGGAATTGAAATAGCAAAATCTGAAATTCCAGACCTTATATTGATGGATATTCGTTTACCAGATATGGATGGATTAACAGCATTTAAAAAGCTACAACTAATAAAAGAGGTTAAAAATATTCCTGTAATAGCATTGACCGCAAATGCTTTGGAAGATGAGGCTCAAAATGCATTAAAATTAGGGTTCAAAAATTACTTAACTAAACCATTAAATATAGAAGGATTTTTAAAAACTGTTGATAAGTTATTATTGTGATGTTTTACTTATTTGAAAACTAAGTTGATTTAAAAAATTCTTGTACTAATCACCCTCCAACCCCCCCACCTGGATTACTTTAATAAGAAATTTATGCCTGCAAACCATTTGAATTTATGTTTCGTAGAAAAATGTCACGTCTCGGAAGAAAGGGGCTATCAAATGTTGTTCTTTAATTTCACTCAAAGTGATAAGTCCGGGCCGACTCGAATAGTTAGAACCGGACTTATCACTTTTCTACTTAACGTTGACGGTTATCGTTGCGGTCAAAGGTGCATTATAAGGTACATGGTTGCCTTTAGCGAACAGGGTGCGGATAGTGTGTTTTCCGACAGATAGCTTTATTTCCTTACAGGTAGAACCATCTCCCATATGGATGTGGTTTGCGTCTTTTCCAATCGGTTTGTTCAGATCTTTTGGTAGTTCGACATCAACGATAAGATGGTGATGGCCCTTGCCTTCGTTTACCCCTTTTTTTGCAGGTTGAACTTCAACACCTTCAGTAGCCATGCAAAACTTTACAGGGCTTGAAACCACTGCACCATTTGGCGGGCTAGTGATAGTTACAGCGTTTCCATGTTGTCCCTGAGCAAAAGCGTTGGTTGCGGTAAAAAGAGCAGTTAATAATATAAAAAGCTTTGAGTTAATAGTGTTCATTTTGTCTGATTTCCTTTATTAAATTAAGAATAAAAAATATTTCCCTGTTAAGGAATTAATTTTCTTATTTCTAATCATAAAGAAATTTAAAATATATTGTGTCAAGATTGACTTAAGATTTTATTTAGGCAAAGTTAAGTATTTAAAGAAAACTCATAAATGGTGTGAGGAATAAACAGGGATGGAATTTTGGAGCAGAATTATTCTCGGCGCTGCCGTAGCCGCACTCACCCTTTACATGATGTGGAAATAACAAAAGATGGGCAAGGTGCAATCAGACTGAGTTTTACAGAATGCTGGCACGGTTAATGCCAAGGGAGATTCATGCTGATGTGAATGCAGGATACAGCCTTGTGGGGTGCTTGCGTGAGAGGCCGAAAAACAGTTGGGGCTTACATACTCCTAACGGGCTAGCTCTTTTGAACGAAGTGTGGCCTTTTCTACTGCATTCATCAGGGTGGCACGTAAACTGCCTTTTTCCAGAGCGTGTAGTCCGGCAATTGTAGTTCCTCCCGGAGAAGTCACACGGTTTTTTAACTCCCCTGGCGATGTACCCGTTTCTCTCACCAACAAGGCGGAACCCAAAACAGTTTGAACAGTAAGTTCATTAGCGACTTGCCTTGAGAGACCCATCTTTACTCCGGCATCGGAGAGGGCTTCGATGATCATAAAAATGTAGGCAGGTCCACTACCACTCAATCCGGTTACCGCATCGATTTGTTCTTCGGAGACATCCACTGTCCGACCTACCGCTTGAAAAATTTCATGTGAAATTTTCAAATCAGGTTTGCCCACTCCCTTACCTGCTGTTATAGCGGTAACCCCCTCTTGCACCACTGAAGGTGTATTGGGCATGGTCCTTACCACGCAAAGTTTTTTCTTTTTCCCTTTGCTCAAGGCATTTTCTATTTGAGATATCGGAACTCCAGCAGCAACTGATATCACTAGTTTTTTGGAGTCCACCTGGTCGGCAATATCTTTTAGCACCTCTCGAATGATTTGAGGTTTGACTGCGACAATCAAGATATCTGCTTTTTTTACGAGATCAAGATTACCTTTGACCGCCTTGACCTTAAATTCAGTAGTTAAAAAAGTTTGACGACTCTTATTCGGCTCTGAAACAAAAATATTGGATGCCTTGATCAATGAAGATGAAAGCATCCCCTTTAAAATAGCTTCGGCCATATTACCGCCGCCGATGAATCCAATTTTTTTGTTTTTCAACACAAGATTATTCTCCTTAATGATAATTTCCCCTTACGAGCGAGATCCAAATATAGCGCTGCCGACACGAACTAGCGTCGCGCCCTCTTCTATCGCGATTTTATAATCGCTGGTCATACCCATTGATAGATCATTGAGCTCTACCCCTTCAACCTTCAAGGCCTGACATGTATCCCGTAATTCACGTAATTTTAAAAAATATTTACGTGAATTTTCTGGCTCGGGGTCCTGCGGTGGAATTGTCATCAAACCCTGAACACGAATCCCTTTCAATTGCCCAAAGTTGGAAAGTTGATTTTTCAACTCTGAAGGTGTCATTCCAAATTTTGCTTCCTCTCCAGAAATATTTACCTGCAATAAGACGGCTTGCGTCCTGTTTTGGTCTTCACAATACGTGCTAATTTTTTTAGCTAAAGATAAGCTATCAACGGAATGGATTAAATCAAAACGCGAATCGAGATACTTAATCTTGTTTTTTTGCAGATGACCGATGAAATGCCAACTCACATCTGGGAGGTTAACCTCATCAATTTTAGTAACCGCTTCCTGGGCTTTATTTTCCCCGAAGTATCTTGCTCCAGCTTGATAAGCAGCCAAAACCTTTTCAGAAGACGCTTGTTTGGAAACTACAATCAGTCGGATGGAGTCAGGGTTTCTTCCCGCTTTTTTAGCAGCATCGCTAATATGATGTTTCACCGATTTGAAGTTATCAGCTATCAATGGAGTGACCAACTGGATCAATAAAGAGCTTGTTTTCCCCGCTCCCCGGTCCTTACCCGTACTGCATCTTCTACCGGGAGCACGAAGATTTTTCCATCGCCCAAGTTGCCGGTATGTATCTCTTTAACCAGCGTATCAATAACTTCTTTCACTGCTTCAGCTTCAAGGACAATAGAGATCTCTACGCAAGGATGGAATTGGGGAACTTTGGAGCCGGAATCTGATTTCATTTGCCCCATAGGTTTACCAATGCCTTTAACATCGACTACAGACAACCCTGGCACTCCAAGTTCGAATAGTTTTTCTCGAACAGCTTCCAACTTTTCATATTTTATAAAACATTTGATCATTTTCATGGCTTTACACCAATCTAGACCTATTCCCCACTATTAAAAAGTTAACACCATCAGTTTTTTACTGCTTCTAATTCCTCGTTAGCAGGTAGCAACAGTTTATGCCAGTTATTTTTTTCCCAATTACGGGCATCCTTGAAATTCTTATACTCTTTTTCCTTTTTCTTAAATTCAGGGTGATGGCTTTGCCACGATCCATTTCTCTTATAGGAAGGCGCAAACTGATGGCACATTTCGTGATAAAGAGTGAACTCAAGAACATAGATAGGAACTAAGCTCTGCTTTAAACGAGGATGCAAACGAATGAGTTTTTTATTTTCATCATAAGACCCATAACGAAAACCACTTTTATTTTGAGTTTTTACATCGCGGCCCCATCTTACTGTTGCATTAATTTTACCATTAAAGTATTCCCGGTTCAGCCTATCAAACATCGCCTCGATATCTCTTTCTTCTTCCTGTGACTTTGGTTCAATTACCTCGGCTTTAGTATCGTCCAATTTCTTGCATTCCATGAAATCTTTAATCAAGGCTTTTACGATATCTGAGGTCTCTTTTTCTTTTTTCACCTTACTCAACACTTTTTGAGTCAGGTTTTCCAGTACAACCACTTCGGGCTGTTTAAATTCACCAAAATAATTTCCGTTGAATATTTCAACTTTTACTATTGGATCTTCCGGACTGATCCGTAGTTGACCAACATATTCCACACCATTTTTTTTAAGAATAAACATTCGGGTCAACCCAGACGAATCTTGGCCATTGCGGTTTGCGCCAAGGGATAAAGTCCCCAAACTAAAGTTTTTTAAAAGGTTTTGAATAGGTTTCTGTGTTTGGTTCATCAGGTAGGCCATGAGAAGAGTTAAGAAAATTAAAAGTAGCTAAACTGAAACAAATATTACCTCAGGAGGACACAAAAGTCTAATAAAATTAGCTGTTTAGGGAGGACCTAAAACCTTTACAAAGTTTTGAATATTCGATACTGTGGTAACCATGAAACTTAAAAATATATTTCTAATAATCCTATTTTCAGCTTCCTGTTCTACAGGAATTGAACCTGGCCCAATACAAACCACCTATGACATCAAGACAGATATTGATCTATTTTTATCCACCAACGATTCAGATGTAGAAGTTCAAGTTCTACAACGTTTGAAAAACCAAAAGGTCTCACACAAAGCAATAAAAACTCTGCTAAGACAACGGACAAAACCTGTTGGAGAGAAACGGGGTCTGCTAACAGGATTAAAATTTAATAGTAATGGAAGGGATTATTCGTACACCCTGTATTATCCTGAAACTGCGCCTAAAACAAGCCCTTTACCCGTGGTCATTGTTTTGCACGGCATGGGAGGGAACAGTGATGTCACAGCTGCCAAATGGGCAGAAAGGTTGAATAAAGAGTTTATTGTTATATGCCCGTCTTATCCTATGGGTGCGTGGTGGGCACGCCCGGCAGAAGAAATGGTTTTAGCTTTAATGGACCAGATCCGCTCGCAATATAATGTCGATGACAATAGAGTTTTTCTTGCTGGACTGTCTAATGGAGCCATTGGAGTTTACACTATTGGAATGTTTTATCCGGATCGATTTGCAGGGTTAATACCCATTGCCGGAAGCATCACCCCACGTTTTATGAATTTCCTAATCAACCTAAGGAACACACCTATCTATATGATCCAGGGAGCGCATGATCCCATTTTTCCTATACAACTGAGTCGGAGAGTGAACCAGATACTCTCTGATATGAAATACCCAGTCGTCTATCGCGAACATGGTGAAAAAGGAATGGCTCACGGAGGACATTTTCTTCCGAAAAATGAAATCCCCGATTTACTGGAGTGGATTAAAAAACAAAAACGAAATCTGAATCCTACCATAGTAAGAATGACCCGTGAAAATAACCACCTGGGCATGATTCATTGGGCGCGTCTGAAAAAGGGAAAAAACCTTGCCTCGCTCGAACTCCCTGGGCCAGAAAGCCCCAAACCTAATAACAGAAATGGGAAAATAGCTACTTTATTTGTAGAAAGAAAAGGAGAAAATCGATTTGACGTGATGGGAGAAAACCTTGTCGAATACGATCTTTTTTTCAATACAGAAACGGTGGATTTCGATAAAACAGTGATCATTACCACTCAAAAAATTCAAAATCAAAACAACAAGCTGGTAGCAGGAGAGAAAAAAATCAGCTATCAGAATAAACTGAAAAAAGACCTCTCAGTATTACTTTACGGCTATAAACAATTTCGCGATCCCTACCGGTTATACGATGCAAAGGTCAATATCCTATTGGAAACCACCCTAGTACGATCTCTACAATGAGCGAACCCCCCTCTTCTGAAAACGATACTTATCCTCTTTTATTAAAGTCCATGAAGCTCCTAGGTTGGGAGCGAATAACCACAGCCCTTGCAAATCATACTTCCTCGCCTTATACCTATAATTTTTGCCTGCATTTAAAACCTGAAACAGATTTTAAAACTGCAGAAAAACGACTAGATGAAACGACAGAGATGGTGGCATTACTCGATTCTCTAGAGTCGTTCCCCATGGATCGGTTTGAGGACATCAATCCTATTTTCAAAGATGTTGACGAGCAACATATGATCAATACCGGCCAATGCCTCGTCATTATGAAATTACTACGACTTTGCAGGAATCTTTGTAAAAATTTAGAAAAATTAAATGCCTTTCCGAATATTCAACATTGGCTTTCACAACTGGACCCACTGAAAGAATTTCTCGCTGATCTTGTCCGTTGTATCGATGACGAAGGAAATATAAAAGAAAATGCGACGCCTGAATTAAAACAGGCGCTCCGGGAAACTGAAAACGCACGGAACAAACTGGAAGAAAAAATAAACAAACTTTTTTCTAACTCCAAGATCAAAGAAGCGTTGCAGGATTCCTACATTACGGAGCGACAAGAAAGAAAGGTGATCCCCATACGGGCTGAATACAAATCAAAGGTGGACGGAATTGTGCATGACATGTCGGGAACTGGCCAAACACTCTTTATCGAACCTGCATCCATAGTTCCGCTAAACAACCAGTTAAAAATGGCAAGACTGAAAGTGGCCCAAGAAAAAGCGCTAGTTTTACAGTCTCTTGCAATTCAAGCTAATCAACACAAAGAACCTTTGAAAAAAAACATGGAGGGTTTGGCGACTCTCGATCTCATTCATGCAAAAGCCCGCCTTGCTAAAACCATGGATGCAGTTAAATGCCCAATGAACCTAGAGTCCAAAATGCTCCTAAAAGAAGCCCGAAACCCTGAGCTGTTATTGGATGCTGAAAAAGTCATACCTAATACCATCGAATGGGAAGAATCAACCAAAGTTGTCATCATATCTGGGCCCAATACAGGAGGAAAAACAGTGACCCTAAAAACACTAGGGTTATTATCTTTAATGGTGAGGTCGGGGCTTTTTCTTCCTGTTCAGAAAAACTCTCATATCCCATTTTTTAAAGAAATTTATTCAGACATAGGAGATGACCAGAATATTCAATTAAAGTTATCCACGTTTTCTGGTCATCTAGAAAAAATTATTCGTATTATTGACAATGCAACCTCAGGATCCCTAGTGCTTCTAGATGAATTAGGAATAGCAACCGACCCTAACGAAGGAGCCGCGCTTGCTGAATCAATTCTTCTGGAATTAAAGCGCAAGAATGTAATGACACTGGTATCAACACATTATTTTTCTTTAAAAATACTGGCACAAACTCAGAAAGGATTTTTAAATGCTTGCACTGAATTTAATCTTGATACAATCAGCCCTACCTATCGTTTGATATTCGGTGCTCCCGGCCAAAGTGCCGCACTGGAAACCGCGGAAAGACTTGGATTACAAAGGAACATAATCGATCATGCACGTAGTTTATATCAAGCAAAAGACCAACGTGCTGAAAATCTTTTGAAAGACTTGACACGCCAACGGTTACAAATGCACCAGGATCAGGAAAAGATAAAACTTCTAAAAGGTGAAGTAGAAAAATTGAATCGGGAACAAATCGAGCTGACAGTAAGGCTTCGTAAAGAAGAAAAAGAATTCCAAAAAAATATAAATAAAAAACTTCAAGCTGAAGTTCGTGCTGGAAAAACTGCGATCCAAAAAATGATTCAGGAGATCAAGGGAGAAAAAACTTTGCCCAAAATACGGAAAGTGGAAAAGAAAATCCAAGCGATAGGCAAAAGCGAACTGACATCAGATCACAATTTGGAAGATTGGAGTTTGACAGCAGACAAATTAAAACCCGGTGATACCGTATTACTATTAAATTTGGGTACAACGGCAATACTTCAGGGAACTACAAAAGGAAAGAAAAAGGTACAAGTCCGTATGGGAAATATCAATACCACCGTGGAAACATCTTCGATACGCGGTAATCCCCGGCAAAAAAATAATCCAAAAATAGAAACCCCAAAATTTTCAATGAACATTGAAGCTCAATCACAGGGTACGTCTTCTTGCGATCTAAGAGGTATGAACTCTGAAGAAGCGGAAACAAAAATGGAAGCTTTTATCAGCCATGCAATTGTAACCAAAATACCGCGGGTAACAATTATTCATGGACATGGAATGGGAACTATAAAGACCCTCGTTAATAATTACCTGGAAAAAACCGGAATTTGCAAGCAATTCTCTCCCGGCAGACACGGAGAAGGTGGTACTGGCGTCACCATTGTGGAGTTTTAATTTTTTAAAGGATTAACTCTTTAATCTTTTTTTTTAATTTAGGCACCAGTTTTTTCTCAAACCACGGATTCTTTTTTAGCCAGATATTGTTGCGAGGGGAAGGATGCGGTAATACAAAATATTCAGGTTGATATTCTTGCCAGTTTTTAACTGTTTCGGTAAGGGTGTTTTTTTTAATTTCCTTTAAAAACCAGGCCTGTGAATATTGACCAATTAAAAGCGTAAGTTTTCTTTGCGGTAGCTTATCAAGGATAGGTTCCATCCATTTTTCAGCACACTCTGAGCGCGGTGCCAAATCACCTGACTTACCTTTTCCGGGGTAGCAGAATGCCATAGGAACAATAGAAAAATATTTTGTGTCATAAAACTGGTCTTTGGAAACTTGCATCCATTTACGCAAACGGTCGCCACTGGCATCGTCCCAGGGGATACCAGATTTATGCACTTTGATTCCTGGAGCTTGACCAACAATCAGAATTTTTGACTTCGCTGAAAAAGAGAAAACAGGTCTGGGTTGATAGGGAAGATAGTCTGCGCAAAGGGTACATGCTTTGATATTTTTCTTAAGGGCTTTAATTGTGCTAAATTGATTCATGCTTTTATTTTAATAATATGGAGAAACAATATGAACAGGAAAATTCCATCACCTGTCTTTATTTTATTTTTGTTGGGCTTTTTAGCACTTGCGGATCTATCCTGGGGTGGAACTGAGCAAACCATTACCTTAGGAGGGAAACCTTTGACTCTGATGGGAGAGAAAGCTCAGGTAGGGAAAACACTCCCACCAGTCCGCCTCCCTGATCTACGGCTAAACATGATTGATCTGCAATCGCTTAAAGGCAAGGTAACAATACTGAGTATCGTTCCTTCCCTGGATACTCCCACCTGCGATAAACAAACTCATATACTTAGCGAAGAAAATAAAGGGCTCGATAAGACCGCTAACCTTATTACGATAAGTCGTGACCTGCCCTTCGCTCAAAAACGGTTCGCCAAGGAAGCTAGGATAAACAACATTCAGTTCCTTTCGGATTACCGTGATGCCGAGTTTGGGAAATTGTCTGGGTTATTGATCGAAGAAAATCGTCTATTGGCCCGAGCCGTATTTGTTCTCGACCAAAATGGAATCATTCGCTATCTAGAAATTGTTGCTGAGCTCGCGAACCTCCCAGATATGGAGAAGGCAATGGAATTCGCCCGTTCGCTTTAATTTTAAAACTCCGGATTATGGGTGCGATGTATTTTGAGCGATCTCTTCCACTAATTAAAGATTTTGACCAACTCGCTGAAAATAGTCTTTTCTTTTTTCAGCTTATTTTCATTACCAAGGACGCAGACTTTGCCTTGATCTCTTATCTTTTGAAATAGCTCTGAATATTTTTTAAGATCCTCCAACTGCGTTGCTAATAATTCACGGCGAAACTGCAATTTCATCTCATGCGTTCGCCCTGTGAGGTAATCGATCATTGAAGCAGAACCCTTTCTGTCAGGTGTCAAAGGCGGATCCAGTTTTCCAACACAACCAATTATTATCTTCTTTAACTCTTCAGGATAAATATCCAGTTGCGCCAGGAAATCTGAAATTTCATCATACACACCCAATGTTTCAGATAGGTTTGGGTCTCGATAAGAGACAAGACCATAATCTCCAGTTAAAAAATCAAAGGAATTGCTGCTTCCATATGCCCCGCCATGCACTCTTACCTTATCCCACAAAAAACCGGTGCGAAGAAGGCCTTTCAAGGCTTCGAACTGGCCTGAATATTTGAAACCCATTTCGTATAAATTTGCGCCCTTGCCAACATACTGAACATTACTAGCTGTTAAAAACCCTTCATTTGATGGTACCGTCTGAAAATTCCATTCCTCTACTTCAAACTCAGAGTTTGAAAGAAGATCATAAAGGCCGTTAATGCGTTTTTCAATTTTCACATAATCCTTTTCACCGCATGTAATATTGAAAAAGATGTTTTGTTTCGTAAATACTCGCTCAGCTACTTTGCGGAATTGATCAGCTACTTCTTCAGGATCTTTTTCTACCTGATCAAGCAGGTTTTCTAAAAACCGGAAATAAGTTATCCCGTCAGTTAATTCATCAAACTTCCCTAGTCGCGAATGGTAAGATTGCAATCTTGCAAGAACATAATGGTTACCACTAGGAACTATGGAATCCTCCATATCAGCTTTCGCGCTACGAATAATCTCTACCAATCGTTTGTGGTTACTAAAACTATACTCCGTAAAAAATTCATCATAGAGGTCAAACAAGTCATCATTTTTCTCAATCAGGGCTTTACCATTAAAAAATATGTAAGAAAGAATGGATTGACGATCTTGCACCGTTGCTGATGAAAAATGAGAGCTCCGAATTCCGCCAGTGTGAATACCTATCCTTTTTGAAATTTCAGTATAAGTATTTTGCTCTGTGCCCATCCCTAAAATAAGTGAACCCATCAGAGGAATATACTGAAGCATTTCTTGCGGAACCGTATTTATATTAAAACCAATCTGAGTATAAGCGATATGATTGGTAAACAAATCGTGAAACAGAATGGTCTTCCCATTTGAGCCTTTAATCTCGATAGGATATTCTTCAATACTGTCAGGAACATCTTTAATTTCTAAAGAGGGAAGAACAGCGAGCGCTTCCGGACTGTCAGCCTTCAACTGATTTTTCTGAAGCCTACCTGTTTCTTCAATCAGGGATTTAATTTCTTCTGCACTCAAACTATTTTTAATTTCTTTTAGTTTTTTTCTTTCACGAGCTTCTTGTTTTTTTCCAAGTCCTGGTTTCGGTGTGGCTATGAGAATACTCTTATGAGAATTTTTTATTAGGTAACGGTCTATCAACTCTTCAAAATACCCTTGCACGGATTTCTTCTTGATCTTTCGCATCACCTTTTCAAATTTTAAATGCGAAAACGGATCCTTTCCGTATAACCAAGAACCGAGAGCCTGAATATTGTAGACAATCCCTTTTGCAAAACCTCCAAAGTTTGCTTCACGCAAGCGGAAATCTACGGAATTGACAGCAGACCTAATCATATCTTCCTCAATCCCATTTTTAACTAAGCTTTTTAATGTGGTGTCTATGATTTCCAGAATTTTTTCTTCATACTTTGCTTCGGTCCCCTTCAATCCAACTGCAAACAAAGTATCGGCACGGTTATCATCAAACCCACCACCAATAATCTCACTACCCAGTTGTGAGTCAATCAAGGCTTTTCTTAGCGGAGAAGCAGAAGTTCCAAGTAGAAGATGGCTTAAAATACTGAAACTCAAACAATGTTCATAATTAACCGCCTTATCTAGCTTAATCCCCAATAAGACATAGGTTTTTTTATCTACTGATTCATGACTGGATACGGGATAGTTGAAGGATTTTCTTTTAGGTTTCCTGAAGGACCTTTGATGTTTAATGGAAGTATCCACTTCAATACGATCAAAATTTTTTAAATATTTTTCATGTAAAAACGAAAGATATTCATTCGTATCTCCATCGCCATAAAGAAAAATTCTGCTATTAGACGGATGGTAATGTTTTTTGTGAAACCCCTTAAAATCATCATAAGTCAGGTTGGGAATACTTTCAGGGTCTCCTCCCGATTCATAACCATAGGTAGTAGAGGGAAATAATGAATGCGCCAGTTGCCTATCAACACAACTTTCTGGATCAGAAAAAACACCCTTCATCTCGTTTAACACAACCCCCTTATAAATAATTTTGTCATCCGGATTTGTAAGCTCATAATGCCAACCTTCCTGCTTGAAAGTATCTTCAGAAATTACTGGATAGAATACCGCATCCATATATACATTCATCAGGTTAAAAAAATCCTTTTGGTTTCTACTTGCTACCGGGTACATTGTCTTATCCGGAAAGGTCATTGCATTTAGAAAAGTTTGCAAACTTCCTTTCATCAATTCCACAAAGGGTTCTTTAACTGGAAAGTTTTTTGATCCACAAAGAACACTATGTTCAAGAATATGAGCAACACCAGCATCATTTGTTGGCGGAGTTCTGAAAGTTGCACTAAAAACCTTATTATCGTCGTCATTTTCCAGTACCAGTAATTCTGCTCC
>Ga0209992_10003227_pt1 | contig 13931 bp, 18 predicted proteins | sample 2SBtaG_2_FD_182564 | JGI IMG/M metagenome (GOLD analysis project Ga0209992, IMG submission 182564) | Deep subsurface microbial communities from Kolumbo volcano to uncover new lineages of life (NeLLi) - 2SBTROV12_ACTIVE470 metaG (SPAdes)... | ecosystem: Environmental > Aquatic > Marine >... | reverse complement strand
TTATAGGTTTCGGCAGAGCTTAGATAATGCCGTTCGTTATCTGTCATCACTGGCTGATGAACTTCATCATTCCAAGGGTCTTGCATTAGTCTGTAATAATTTCGTTTATTCATATTATTTTCTCCCTAAGATTTCCAACCGCACTGTAAAGTCCAATACTTTTCGCATCGGCTCATATTATTCCAGTTGAACCGCTTGAACTGACTCGGCACTTTGCCGTGACGATCTTCACGGTCTTGAAGTGGTTCGGTCATTTTCAAGTCCAACCAACCACGGACATTGGTAGGGTTCGACCTATCCCAGTTAACAGTATCGACCACTTCACCAAAACGCTGCAAGCCGTTGTAAACAAAGCTGACACTATCGCCAACTTGAACGTTCTCAGTGAACCACTTACGATTTGCAATTCTCTTTTCAAAACTCATAATTGTTTTCTCCAAAACTCTTAACTTTGATATTAGTATTATCAGCTACGGGTGTGACACGTTAGGTCACTCGGTCGCACTTAATTCTTTTTTTTCTAGCTTTTTTTCTGCTTCTTTATCCATCAGAATCATAATGTCGATGACGGCATACTTAACAACCTTCGACGCGCCAGCTTCTTCCAGCTTATAGTAAACGTCCCACAGGTCAGATTTGATTTTCTTATTTACGTTCATTTTATACCTCGTAATTCAAAGTTCTTCACCGTAAAGAATGAACCCTCATGCCCTACGCTTTCAGGTTGTTCAACAGGGACTAACATAGTTTGCTTGTTAGCTGACCTTGAACTACGACCACCAACGGGATTGTGTACCTTGTAGTTACCTACCGGCAACAAACCAACGTGACGACGACCGGCGATAAAACCTGTAGAACCGATTGCGTTTTGCTTAGTGATTGTAATCATTATTTCTATCTCTCTTTGAAACTCTTAACTTCTCAACTGTATATATTATCGACTAGGGGTGTGACACGTTTGGTCACTCGCTCAATACTTTTTCAAAAAAAATAAAATAATTTTCCTTATTGAGACTAGTCTCATTAAGCGCCTCTGTTGCCCTTAAGCAGCCTAGTACACCTGCGACTTAGGGTGAAGGCGCACTAGGATGCTTGTATTACCTCACCCATGTCAATAGCAAATCTAGAATTATTTAGAAATAATCCTTATATTATTTTCGTATACAGTGAACACTAACGGAAGTGTTACGATTGAACAAAGTAGGATCTCGGTTAACATTATACAAACCCCTGTTTCTTCCAAGCATGATAAGATAAGTCGATAGCCCAGATCATTAGGGCGGTAGGTATTAGCACGGCCATTGGTCTACTCCCCTATTTCCAATTCTCTATCTGAAAAGTTTCTATAGGCGGTCTTAACGTCGTTCAACTTGTCAGTCCAAAATTCATCGTTCGGATATTTTTCAAGCATCTCGTTGATAGCGTCGGCCTTGCTGCTTAAGGCTGCTTGAATGACAATTTTATCTGTTACGCTTAAATTCATCTTATTTTCTCCAGTTAAAAAGTAGGTAAGGCGCCATTGTTATAGTGTTAGGCTTCACTCAAGAATGGCCTACTGGCCACCTATCTACCAAGCCTTACCTGCAAAGCCTCTAGTTCCATGAGCGTCGTGCGCTCTATCGAACGCATCGCATGATGCGTTCCATTCTTCGACTGTGCAGCCGAAAATCTCATGAATCGGGCGGGAAGCTTCAGCTTCCTGCAATTCACGGGATGCTTCCATTAGTTCGCCCATCTTGTAGGCTTCAGTTTCTTCGACGTTGATGTTTTCGTTGAACTTTGTCATTTTGTTTTCTCCAAAAAACGTTTAATTGTTATATAAGTATTATTGGCTATAGGTTTGACACGTTAGGTCAATCGTCCCGATTATTTTCTAATTTTCTAATAAGTATTTTGCTAGTTTGTTAGCAGTGTTTAATACGACAACGACTGCGACCCAAGTTACGATGATGATTAAAATCTCAGTAAGCATTTTTTGTATCCTTTATTAAACGATTAACTTTGATAATTAAAACCTACCATAGTATTCGGCTATTACCAGATATTTTCTTTTGTGAATAAGCATTTATTTCTGTAGTATTGCTTAAACCCCTATTTTTATAGTGTTAAACTACAAAAGTATTTTATTAGTTTTCTCTATTTTGCTTTTCAGCATAAGCCATCAAGTAAACAAAACCAATGAATATAGTGCAAGCAATAATCATCATATCTTCGGGCGTGTGCATTGTGTCGTATCCTTTGTATTAGTTTGTTGACTATCTAATTATGGCATACCTATTTCAGCGTGTCGGATATTTATTTCAGATAGTGGGTTTATTTTGACGGGGTAGTTTTACCATCGGCACAATTACCGTTTGATTGGTAGAAAATTCGCAATGGGGTGTAGAAATTAAGTCGGCAAATTATTTCCTATGTCTTAGCTAATCTATACCATTAATCGTTTAGAAAGTCCCCATCGGCAATCTCTTTCCTGATTCGCCTTGATTCTTCCAGATACTCACAACCATCTATAAAAAACTGTTCCATATCTTCAATCGAGAGATCCATTTTGCAGCTATTCTCTCTCCTACTGATCCACCAAACATTATCTTTCGTATAACCTTTAGAAGAATCTATTCTATCCAAAGAGGCTATAAGATCTCTGTTGTCTGATACGCATTGAGACAAACCAGTTCCTTTTCCTTTTTTGTCCGGCATTAGTAATTCCCTGCCGCTTATAGCACTTCTGCTTTTCTGCTTGTGAAACAATTCATGCAAAAATTCTGGAGTTAAATCAAACTCAAGCTTTCTTCTCTTGGCACTGGTTTTTATTCTGTTGAAGTGTCTAGGTATTATGTCTAAGCTTTCCCATCTCGCAAATTTTTTATTCTCGCATCCACAGGAGTTTTTTATAGTGCTATTGTAATCGTGATGCCTTAGCGAACGATCTGTTTTTTCGCACATAGTTCCACAGTCACATTCGCATTCCCAATTGTATATATAAGAAGAATACTGATTATGACCGTGTTGTTTCTTTTCTATAGAAATTAGCCTTACAGGTTTAAGTAAACCAAACTTTTTACCTTTGACATCAAGACCCGCAGGTATCTCTTCTCTATGTTTCTTTATTTTATAATGGTGGATGTCTCTACCAACCATTCTCTCGCTTATACCAGCAATTTTAGCTAAATCTTGTTGTGTCGTTCCGTATACCCATTTGTTATTATCAAAATCCCAATACCCTTTGTTATATCTTTCTAAGTAAAACTCTTTAGGCATTTTAGGACTGTACGATTTAGGGTTAGCCTTTCTGACTTCTTTGTTATATTGTCTTATACAAATACCATGCTCTGCTAATATTCTTTTCCTATTCCACAAGGCGGTCGATTTAACTATATCAAACATGTCTGCAAGAGCTTTAGGTTTTAACCTTTGAGTTAACACAGCCTCCTCAAATTCCGCCATTCTTTCTTTTAATACACTAGGACGGCCTACCGATATCCCTGAGTCTATTTTTTCTTGTTCAGTAGACTCAAACCACCAAAGCCCAAAACATCCATCTGGATTGTTATGATCTTTTTGACAAAATGCGTGACCTGAATTACCAAGTTTGTTTGGTTTTCTTTTTATAGTTTTTCCACATCTATAACAAGAAACTTTCACAGTAAATACTTCCTTATAAATTTTGCTAATAAATCTATTAGATACGGAGAGAACAATGCTAGAAGCAATATAAACATCACAAAAAAGAAACCGCACCAATCAGTCGTTGGTGGACGATGACGTTCTCCCCAGCGATCTGAGGTCGTTAGATGCCGCCTTGGGTCTTCTTTTGGCGGCTCATACGGGTTATGCATCCAAGGCTCGTCGATTCCCGTTTTTCTGCATAGCCTCTTCTGGGTGAATCCCCTTTTTCAACCTATTATAAAATGCAGCGTATGATACTTCGCAACGTTCATCTTCCACCCATTGGCCGATATTCTTCTCCTCACCAAACGCCTCAATCTTAACATTTGACTTCATGTTATTGGCATTTTCTTTAGGAGTAAGCTCTCTAAGGTTCTCTTTGGTGTTATTGAGCCGGTCACCATCTATATGGTCAACAAATACATACGGGTTAGTAGTACCCAATACCATCCTATGCATTGCTTTATGCCGCCCTTTTATTTTGGTTATTGCATAACCGCTCTTATTAAGATGCCAACTATATTGACTTAGAAGCGGATAATCCTCAATACTTACTGAGGCGTGTTTACCAGCCCCCAAAACTCCACCAAGATAGATATTAGTAGCAGTATCTTTACTCATCTTTTTTATCCTTCTTAACTCTGTTAACGCCTCTGCCTTGGGCTTTCCTTATACCCATCCTTTGACGAGCTTGCGTAACCTGTCTTTTACCGACCTTTTCGCTAATACCAAACCCTAGACGTATGCGTGTTAACTCATGTGCTATATCGGCGTCCTTCAACACATTGGCCATCTTTTTAATATAATCCTTCTCATTGTCATTCAGCCGCATGTGTACGTCCCGCTTTTTCTAAGTATAATATATCATACTACTCAAATTCTTAATAAGCTCAAAGAAAGAGGTAATACATGACTAACTCATATGATGTTTTGAGTAAGCTCCATGCAAAAGCTAGCGCACAAGCTGAAAAGTCAGTCGCTGAAGACTTAGAGAAGGAAGATCCTCCTGTTAAAGAGGGTAAAGCTGTGCTAACAGCTAAGATTTCTGAGTCACTTAAAGCCAAAGCAAAGAAACTCATAGATGAAGATTCCGAAGGGGATGACAGAAGCTGAGGTTCTAGCTGTAATTAACAAAATTTGTGATAGATATGCATACAAATTCCAATTTGGTTACTTTGAACCGGATGATATCCGGCAAGAAGCCTTCATTATTGCAGTAGATGCATTAAATCGTTACGAAGAAGGCCGTCCTTTAGAGAATTTCTTAGCCGTGCATGTCAAAAATCGGCTAAATAACTTCAAGAGGGACAAGTACTATCGTCAAAATAAGAAAAAGCAAGACGATAAACAAGAAAAACTCAACAATAGCAAGAAGTTTTTGATGGAACCTCTCGACATCTCTAACATTAGAGATGAAGCAGAGAAGAACATGAGACAAGAAGACAGCTTTGTTGAAGAAATTGCTAACAAAGAACTGCTAGATATCATAGATGAGAACCTAGATGTGTCTCTTCGGGCCGACTACCTACGGGTAAGACATGGAGCCTACGTCCCAAAACCCCGAAGAAGACAAATTACCGAAGAAATTCTTCAGATATTAGAGGAACACGGCTATGAAGAAGGGTAGATTCACAAAGACAGAGCAAGAATTTATCAAAAATAACCATCGAGAAATGTCAAATCTCGAAATTGCTACCCATTTAGATCGCGATCCCGTCTCTGTACAGTCGTACATCAAAGAAAAAATCGGCACTAACACTCTAGACGACCGTGAAATAGAAGCTCTACACGATTTAAAGAACCGTCCTTTCTGGAAAGAGTTACAAAAACAGTTTACCGAAGAAGAATTACAGTCATTGCTCTACCATTGGAGCAGAATTATCACACAATTCCGCGATGACGTACTTCCAACGGAAGAATTACAGATAATTGATGCTATCAAACTGGAAATTCTTATGAATCGCGCCCTAACTTCTCAACAGACTAACGTAAGAGACATACAGAGGTATGAAGATCTGGTAACTGAAGAAAAATCCAAGTCACTAGAAATACAAGACAAGGATTATATCTATAGCTTAGAGAGACAAGTCGCAGTCCTGAGAGCCGCCCAAGAAAGTCTTACTAGAGACTATAGAGATTTACAAACTAAAAAAGCCTCAATGCTAAAAGATCTTAAGGCTACTCGTGAACAACGTATTAAACGTTTAGAAGATTCCAAACAAACATTCATTGGCTGGGTAAGAAACCTCATGTCTAACCCTGATGTTAGAAGACAAATCGGCACTGACATGGAAAAAATGCGCTTAGCTATGGATGCAGAAAAGAATAGACTATCAGAATACCACAAATATGAAGACGGTAATCTAGATCAACCATTTCTAACACCAGATACTGTAAAAGACGATAACTAAGTGAAGAAAGCAATCATATACGGCGTAACAGGACAAGATGGATCATACCTATCTGAACTATTACTATCTAAAGAATACACAGTATACGGAATAACCAGACGAAGTTCCGTTGACAACACTATACGGGTAAACCATTTATCTAATGAAAACAACTTCAATTTGGTTCAGGGTGATGTCACAGACATTTCTAGTATCTACCGACTCTTGAACGAAGTTCAACCTGACGAAGTATATAACCTTGCGGCACAATCCCATGTTGGGACATCATTTGAGCAACCATTACTCACTTGGAATGTTACAGGCCAAGGTTGTCTCAATATCCTCGAAGTGATCCGGCAGATGGGGAACCGTCCACGGTTCTACCAAGCGAGTTCGTCAGAAATGTTTGGGGATCAATATAACCTCGATAATAATCGTGAGAAATATCAAGATGAAAGAACTACATTCAATCCCCAATCTCCATATGCTATCGCTAAGCTTGCTGGTCACAGTGCAGTTTCCCTTTACCGTCGCTCTTATGATCTATTTGCCTGTGGCGGTATATTGTTTAACCACGAGTCAGAAAGAAGAGGCGAAAGATTCGTGACGAGGAAGATCAGCCGTTATGTTGCAGACCTTCATTGGGCGACCCAGACGGGTCGTAGCATTCCCAAACTCAAACTTGGGAATCTATCCGCAAGGCGTGATTGGGGCCATGCAGAAGACTATGTGGAAGCCATGTGGATGATGTTACAACAAGACGAACCTATGGACTTTGTTATAGCGACAGGAGAAACCTATTCTGTAGAAGATTATCTAAAAGAAGCTTTTAAGTGTATAAATATTATAGAGTATATGGGCTATACAGAAATAGATGAAAATTTAAAAAGACCATCTGAAGTGCCATACCTTAGAGGAATAGCTAACAAGGCTAAAAGAAGGCTAGACTGGAAGCCCAAAACAGGGTTTAAACAATTAGTGTCCAGAATGGTGCAACATGATTTACAAAATAAAAATAGATACAAGGAAAATAATAAACCCCTTGAATGAACTTGGTATCACTACAGTGGATCAAGAGAACCTATTCTTTTTTGTGAATGCAGAAAATCCAGACGATGCTTGTCATATCGCTCTGAACAAATTGAAAACAAAAATAATAGAAGAAAATTTGACGGACGAAATAGTTGATTATTTGGAGGATGAACTAGTTCATGAAATAAAAGTAACAAAATTGAGAAGGGTGAGTCCTCACCCATAAAGGTGTCCCATGTTAAAAAAGAGAATTTGCGGTATGTGTGCGATAGTGTTCCTGCTTATAGGTAACCTATCGTTTTCTATATATTCACATATTAATAAAACTTCAGAACCACAAGAGATTCAAGTCAGAATCCCTCCTTCAGAAGATTTAATTAGAATAGAAGCTAAGCTAGATGCGATATACAAAGAGTGTAAGCTTAGAGATTCTGCAATCTACAGAGCTTTGCTTGAGATAAGAGAGCAAATCACAGGACAACAAACAATAGATCAAAGGAACAAAATTGCGGAATTATAATGATCCTATATATGCGGACTGGCGAAAGCAGATTTACAAGCGAGATGGCCACAAGTGCCAAATGCCGGGATGTGGATATAAGAAAGCTTTAAACGCTCATCACATACGAAGATGGGCAGATGCGCCTTATTTAAGATATGATGTTAATAATGGAATAACCCTCTGTTGGAAATGTCATAAGGAAATAACTGGGTCTGAGAGTAGTTACGAACCACTATTCATGGACATAGTTAGAAAAAACTCTGAATGAAATATGTAATCTTAAAAGATACTAGAGAGAAGAACGGCTGGAGCTTTAACGCTTTTGATAAATGCTTAGCGGTTGCTAGATGGGGACTGAAGACTGGAGACTATACAGCTAGAGGTCTTGAAAAAGATTTAGTCATTGAGAGAAAAGCTTCTACCGGCGAACTTGCAATGAATCTTGGCAAAAAAAGAAAAGCTTTTGAGGCTGAGATAGAGAGAATGTCTAACTTTCGTTGGAAGTATATCTTGTGTGAGTTTTCTATAGATGACTTGATGAACTTTCCTCAGAATTCCGGAATACCTAAAAAACAATTACAGTATGTCCGAATGAATGGGAAGTTTATGTGGAAAAAATTATGCGAATATCAAGAACAGCACGGCGTCGAGGTTGTGTTTTGTGACTCAAAACTAGACGCTGAAGAAAGAGCGATGTTGATATTCGAGGAAAAGACGGAGATATTACTGCGTGAACAAGCAGATTGAAAACATAAAAGCAATCAACGATGCTTGGCTCAATATCAATGTAGACGACTCTAAAATAATAAATCCTTTTAGTGTGCCTACAGAGGAAGAGTTTACTACTAAGTTGACTTGGTTAATGACTAACCCAGAATACTTTTCTTTTGTCTGTAAAGAACTATTCAGCATAGATATATTACCAACACAAGCTCTTATGCTTAAAGAGATGTGGAACAGAAAATTTCCAATGCTCATCGCTAGTCGTGGTTTTGGTAAATCTTTTATACTATCAGTTTATGCTATACTTCGGGCCTTGCTATTACCCGGAAGAAAGATAGTAATCGTCGGTGCTGCTTTTAGGCAGTCTAAAGTCCTTTTTGAATATATGGACACCATCTGGAGAAATTCTCCTCTTCTTAGAGACATTGTAGGTAGTAACGGTGGTCCAAGAAGAGATGTAGACATGTGTAGATTAAAGATTGGAGACAGTCAGATCACATGCTTACCTCTTGGCGATGGTAGTAAAATTCGTGGTCAACGTGCTAACGACATCATCGCTGACGAATTTGCATCTATACCTAGAGAGATATTTGAAAATGTTGTCGCTGGTTTTGCTGCCGTTAGCGCTTCTCCTATTGAAAACGTAAGAAGGATAGCTGCTGAAAAGAAAGCTATTGAACTTGGAGAACTCACAGAAGACGAACAAGAAACATATGAAGAAGGCGCAAACCAAATTATACTTTCTGGTACAGCTTATTATGACTTCAATCATTTTGCCGAGTATTGGAAGAAATGGAAGAGTTTTATAACAAGCCAAGGAGATCCTAAGAAGCTAGAAGAAATATTTGGTGAAGATGGTGTTCCTGATGGTTTTGATTGGCGGCAATATTCAATTATTCGAGTTCCTTTTGAACTTTTACCTGAAGGCTTCATGGATTCCGCTCAGGTTGCTCGCTCAAAGGCCACAGTTCATTCAGGAATCTACCAAATGGAGTTTGGGGCGTGTTTCTCCACAGATAGTAATGGGTTCTTTAAACGCTCTCTTATTGAGTCCTGCGTGGCTTCTCCGCAAAATCCAATTAGTCTTCCAAGTGGCGACATAGAGTTTCATGCTGTAACAAGAGGAAATCCTAACGCTAGATATGTATATGGTATTGATCCTGCTTCTGAAGTAGATAACTTTTCTATAGTTGTAATGGAAGTCAACGAAGATCACAGTAGGATAGTATATTGCTGGACAACAAATAGAGGTAGACATAAAGAACAAGTAAAAGCTGGAGTAGCTGATGAATCTGATTTTTACTCCTATTGTGCTAGAAAGATAAGAAATTTGATGAAGGTATTTCCTTGTGCTGAAATTGCTTTAGATGCTCAAGGTGGAGGAATTGCAATCATGGAGGCATTGCATGATCCAGATAAGATTAGAGAGGGCGAAGTTCCTATTTGGCCCACTATTAACGATAAGAAAGAAAAAGATACCGACGGTGAACCCGGATTACATATTGTGGAACTCATACAATTTGCTAAAGCTGATTGGGTTGCAGAAGCAAATCATGGACTGAGGAAAGACTTTGAGGACAAAACTGTGCTGTTTCCTTATTTTGATTCAGCTACGCTCGGCCTCGCTATATCTGATGACAAATTAAAAAATCGTTTATATGACACATTAGAAGATTGCATAATGGAAATAGAAGAACTCAAAGATGAGCTATCTATGATCATTATGTCGCAAACTCCTTCTGGTAGGGACAAATGGGATACTCCTGAAGTAAAACTTCCCGGTGGAAGAAAAGACAGACTAAGGAAAGACCGTTATTCATCTTTGATAATGGCAAACTGGTCTGCAAGAAGGATACTAAGGACTGCTCCTCCTCCTGTCTATGATACTATTGGAGGATTTGCAAGAGGCAGTAAAGGTGACATAGCAGGTCCTTCTTACGTTGGCCCATCTTGGTTTACAGAAGGAATGAAAGATGTATATTAGTTTGGTGTATAATCAATTAGATTAATTCCAAATCATTCCAATTGCAATTGAATAGGTGAACAATGGCTGACAATGATCCAATACAAAACCAAGAAAAAACACAAGCTTTTGTAACTTGGTCTGATGACTCTGGTAAAAGACAAGCTCTTTTTGACACTTCTGATAACATTGACTCTTATGATGGCATCCAAAAGTCTGTAGCCTATAATCGTCGGTCTTTTTTAGACATTGAGCCTAATCGTTCTGTAAGAGTTGGTTTTGATAGGCAGGACTATAATAGGTTTAGGTCTGCTGAAGCTGTACCAAAAAGACAAAAAGAAGCTATTCGTATGTGCATGTCCGCATACGACAGGGTTGGAATTATTCGCAATGTTATTGACTTGATGGCAGATTTTGCTGGTCAAGGTATAACAATCGTTCACCCAAATAAGAGAATTGAAAAATTCTTCAGAGCTTGGTTCAAAAAAGTAAATGGAATAGAGAGAAGTGAGCGATTCCTAAATACTTTGTATAGATGTGGAAATGTAGTAGTAAAAAGAAGAAACGCCAAGATAAATAAGAAAACAGAGAATGAACTAAAAGCTCTTGGTGAAACTGATATTGATGTAGTAGATCTAAAAGTTAACAAAAGAGAGATACCTTGGAAGTTTGACTTCTTAAATCCAATGTCTATTGAAGTAATTGGGAACGAATTAGCTACATTTGTTGGCCAACCTCAATATGCATTAAAAGTATCAAAGTTAGTTAGAGGTTTAACTAACAAAAGTATGACAGGGGATAGCCCTCATCATAGAAACTTACACGCAATGCTTCCGCCGGACATTCTCAAGGCGATAGAAGACGGAGAAAGGATAATTCCTTTAGACCCAGAAAAGGTATCCGTACATTACTACAAAAAAGATGATTGGCTCGTTTGGGCAAACCCAATGATATACGCCATCCTTGATGATATCATCATGCTTGAAAAAATGAAGCTTGCAGATATATCGGCTTTAGATGGTGCTATTTCTAATATAAGATTGTGGAGCTTAGGAGATTTAGACAATAAAATCCTCCCAACTAAAGCTGCTATTAATAAGTTAAGAAATATCTTAGCTAGCAATGTTGGTGGCGGAACTATGGACTTGGTATGGGGTCCTGAACTTAAGTTTACAGAATCTAGCACTCAAGTATTTAGATTTTTAGGTAAAGAAAAATACGAACCTGTACTTACCAATATATATGCAGGTCTTGGAGTTCCTCCTACTCTTACCGGAATGGCTTCTGGTGGCGGTGGCGGTTTCACCAATAACTTTATTAGTTTGAAAACACTTGTTGAAAGACTAGAGTATGGTCGTCAAGTATTAGTAAATTGGTGGAATCAAGAGCTAGAGATAGTCCAAAAAGCTATGGGCTTTAGGCTTCCTGCAAGAATTCATTTTGACCAAATGGTTCTTTCCGACGAAGCATCGGAGAAAACCCTTCTTATTCAGCTTGCTGATAGAAACATTATTAGCGCAGAAACTCTAGTTGAGAGATTTGGCGAAATACCTGAGATTGAAAAAATCAGAATCCGCAGGGAAGAAAAGGATAGAAAGTCAGAAGTCATGCCTCAAAAAGCAAGTCCTTATCATAATCCTCAACATAGGAATGATCTTGAAAAAATTGCTTTAACAAAAGACTCTATGAATCCCGAAGACTTTGGTTTAGTCCCTTCTGGTGATACTGGCAATCATCCTCTAACTGAACCAAAAGATAGAAGAGATAAAAATACTATCGAAAACCAGAAAGAAGAAAAAGAAGATAAAAAAATAGAGAAGGAAGAAAAGAGGGCAGAGATTAAAAAAGATAAGTCTCCCAAAGAAGAAAAGTACGATCCGGTAGGCAGACCAGAAGATGGTAGACCTAAAAACTCTAGAGACAAACAACAAAGAAAGCAGAGAGAAGAGAAGCCAAAACTTTTGGCGGCTAAAGATTTAGCGAACTTAAGCTTATGGGCAAACGAAGCCCAGTCTGAAATTTCTACTATTATAAATCCTGCTATCTTAAATCATCACGAAAAGGCTAGCTTAAGATCTTTAACTAAAAGTGAAATGGATCAATTAGAACATTTAAAGCTTTGTATCTTATGTAATATAGAACCCTATATTGATATAACACCAGAAGTGATTGCTGACATATTGAAAAACCCAGTTAGTCTATCATCTTCCGTTGCAAAAATGCTCCCAGAACTTAAAGATGATTTCTTTAATAGAAAAGATCGTCAGCCCAATATGGACGAGCTACGTCAGATGCATGTTTCTTGCTATGCTTTAAGTAAAACAGGGTAACATAGAATCTATATTTTTTGTTTTATGGTGTATATTATTTTGAGGTGATACATGAAAATATACAAAAGCGAAACAGAAGCTGGTCTTGAAGATGCAATAAAAGCAAATGCTAGTATTGCTTACTCTTCACCAGTTAGTTTTTATATACCTAATACAGAACAAAAAGAAAGCATCAAGAATTTAGTTGTTGCCCAAGATAAAACTATCTCAGAAAACAAAGATCAGTACGATCTCTATTATCTTAGTTCTATCTTAGTATCTACCGGATGGAATAAAAACGACGACGTTTTTGATCTTAATGAAACTTGGGGAGCTAAAGATAGCCCTGTAGATAAACAATTTAATTTCATGCATGATGAGTCTGACATTATTGGTCATATAACTGGTAGTGTTGTTCTTGACCCAGATGGTAATGAAATAGATGATATTAGTAATATAGATAAGTTTGATATTGCAACCAGTGCGGTTCTCTATAATAGCTGGACTACTCCAGAATTAAGAGAAAGGATGTCCAAACTTATTGCGGAAATTGAAGAGGGGAAATGGTTTGTGTCCATGGAATGCCTCTTCAATGATTTTGATTATGCTGTTGTTTCTCCTGATGGAGAAAATACAGTCGTATCAAGAGATGAAACTTCTGCATTTTTAACAAAACATTTAAGAGCATATGGAGGAAGTGGTAAGTATGAAGGATACACCGTAGGACGATTATTAAGGAATATTGCGTTTTCTGGAAAAGGTCTTGTTAGCAATCCCGCAAATCCGCGCAGCGTGATTCTCAATGATGTAAACCCTTTTGAAGAAACGCAGGCATTAAAATTAAGTAACTCTAGTATTAATATGGAGAATTGTAATATGTCTGACGTTCTCAAAGAACAGGTTGAAGAGTTGAAAGCTGAATTGGTAACTGCTAAGGAAGCCGCTAAAGCTCTAGAAACCGAAATGACAAAGCAGAAAGACGAAGAAATTCAATCTAAGATTGAAGCTTTTGAAGCTGTTGTTTCCGAAAAAGACGAAGCTATCGCTGAAGCCCAAGCTGCTGTTGAAGCCGCTGAAGCTAAGCTCGCTGAGTTGCAAGAAGCAATTGCCAAGAAGAATGAAGAGCTTGCTGAAGCTTTGGCCAAAATTGAAGCTCATGAAGCTGAAGTTAAAGCCATGGCACGCAGAGCAGCTTTAGTTGAAGCTGGTGCTGAAGAAGAAGAAGTCGAGGCTATCCTCGAATCTTTTGCTGAAGCAACAGACGAAATGTTTGAGCAAGTTGTTGCTCTAAAGAAAAACGCCATGAAAAAAATGGGCGTTAAAAAGGACGAAGAAAATCCTTTTGA